>JACCDO012121194.1_pt1 | contig 26108 bp, 14 predicted proteins | sample 7446101 | NCBI WGS metagenome assembly JACCDO01 (sample SAMN15323440, study PRJNA562643) | freshwater metagenome | isolation source: river surface water | place: USA:Blue River Watershed | collected 2017-08-16 | reverse complement strand
GTTGGATCTTCTTTCAACTCTTTACAACTATTATCTGTGAGTGTGAAGTCCGACCATTTGTAAGGCAATCCCATGCTCTCCACAGCTTTTTCTAATCTTGGTATCAATTCTTTACGGACTGTTGGTTCACGTGTATATAAGAATGAGCCACCATATCCATCCCATGCATCATTACTACCCATGTAATATATTAACACGAAGTCATTGGGCTCGTAGTCAATGACGTACCAGTCATCCTTGTAGTGCAGGTACTCGTTGTCGTGGTTCACTAAGTGGGCTGGATTCTTGGGATCTTGAATAAATCGTTGAACTGCATTTTTAGTGAAAAATTCACCATCAGGTTCAGTTACACGCCAAAATAATTTGGCATAAAATTTACCAGGAGCTGGTGATGTAAAAAAGTGAACTTGGCAGTCAAAGATATCGAAAACCTTATTGAGTCCTGCAGAGATGTACCATCGACCATTCCATATAGATGTATCAAACTTTTTTACCATTGATTGTGCTGCTGGAAGCGGATATAATCCTTCATTCTGTTTCTGTGGGACGCATCTTTTTTGACTAACAGCACAAGTATTGAAGACACCAACAACTTCATTCTCGAATAAATCACCACATTTAATCTGACATTCGGCTTCATCTTTACGATCGTTACAAGTATTCAGACATATAACATTTGCTAAACATTTTGGATTCAATATACACTGTGCTAATTCCTTTTGACAGGATTGTAATAAACACTTCCCAACTGCTACCGTATCCGCGGCATATGTAGAAGGTACACCACTGAACAGGGACACGGATGCAACAGTTGATATTAATGCATTTTTCCACCATTTTTTGGCACTTGACATTTGTGTTAACCCACGCCAAGCATTAGCGGTAGCCGACAGCAGCACGACAGCCACCAGAGCAGCAAGGAACAACTTCATTCCTGTCTCTTGAGAATAAACTTGTCAATGCAGATGACCTCATTCGCAAGCGGCCCTTATTCCAAGGTAAACCGACGAGATTTCTCCTATTTTCACGTATAAGACGACTTGAATGAGCTATCGGAGACAGACAAGCCTTTACTGGTGTGTTACACAGTATATCATCACTGGTACTCATCCAGCTTGACTTCCAGGAACTTTCTGGCTATCTCACTATAACCGGAGAAAGAACGATCCGTTCGTGGGATTAATGCCTCCACGATGATAAACAATGACTATTGCACCGAGAGGCGAGGAGCAGCGCAAGATGGACACGTTCTACTGCGTCTATTTTGACTTCTTCGAAAATATTCTGGTCGGCCGCGGCCTTCTTGATCCATGCTCAACTTGGAGGTGTGACACACAGGAGGAAGTGCGGAGTGAAGAAGGCACAATTTTATATAGCTATAATGATGCTACTAATTGTGGTAGTTGCTGTTGTTAGCCTAGCAATGGTGACAGGATTTCATATCTCTACAGCAAAGCGTGCTCAGATTATTAGTAAAGGAATGACTATGAATACGGATGCACCTATTACAGCACAAATACCATTGAGAATAGCTGTAGCTGGTGGTGGTGTTGGTGGAATGTTTCTAGGCTATGCATTGCAGTCTAAAGGATTTAATGTGACAGTATTTGAAAAAGCTGCTAAATTTTCTCGCTTTGGTGGTCCTATTCAACTTGCATCGAATGCACTATCCTGCATTAACTCGCTATCACCAAAATTATTCGAGAATATTATGGGTCGCTTTACATTTACTGGTACACGAAAGTGTGGTATAAAAGATGGTATTAGAAACGAATGGTACTCAGTGTTTGAAGCTATCAAGAATCTTGCAGAATGGAATGACTTACCATACACCGGCGTCATCGACCGACCTGACTTACAAGACGTATTGATACAAAATATTCAAGAAGGAACTATAATTAATAATGCAGCAATCAATAAGTATACCCAAAACAGTGATGGTACAGTTGATATCATTGTTGGTGACAAAGAAGGCAATGAGAAGGAACTAAAAGGGTTTGATGTGGTTGTTGGTGCAGATGGAATTTGGTCGACAATAAGAGCTCAAATGTGGAATGAGCCATCATCCAGACCAGGCACTTGCACTTATTCTGGCTATACGCTATTCGCTGCCGAAACAGTGATGAATCCAAACAGTAATTTCTTTAAAGAGGAAGGGTACTTCGATGCTGGTTACAAGGTCTATATCGGACCAGGCAAGTACTTCGTAACTAGTGACGTAGGCAGTGGGCGCATCCAATGGTACGCATTCCTCGCCTTGCCTCCCGGCACAAAATCTAGAAGTTCAAACGTTGAGTTTGTGAAAGAGCAATTCAATGGTTGGACTAATGAGATCCACGCATGCTTAGATAACACTCCTGAGCACATTGTGGAGCAGCGCGACTTGTACGATCGTCGCCCATCCATATTGAAGAGTTGGAGCAAAGGCCATGTGACCATGTTGGGCGATGCCGTGCATCCTATGATGCCTAATTTGGGACAAGGTGGCTGTCAGGCTATTGAAGACGCGTTTGTATTGACTAATTTATTATGCGACGTAACGGAGAAGGCTCAGATCCCTGGTGTGCTACAAGAATACTACCGACAGCGATTAGTTAGAAGTGCCATCGTGCAGGGAATGTCAAGGCTATCCTCCGACATCATCATCACCTCATTTTCCACGCCATTCAAGTTCGCCGAGTTCTTGAAAGAAGGCGGATCTTACAAGTACTTGACCTTCCCTTCGGTATTAACATTCTACTTGCAAATATTCTTGCCATACATATTTTATGCGCAGTTTGGCTACCTTTACTCGTACTCCCCGTCGTCATTCGACCCCGCCACCATCAAGAAGTACGTAGACAATAGCTTGAGGCGCAACCGAGCAGAAGCCACTAAAGTGTACGAGAGCATCAGCGAGAAATGCATCACATACTTCTCTGCTAAAAGTATGTCTTTCATGAAGTATAACACGGTGTCAGCAGAGACGTCGCTCATCAGTGACGCAGCCACCATGCGCAGTTCAGCTGTATCGAAATTGTAGGTCCATTTGTACAGAATCGTTAGTTAATTACATATCAACATTTTTATGTAGAAAGGCTGTATTTAAGAATATCATGACATACCCTTGCTGCCGCTGCTACTCACTGCAGGAGTATCTGCGAGATGACAATTAAGACAAATAGTTGAAACACGGCAAAGAAGGTGAGCACCACCGGTGACAGTCCCTTCGACGGAGCCACCTGGACGACAGCGGCAGGGCTCTCGGCAGAGGCAACGACTGGAACGGACTGCTGCTGCTGAAGCTGTTGCAGCTTCGTAGTGACGCCGTTATACTTCAGCTTAAGGAAGTAGTAATGCAAGCTGGTTTGCATGAAGCCCGCCTTCATCTCGTTTATCGCGCCGTGATAGTGCAACTCTAGCTCGTTGTACTTCTCATCGTACAACTTGCAATCGTCTTCTAGTTTCTTGATCTCTCCTTGCAAGTATGCGATATGTTGTTGATCTTCCTCTGATGGCACCACGGTGGTTGCACTTGTAAGTAACGCTTGATTTTGCTGTTGCAATGAGCCGATCTGCTCTTGCAAGTCATCGATGTGGTCACTGTACTTGTGTAATTGGGATTCGATATCTCCTAATTTTATGGTTTTGGTAAGTAATTGTGCTCTTTGAAACTGTAATTCGTTGCTTAAAGACACATTTTCCTCCACCTTCTTACTGATTAAGGCTTCTAATTCTGCCTTCTCTAGCGATAGTACCTTTGAATGTTGGGTATGATATGCTATCTGGTTCTGACAATCTTCAATGTAGCGTTGAAGATCATTGATTCGGGTCGCCTTATTCTTGTTATCATTTAGTAAGTTCTCTAATTGAAAATTGACATTACTTGGACTAGTATTGGCACTACTGTTAGCTGCAGTACTGTAATTTCCACCTTCCATACTTCCTGTCTTACTCACTACATGTACTTCAGGCGACAATCTATCCGCATGATACTTCAAGCGATGATTGAGCTTCAACTGCTGTAACTTGGACAATCGATCTGATATTTCAGAGCCTGAGAACAGAGAAAGAAATGAGTGAATGACTAGCGTTTACGTTTTGTATGTGATAATTTACCTAGTCCTTCATACGTTTGATTCACCGAGCGCATATATTTGGTCGTAGGAGAGTTCATAGGAGAGTCGTTCATGTTCTCCTTCTCCGCACTGGCTACTGCCTTGGACGGACTGCGATACATTTTGTGGTCCTGAGACTGATGCGCGTCCAACAATCGTTGCTACTTACTTCTTTCCTTACGGTATTTTTAAATTTTAGACCGGAACCTTGAGAAGAGAGTGTAACGGGACAATATGTTGTTATAGTTGTCGGCGGGATATTGCGCTGCTGCGATTTGCTAGTGAGAATAGCGCAGAATACGTCTGTCTGTCTGTCTGCCTGTCTATCTATCTGCCTGTCTGCCTGGATGTTGCAGTTGATAGACCTGTTTGTTGAGCAGCTCAGTAGTGCGACCTTTAGTCTCGCGAATTGACAATGAAGCAGTCTTTATCGCCGCGTTATCAATTATTTGTTATTGTCGAATCAAATGACAGCTGCCACACCGGTACTATTCTGATGAAAATGATGCAATCATCGAAATAATCGGAGAAGCATGTGGTTCGCGGTCTCTCTGATACTTTTGGTGCTGCTGGTGGCTGCGAAGGTGCAGGCTCTGGTCTATTCGCCCAGTCTACGCCGTCCAATTCGTGCGAAATTTCCATTAAAGTTGAGTGATAGAAGTGAAGAAATAGCAGCAGAAGATGATGCAGCGCTGATTGCGCGCATAGAAGCTGAGGTTATGGCAGAGTCGGGAGTAAGTCTGGACCAGCTCATCAATCCCTCGAAAGTAGTGAATTTAGAACGTGACTTATTAAAATTAAGAAATGAATTAGAGCAAGCAATAACAATAGCTAATACCGACGAAGTAAAGAAGGTACAAGATACAATAGAGAAGAAGCAGGCCACACTTTTTGTGGAGAAAAGATCCGTTATGCGAGGATGGTTGAAGAGTTTATTCGTAATTCAATCCATTATAGCAGGAGTTATATCATACGGAATGGTATACAATATTATTCCCGGTCAAGAATTAGATTTATCATTACAAGTGTTAGGATTTTGGATGTGGTGGTTGTTTATCATCCCATCGCTACGCGCTAGAAAGCCCAGCAATGAAGAGAAAGAAGCATTGAACATTGCCTTTTTAGCAAGTCCAATCTTGTCATTAATCATGCCAACGTTTACGAAGGACGTGACCATCATCTGGTGGGGCAACGCACTAGCAGTGCTTGCATCATATGGCTACGCTTACTTGAAGCCCAAATCCGAGGTTGAATTGGCCGATGATACGGCAACAGATGACGATGTTATAACGGACGAGAAAGAGGAAAAGTCCTTGCCGAAGGTGTTGCTGCAGGCGTTCAAGGCCTTGGACTATGGAAGTGGGCAGGAGCGGGGCGCGAGGAAGTGAGCTGAGAGCGGGGCGCAAGGGAAGTGAGCCGAGAAAGTAAATATGTATTTTATTAACAACTACATCGCAGTTTCACCTTGCATTCCACACTTTTCTGAACTGTTTTCTGTCTCCAACCTGCAAGAAGGCTTCAATTTCATCGCCGAGAAAGCCTTTCTGCACCTTCATCTGCTCCAGAAGCTTGCGCTTGGTGTTGACGTTGTGCGTGACCAGCTGCCTCAGCAGTTGCAACACGATACTGTTGGGCTTCATCTGGGTTATAACACTTGGTGATTCCTTCATGTGCGACTTCGACAAGACGGTGCTGGGAAGCTGCAAGTCGATCGCTCCCTCCAGCAACAATCGAGCGAACCAACGGAAGGATTCGTCTTGCTTGCGGTAACCGAGAGGAACACTGCTGGACTCGGCCACCTCGCCATTGCCGTACTCCTGAGCAAGATACGCATCAACACACATAGCTAACGGCTTTTTCAGCGGTGGCAAATCCCACTTGTGGATCCCGTACTTCGGAATTAAGTAGCACATGACCTCGTCGAGGTGTGGATCGTAGTATGGAGGCGGATTCTCAAGTGGCTTCGTCCAGATGAGTAAGGGCGAGTCACTGGTTAATTCGGCAATCCAAGCAGCGCTGATAGCAGTGACGCAACTCATGTACGTGGTGTCTCCGCGCTGGCTGGTTACTAGGGACGTGTACACCACATACTCGGGCAGCGCCGCAGATGGATCGTGCTGGTACAGCGCCGATTGGGGGTGGATGTACAGGGGCTCGGTTATAGCAGCGTTGCAACTAAAGTAGGCCGTCATTCGCTTCTTGCGATTCCCTTCCTTGATGACGCCGATAGGCACCTTCTTGGCGATATTGTCGCAGAATCCCGTGACCAGCAACTGCTTCAACGCCTGTTCCTCCTCAACACTAGGCGGTCTCACCGGACCCGCTAAGGAGTCGATGGATGAGCTAGTGGCGGACGGGAATAATATCTTCTGACAAGATTGAATGAGCTGCAGGCGCAAGTCCGCCATGCGCTGGATAGTGGCGCAGTGCAAGTTGTGCTTCTTGCAGAAATCCTCGTCGTTACCCGCTTTGCTGCTGCTCTGCGCGTAGAGATACGCACCGATTGTCCTGTTCCTAGCGAGTGAGTCGCCGTCTGGGTGAAACCATAAGTGCGTCTTCTCTGCGGCAACTGCCTCCTTCGCGCCCTCGTCCTCCGAGTCGTCATCTCCGTCGCCTTCAGCGTCATTGAATTGCAAATCCTCGGCATGTCTGCTGTTACCAACGGATAGAAACGGACTCCTTTCTACCATCGAGGCAACAAAAGCTATAGCGTGGCGCAGTAGCCCGGAGGCGTGAGCCGCGACCAACATCTTGCTGTACCGGGGTGCAATAGGGAATTGCGCCAACAAATGCCCGATTTCTGTCAACCGAGTCTTGCGCAGCTTGCTCTTGTCCGCAACTGTCATCGGGTTGGCGGTTGAGATCGGGATGCTCTTGACGACTCCAATATTCAGCAATAATTCCTGGGCTTTCCTCAACGACACCGGTGGTGGCGCAGTAGGGAAAGGGAAACTCTCAACCTCAGAGATCCCGAGAGCTCTCATCTGCAGCAGCAGGTCCTCCAACGGTATCGTGCTTATCTCGGGCTCCTGGTACAACTTCATATGCTGGTCATAGAACGCAGAGCTGTATAGGCGGTAGCAGTGCCCTGGACCTGTTCTACCCGCGCGACCTTGCCGTTGGTTCGCAGACGCTTTGGATATCCATTCAACTTCATACTTGTTAATCCCTGACTGCAAGTCGTGCGTGCGCACCTTCTGACGCCCACAATCCACGACGTACTTGATGCCAGGGATAGTAATCGATGTCTCTGCGACGTTAGTTGCGATGATGATGAGGCGGTGTCCCTCTGGGGGCTCGTGGAACACCTTGTTCTGCAGCTCGCCAGGCATCATGGCGTACAGCGGCAGCACATACACATGCTGCGGGCGGTTGGCATCTTCGAACACTTCCTTCGTCATCACCTTGTCTTCTCCTGCTGCACCGCTAGTGGAGGAGGAGGCAGTGCCCAACACTTCATTCAACATTTTCTTGCGGATATCCGCGGCTTCACTATCCATGCCGTCGTCGCTATTGACTTCACTCTCGTTGTCGGCAAGCAGCTCGTCATCGTCATCCTCGTCGTCGTCGCCGTCACTGAGTGCATCCAAGAACGGATCCAGCACCGCGTCTCTGTCCCCTGCGATCTCATCGTCATCGAGACTCTTCAAGCCCGCCTCCACCTCTTGGTCCGCCGCTGCGGCACCATCGATCTCTGCATCCACAAGAGTTGCGACCTCACTCGCGGCTTCATGGCCAACACCCTTGCGTTTCTGCTTGTTCAACGCCCGATTTATCTTGCGGCACATGTGCAGGATCTCACGTTTACCTGTGAGGAACACCAACACGCCGCCTGCTGGCAGCTTGCGGTGGATCTGACACACCTTCTTAAACGTGGCTTCAAGGTAGTTCGTGACCTCCGTCCGCTTGCTGAAGTGAGTCACCACTGGGTACTGTCTGGCCTCCACGGAGATAACGGGCGGCGGCGTCAATGGAAACAACACCGGGTTCTTGAAGTCATCAATGCGCAGGGTAGCACTCATAATAACCAGTTTCAACGGCTTCAGTGGCTCTTGGTACAGCTCTCGCTCTGCCTCGCTTAGCTCGTTCCACTTCTTCTGCTCTTCCTCAGCTAGTTGCTTCCGTAGCGGCAGAGTCCGGCTGATCATCCCTAGCAAGATATCGGTGTTAACATTGCGCTCATGTGCCTCATCAAGAATAATAACGCTGTACTTGGACAGCAGCAAGTCCGAGGTGATCTCGCGCAGCAGGATGCCATCAGTCATGAACTTGATCTGTGTCTGCGCACCAACAGTAGACGAGTCGAAGCGGATCTGGTAGGCAACTAACCCGTTCTTACTCATTTTCTTCTCTCCCAACTCAAAAGACACGCGTGACGCCGTTGACGTAGCGGCGACTCGTCTCGGCTGCGTGCAGCCTATGTACCCATGCTTGCCATAGCCTGATTCGTACAGAAATTGAGGGATTTGGGTGCTTTTACCGCTGCCTGTTTCACCGCAGAGTATCACCACGTCATTCTGCGTTATGCTCTCGACGATTTCCTGCTCCATGCCGCAGACCGGCAGCTGCATTCGGTTGGCTTGTATCGTCGCATCGCGATGGAGGACAGGAGCTGCTCTGGGGCTTGCACTTGCACTCTTCAGTGTTAGCTTGGTTGAAGTAGGGATAATCTGGCCGGTCGCGTTGAAGGGCATAGCGACTGGCTTGGGGATGTACCGCTTGGACGGGTCCAGACCCTGCAAGTTCACCATTTGTGATGGAGTAATGATGACGGTGCCTGCGTCCTTACTCACGCTACTGCTACTCGCTACGACATCCTCTACCGCAGCTGGAGTAGCGACAGCGGTTTCAACTTTAACGGTAGATTTCAATTTGCTTAACTGCATCATCAAATTAGCTCCCAATGACAACGGCTTCTTAGCCACCGGGGCATCAGACGCGTCAGTGGGGTCTTTACTACTCTCCTTCACAGCAGTTGAGTCTCTCTTTTTTGATTTCTTTTTACTCTTTTCTGTGGATACTTTGACGACCTCACTCGATGTGGAGCAGAGCGCAGTAAGATCTAATGCCACTGTATTGGTGTTCTCTCCTACACCACTGCTACTCTCCACTACCTTATCTACCTTCACTAACTCATTAATTACTTTATGATCAACAGCTTCTTCCGTGTTACCATAAGGGAACAATAGTCTCGTCTCGTCTTCAGTTAATGCAATTCCTGCTTTATACCGCCGATGTAAGTTCTTTAGCTGCTTTTTCATGGTTAATTGTTGATTTAAGTCCCTTGAACTCGTTAGCAATTGGCGATGATCATCTTGTATCTCATGCTTCTTGAGCACGTTGTAGTATAGAATTGTCTTTTCGTCTTTTTCTTTTTTCTTATTGATTGCATCGAGTCGTTTCTGTGCTTTCTTACTCAATATTTTGGCTTGTTCAATGATTTCAGCAGGCACCTCTTCTTCCCTTTGCCGCTTGTCTTTCTTGCCAACCACCGGCAATGCATCCCCAGATGTTGTGTCGTATGCTTTGAGTAGACCCAGCTCTGCTTGCAGCTCGGCACTCAGCAAGTCACTCATCTCCCACCGAATCACAGTTCCAATGATGGTTGGACTGGTGACTAAAATTTGGCGATGCAATACCGGTAAAGGTGTGGATAAATAAGAGAAAGAGAAGAGAGAGAGAGAGAGAAGAGACAAGGAGGACAATATTTCCATGTACAATTGCAAATTTAGAAGCAAGTTGAGTTATTGTGAACTCGTCACCAGGTAGAAATGCGGCGGTCGAAATAGCGACTAGGAAGCTTTTCTCCCCTGGTTCCATAGTTTCCAGCACTTCATCAGTTAGCAGCTCATTACCAGCTCTTCCTCGTTCGATTCTTCGTCATTTAGCACCTCATTTCCAGCTTCAAACTTCTTTCTTCTTATTCGGAATGGTACCGGTAGATATCGGCCCTGTAAAAACGGCAAAGCAAAAGGAAAAATAAGAAGGAAGACAGTGACAATGAGACTGTTATGTGCCTGGAGATGTACATCGGGTGAGCGGACGAGTATTTGAAGTACGGAAAGGTCACACATTCGCATAGGAGTACGGTGGTGTTGTAGGATTTGAGAAGTATTGCACTAAAATGGACGCAGCAATAACTTACAGTAAGAGCGACTTGGAGCTGTTCACAGCGGAGCGCAAGCCTCCTCCACCTAAGGCGCGACGAGCAGATCCAGTGAAGCGAAAGAAGGAGAAGGAGGATCGTGATTATCCAGAAGGTGTTGATGCCCCACCACCTAAGAATAAACTCTTGTCATCTACGACGCCTGACGCATTGAAACGACTCCATGCTATGTTAAATAATTTCTTATTAATTGATGGGATTTTAACAAAAAGGGTTGATTTAACTTTATTTGGACGTGATGTCGGTGAAGATATCTCTAATGTCCATGTGCAAGAAGTTTGTCAAATACAGCCGACGATGGAAGAGTTGATAGTAAAGGATTGTATTAAAATTACGGACGTCGGTTTGTGGTCGATCGCCAGACATTGCACCAGGATCAAGGAGCTCAATCTCTCCGGGTGCCATCAAGTAACGAATATTGGCTTGCGATCTATTTCACTGAGGTGCTGTGAAATTGTGACATTAAATTTTAATTATTGTCACTTACTAGATGACATCGCGCTAACCGTGATAGCCACTGGTGCATGGAAGCTAGAGCGGTTGTTTCTGCGCGGATGCACGGGCATAAGCGACACTGGAGTCGGTAAAATCGCCAAAGCATGTGAACGACTGAATGTTCTTGATTTAAATGGGTGCACTAACGTTGGTGAGTACGGCGACCACGCACTCAAAGAGATCGGCGCCTTCTGCAGCAGCCTCACTTACTTCGATTTCTCAGGATGTAAGCACGTGGAAGATGCCGGGTTCAAGGCTGTTGCGGTCGGTTGTACTAATTTACAGTCTCTCTTCATTTCAGGCTGTGACAACATCGGTCCCAGTAGTATCAAGGCACTCTGCAAACACAACCGCTCCCTCACTCAGTTGAACTTGACTGGGTGCAAACGGTTGGTGGATAAGGACCTCGAGGACTTGAACAATTGTGGCTTTGCGAAGTCGTTGACGTCGCTAGACATCACCGGTGGTCAGAAGCTCACGGATCGCGCCGTGGGGGCCATCTGCCGTGCGGTAGGCCCTAAATTATTCCATTTAGGCCTTCCCGGCAGTCAAATTACGGACTTTGCAAGTGTTATCGTGTCTAACTTCTGCACGAGGATACAGTCGCTTGATCTCTGTCGCTGTCCCGCAATCACGGGCTCCACTGTACACACGTTGGCCAAGAAGATTTCTGCTTTAACCACGTTGAAGTTGGATGGCGATGACAAGGTTAGTATGAAAGACATCTATATCCACATAGGAACATCGTTAGAGTTCGCTGACATGGCGACTAGATGGCTCGGCTACCAACCCAAGGAAGGAAGTAGTCAGTTAATCGCAATGCGAGAGAAATTTAGGTTGGAGACAGCCAAAGCACTGCTACTCCAGTGCATGGTGCGAAGGAAGTTCGCTTACAAGATATGGCGCGAGAGGCGGCGTTGGTGGCTAATGAATAAAGCAATTCCTAAATTTCAAGCCTATGTGCGACGGTATCAGCAGTTGAAGCGGTACAGGAAGATATTAGCAGCGAAATACCGCGTGAGAATGTGTATTAGAATACAGAAGACCTTCCGCCGTTGGCGGGACTACCGCGATCGCATCAAGAAGATTAAAGCGATGCGATTTGCGGAGTATAAGCTGCAGTGCGCGATCAAGATACAGACGGCCTACTGGCGCATGAAAGCGGTCAAATTCGTCAAAGTGGTGCGCAGCCAGATGGTAACGAACAGGTTACTGGAAGCGAGGAAACAAGCCGAAAAGGAGCTGAATGCCTTGTTTATCCAGCGCTTTTACCGCGGATATGTCGGTCGTTGTGCTGGCATTCAACAAGCTATCGATTTGCAGCGGTACAAAGAGCAGAAAGCACTGCGTGAGCGCATGATGAGGTTGATACAGAGAATCGCGCATGGTAAGTTAGGTCGCATCAAAGCGAAGCGAAGAAAGGACTACTTGCTGCACCAGCTCTTGCTTTGGAACAAAGCGCTCGAGATACAGCGATGTTTCCGTGGTTATCAAGGTAGATTGCGATGGAAATACTTCAAAGAATTGTGGTTACTGGCTAGAGCTAATAGATGTGCGACGGATATCCAACGGCAATATCGCGGTTATCGCGGCAGAATATTGGCGGCAGTAGCTAAAGCATTGAAGTTCTTACGCGGCAAGCAACAGTTTGCCTGTCTCGAAATCCAGCGGTGGGCGCGTGGTGTCAGTGGTCGTGTGTATGCCAAGCGATATCGTATACAGAAAGAACGTTACGCCAAGGAGCGGACAGCTGTGCTAACCATTCAACGGCTATATCGGGGTCATAAAGGCAGAGAAGCCACTGAAATCGAGCGTCAAGTGTCGAAGCTAGAGTCTATTGCCAAGCCATTACTAGAGTTAGTGAGACAGCTAGAGTCCGATGCCTTGAAGCTAGGTAAGCTGATCGTACGGTTGGAGCATAAGGACAAGATGATGTTGGATGACATCTTCGAGATTGAAAGGGAGCTAGAGAATGCCAACACCACAACTGCCAAGTTGACTGATTCAAAGCGTATAAATGGAGTACCTCAACGATTTTTAACCCAGTACTTACGAGTGCGATTGAAGGACCACTTGGAGCACGAGAAGGAAATACACAAAACGAAGTTTACTGAACTGCAGAAAAGGCGGAGAGAAATGCGTATTTTACAAGAGAAGATAGTAAGCACAAGACGTGAGTTGTTGCCGCTGACTGTAGGTATGGTAAGTGATGTGAAGCGTCAACGCAGTATAAGATTAAGAAATTTAGTGCGATTGAGAATTTTATCGGCAAAGAAAATACAAGCGATATGGCGCGGCGCACTGACTAGAATAGCTTATTACGACGAGCAAAGAGACAACTGGATCGAGTGTCTGGACTTGAATCAGAGTGAAAAGCCATATTACTTCAATACTGAATCTCATGAGACGTCATGGCGAATGCCACAGTCGTTCCGCTACTATCAATTGTGGAAGTATCGCACGGATTGGTCGAAGATCAAGAAGAAAGATCCGGTGGTTGGTAAGTACTCTCGTCGCACGACTAACATGAATTATGAAAGCTAGGATGATTAAAATATTTGTATTAATATTGTGCAGATTATATACATTATAAAGCGTCTTTCGCCATCTTTGCGGCTTTATTTCTAGTCTTCCTTCTCTTGTCTGCCTTTTTCTTCTGCTCATCTGTTAATTTTTTTGTTTTCTTCTCCTTCTTTTTAGGAAATGATGCAACACAATCAGCGTCTAACTTGTCGGGAGTATTCCATTCGGTTAAACATGGCAATAAATCAGCAGTATAAGCCATGCCACTACATAACTTGTTGATATCGTTACGACAGGCATCATGTATGCGCATGTAGTCGACACACGACTGGTCTAGAAGCGATGGGTCTACCTTCGATTTGATGCAATCTTGGACTCCCCAAGACGACTCCTCAGGACAATGTGTGCCGTACACTTCATCGCATGGTATTGCGGTCGCGGAAAGCAATACCGAGAGAAGTAATACGAGAAGTAACTGCATTATTTATGACGCGTGTTGATCTGTTGATGTCGAAAATCGAGTCCTCCTGGTTCCGGACCGGTGGCAGTTTCATGTAGAAGTCTTTATAAATGAAGCACTTTATATGTGTGAAGTCTGAAGTCTTAACATATGAAGTTCTCGACAAAAAGTAGTAACTTGTAAGAGTCCTTGATTCGGATGCCTCCTGTAAAAGATGGCATTTTAGTTGTCACTTAGGACACACCAACGGACACAATTAGAAAGTACCCAGATGTACTACTACAATGCTCGCTACTTACTTGAGACAATTGCAATGAACCAGTCGATCAATCAAAAATTACATATGTTTAGTTAGTTATACAGTTGCGAGCTTACATAATTAATGGCCGTCAAAGCCAAATCCGCCACTATGTACGTATACTAATTTACAATCCTTAGTGTAGGTTGCATCGTGAATCTCATTAGCTTTGATATATCCGGTCTGACCTGCTTTCAAGGTAACAGGACTGCCTTTCTTCTCTAGTTTACCATCTTTTTTAGTGAAATATTGAATTTTCATTTCCCCTTCAATGACAACTGTCATATCATCTCCTGGATGAGAATGAGGAGGTTCTGCACTTCCAGCTTTCCATATCTCCAACATAGTTGTCATACCACTAGGATTCGACTTTGCATCAAATTGATTTTTAACAGTAAATCCTTTTGGAGTATCAGGTACAACCTTAAAATCTTTCCAGATACTACCACCACCATCTCCTCCTACCGTGACTGTTGCCATTGCACGGGTCCTAGTCAGTAGAGAAGCTGGGATCGCGCGATAAAACTTCAGCATGTTTGGATGTCTTTTTATCGCTCAAAGATTTTAAGTTTCCAGAATTCATCCTCGGTTCAACCGGTGCTGCGGGGCCGTAGAAGCTGTGGACCATTTGGACGTTAGAATGATATGAACTATATCGACAGCGTGTACTCGTCAAGAGCAAGCCCCTACGCTCGGCGGCGGCGTCAAATGGTGACCAAAGCCTTTACTACTAGTGCTAAGGACCGGCGGGCTACCTCAAACACTACAGGATTTTCTGCAGTTGGAATCCATTAAAATAAATAGAAAAGAAGAAAAGAATGCCACCAGCAACCCTTTTAAAGATCACCACTTCAATCAACGGCGACCACAGTATATCGAATGGTCTAGCTAAGACTTTCGTTGATACTTTCCTTGAGAAAGCACCTGATACTATTGTTGTTGAGAGAGATCTTAATAAGCTGCCAGTAGCATTCTTGAATGTTGAGTCTGTTTATGGTACTTACAAGCCCGAGGATCAAAGAAGTGAGAGTGAAAAGGCTCAGATTGGTCCTCGTCTTGAATTAGCTCAAGAATTATTAGGTGCCTCTGATGTCGTAATTGCTACACCTACCGTATGTGGAATTGGAATTGTCCTGCAGTACTTAAAGCATATATTGATGCTATCATTATGCCAGGTGTTCTTGGTGCAGGTGAAGGTAAGCTTGCTGGCAAAAAAGTTATCATTCTTGTATCACAAGGAGGAGCCTATGGACCAGGCACTGGCAAGGAAAGCTGGGACTATTTGACAGGTTATTTGAAAATGGTATTCTCTGCATTAGGATCTACCGATGTTGTTGTCATTAAGAGCGAATTAGGATTAGCTGGTATTGCACCAGGAATGGAAGGTTTAGTCGACCAAAAAACCGCTAATATCGCTGCTGCAACAGAAGAAGTTAAGCAACGAGCAATCCCAGCACCAAGATCAAGACCAGTATCTGCCAAGTAATCGTAGCACTTATATGGTTTAATATACTAAAATTTATTATTTACTTCGATATTTGCACTATCTTTAACCCCTTCAACCGTCTCATCATGTCCTAAATGCACTTACAGCACCTTCCGTTGCGGAAATGTTTGAAGCAAATTGTTTTTTTGATTGAAACTTTAATTATTCAGTAAAGCACAACTCACGCACTAGCGTATTGCCACGGCTCGACGGGACTTACCTTTAGTTGCTTATCTAGTTGTTACATACTTCCGAGCCGGTACCGTATCGCCAAATTTCACACTTCTTGACTCCACTGCAGTAGTCTACCGGACAAATTGGGTACAAATCCAGAGTCTGGTGTTCATTGAAAGCCAGTAAGAATTAGAAGAGAAGCCATATTTAATCACATATGGCTCACGCTCACGCTCCAGCTAAAGCAGATGATTACCACTGTCACCACTCACTAAGCGACACCTCCAAGGTAACCACCTTTTACCAGCACCCCTCTTGTCACCACTCACTAAGCGACACCTCGACAGGTCACCTTTTACCAGCACGGTGTTGCGTATTGCACGAAAGAGTGCTATTTAGCTTGTCAGAAAAGGAAAGCAGATGCTCATCATAAAGAGGATCTGAGTCATGGAGTAGATCACCATAATGTGCTCCATGTTAAGCCTGTTGTAGATGCTGAGCATCATGGAAGAAAATCAGTTGCACATCCCGAGGATCATGGCAACCTTGCATTATTAAATAGAAATTATGCACCAACAGATGATGTGGGAGTTGACATTTCGCACCGCAAATTCTCACAAACCAAACACATATAAAATCTGTAACTAGATAAAATTATTACTACAAACTTAAAAGTCTATTGACCTATTTGATTTATCAACAGTATAGTCGCTTCATTCCTCTGCGCTATATGAGCCCGAATCTCCATCTGATTCTTCAACCATAGAGTCGCTTAACTCTGCATCAGCATATAAGTCACTTGGTGATTGCAATCTTGCAGTTTGGAAGACATCCAAGCCTTCGTTGAACGACTGCGCCCGTTCGGTGTCTATGGCATCTCCGTACCTGTCGTTCACGTCGAACCGAGTATATTTATACGATATCTTGTGTTCTTGCAGTAGTTGTAGTAGTTGAATATTCTTTTCATGGTGATGCGGTAGTGACGGCAAGGTGGGAAGCTCCTCCGACAGGATGTCTTCGGGGTCGTTGAAGTGGATGGTATCGAGGATCGTCTTCTCATAGAACGACCTCGCCATCAAATGGTGCAATCCGTCCACATCCTGCTCATTAATAGGACCTGTTACACTACTACTATAATATTTGGGGGACTTCTTCATGACCGGGTCGTTGGAGATGAATCGCGCCGCGTCCTTGCCGGTCGGCGCATTATGCACCACCAACATCCCATCGGCATTATTGCTCTGCTTGCCTATATCTATTGGTGTCAAGCTGCCGAATAGCACCGTCCTTTCTGACGACAAGTAGTACTCCACTTGCTCCGGGTCCAAGCCGTACACACTCCCCTCGTCATCGTCATCGCTATCTACCTTTGGTTTTGTTTTAGGTTTTGTTTTCTTCTCGTTCAACCCGATGAATATGTTTTGATTTTTAGGAGTCATCAGTTTGGGATTCGGGTTGAAGTGTAATTGATATAGTTTCCAGGGTTGAACACCACCGTGATTACTCAATGGCTCGTCATTCAATAGGGCCACGATGTCGCTCGAATCGTTTCCTCTGAAGCCAACGATTTGGCCCTTGGGGGACATGCTATCGTCTGATAACCGCGTATATTCGAAGTCAACTTTAGCAGTTGCATTGGGTAATAATGCACTGCGTCTTGCCCATTGCATATGATGCATCCATGCCTCTGAACGCTTTGAACTATCTACTATGTCACTAATTGCAACATACCATGAGGAATAGGGATCAGCTGGCGGCTCCCAGTCTCTGGTTGGGGAGTTGGCTTTCAATGGATCGTCTTCAAACTGACTTTCTACTTGTAACAATTTCCTTTTCTTTTCCATTAATATTTTTGCATTATTTTCTTCTGCTGCATCATCATCTTCGTCTTCGTCATCTTCGCTCTCATCGTCGTCTAAACTACTAGAACTTCCACCTAAATCCTGTAATTCATCGTCGTCATCGTCGATTTCAGTATCTTCATCTATTTCATCCTCTACTAAAAAATCTAAATCATCAACAATTTTATCAGACTGTAGGCCAATAAAAGGATCGTCATCACCTCCAAAGTCATCGTCGGAAGCGACTGCGCACAGCGTCAATCCACGTCTACTGCATATGTAGCATGTACATTGTTTTTGATGGATACGGTTACCTTTGACTGACTGTTCAACGAGATTTACACTCAACTTTGAACGTACTCTCGCGGCATTGACAATTCTGTGATGCCTCAGTAGCGCCTGAAGACCACCAAAGAGACAAACCGTCAAAAGCACGAGAAAATATCTCATTTCGATATTTGTGCGTACTTTAGCGGCGCTTTGCGCAACTTAAAGCCGGTACTTCCGGCGGATCTGATCACGTTCGTTGCAAACTTGGCGAGGCAAGAGACTCTGCTCTGTGTGCTTGCCGTTGCACAATTCCGCCTCTTGAGATGCCTGCAACTGTCTCCTCCACTTCTTTCTCAACTTCGAACAAAGAAGCCACAACTCTAGCCGGCCTCCGAGATTTTCTAGCTCACAAAATTTAGAAAAATAGAAAGAGAAAATAGTACCCACTGAATACTCATCATGGGTCGCAGCGCTAGTCGATCGTCGTCACTAAGACGTCGCGCAAAAGCCCCTGAGGAAGAATTGTCATATTCGCGGGTTGTATCAACCGATGATGGCATGCAAGAGCCGTACAAGCCAGCTGTGATCGATCCCAGCCTCCTTGATAAAGAGTTATCCGACATCTCTAACTACACTTGTATGACAGAGAACTGGCTGTTTCGGCTGACTGGCAGTCACGCCTTGATTGGGATTATCAAGGATTTACAACAAAGGAAAAAATGGTTTAATATGAACTTTATCATACTTCTTGGATGCGCTGCACATATGTTTTTTAGTTGGAAAAAAGTGTTGTCTTTTCTGAATTATTATTACTTACAAAAGCAAAACCCGCTGATTGCAGAGATAGAAAAGGACACCAACGCCGAAATTACTACACTTGCTTTATGGATCATCGCTGGTTCGTATTTCGTGATAGACTTCATTTACCCATTATCATTCATATTGTTGGTAGATCTCTTCGCAAGAGACGTTCTAAGATCTGTCACCGCCACTATGGTGAAAGAATGTGGCGTGGATCAGTATGAAGATACTTTCAAGAAAAAGATTTCAGGTAATTACACCATGCACATCTGCTACTGCGTATTGCACGTTGGACTGCTATTTGTTTGGTTGGGATATGTCAGGGGCTATCCACCGCTTGAAGTTGGGTTTTGGTGCTTCATATTTGGAATTCCCCACGCACTTAACCCTATATTATTGACTGTAGTCATCACCCGGATATTCAAGGCTTCACTGTATCGAGTGAAACATTTTCGGGAGAAATTCACCAGCGGCGTCTACAAGAAGGACGCTAATGCCATGTGGGATGCATTTGTACATATACGAAACGATGTGGAAAAGCTAAGTGGTGACATGCAGAACACCATAGGTGTGTTCCTGCTCGCACTTGGAGCTGCAATAGGTGGTCAAGCAGGCGCAGTTTTCTTGTTCAGAGGGGATCCATTCAGCATTATATACATGTTCTTAAACGTTTGGTGTCTCTTTTGGGTAGTTTATGGTGCGCAAGAAGTCATGGAGGAGTTCAACCAGACCACCGACGATGTCGTGCACTCGGACACATCCTCCACACTAGGCGCAGTCGACTCCAAGGCTCGCACAAGTGTGAATAGTGTGATGATTCACGCGTCATTTGCACCGTCATTCCGCGCCTTTTCAATACTTTCCTTGTCGAAAGAAGCTTTGTGGAACACCACTCTCTCCTCCCTTCTAGCCGTTGGTGGTGTGTTTTGGGAGACATTGGAGTTGAAGAAAAGCTTCTTCCCAGATGAACATGCTTCATCAGTGGCTAATATCAGCGCCGAGGCTGTGGTCGCAGCCAACTTCGCGTAGCTGCCCGTTCACCAATGAGTCAATTATATACTTGTATTTTACCGAGCGATTCCTCTTGCAAAAGCGTCTCGTTTGTCCGTTTTCGCGATGAACGCTTCTTTCGATTTCTTCTTTTTTGCATTTTTCTTTTCTTTACTTATTCGCGCTGCTAATGCGCCGTTCGTGCTCAATCCCTCCTTCTTACGGTACCGATAGTAGTCGTTGCGGAGGCACAAATCCCTGATATGGCGATTCACTTGGATAATATTGCATAAGTCGAAGTCACTCAAGTAGGAAAGCATGACGTTGCAGATGATTGATGGTGTAGCTTGAAATATGTTGACAAAAATGTTGCGCGCCGTCTCCGCTGTCGGTTCTTCGGTCGCCTCCCTCTCACTCACCACTTTGGTATCTGTGGCATCGGCTTGATCCTCTTCTATCTCCTCCAACACGTCCAACTCTCGGTCCTTTTTTATTTGATTTTGATGCTCAGAGAAAAGTTTCCAAGCATTTGGATTTTCCGAATCAAATACTATCGTCGAGTCGATTGAGATAACTCTGACTTGTGCGAAGTACTTTATTTCTAAGTTCTGTAACAAAATTGGCTCTTTTAATCCAGCTTCTTGCAGCTGTTTATCATCGCATATGCTATCACAACTTGTTCGCAACATGCTGATACTAGCTCCTTCGTGAGCATACTTACACCGTTTTGCAGAGCATTCTGCCCTCAAATATAGCTTGCAAACGAGGAAGTTGTCGTCCAAAGGGAGATAACAATGAATGATGGATCGCTGATCGTTCAAATACTGGTCCCGCAACAGATGCACGCAAATCGACTCAACACTTGGACCCTTCGTCTTCTTCTCGATTTTACGCTGCTTTGCCTCCAGCCGGCGCTGATTTGCCAATTCAGCTCGTCGTTCCCAATTTCCTTTCACCATTAACGTGATCCACTCGCACTAATTGCAGATTTAACTTGTCCAAATGCTAATGCCAATGACAGTCGAATGACTTTCTTTTGTAATTTTGAACAGAAATTCCGACGATCGTGGCGACCGGTACCACGAGTTAATGGAGGAAATAGACTAGTTTCCACACCACATCTCATGCCACATCCGTGACGCTATTGCCTCCTCGCTCAATAAGGAGCTGCAACTCTCAACTCTCCTCACTTCTCCTTCTTCTTCTTTCCACCGCCCCGCCGGTATGCCACAGTGCCAGATACCAAAAAGGCATACTAGATCCGATCAAGTTGCATTTGTTGGACTCTAATCGTAAGATGAGTGTTTGTTCTGTGATTTGCCTCTGCTTGCTGCTGCTATGTAGCTCTGATGCATTAAATTTAGTGATGGCGAAACGAGTAGTGGTTGTTGGAGGCACTGGTTACATCGGCAAGTACGTCGTGCGAGAGAGTGTTCGACGAGGTTACGACACTGTTGCCATCGTTCGACCTGGTTCTTCGCCTAAAGAAGAGTACACCAAAGGAGCAACAATTATATATGGAGATGTTACTGATGAAGAATCGATAAATAAAGTAGCATTTAATAGTAAAACGGATGTAATAATATCGTGCCTGGCATCGCGCTCGGGTACTAAAGACGACAGTTACAAGATAGATTACCAGGCGACATTGAACTGCTTGAATGCTGCTAGAAAGAATAAAGTAGATCAGTTCATATTGCTGTCTGCTATATGTGTTCGTAAACCATTATTACAATTTCAAAATGCCAAATTAAAGTTTGAAGATGCACTAGTAAATGCAGGAGATATCAAGTATAGTATCGTCAGACCAACTGCATTTTTCAAGTCTGTTTCGGCCCAATTTGAGTTGTTACAGCAAGGATGGCCATTTGTTATGTTTGGAGATGGTGAAATATGCAAATGCAATCCGATTGCCGAGTCAGACCTTGCGACGTACATGATCAACTGCATCGACGACAAGACAAAATGGAACAAAATATTAGATTTAGGAGGTCTCGTATACACACGCACTTACTCTCACTCTCACTTACTTACTTACTCACGCACAGGTCCGGATGAAGGCATGACAATGAAGGCGCAGGGTGAGATGATATTCGATATTCTCGGGAAGAAGCCGTCATTCATCATGGCGCCAGTTGGGATTTTCGACGCAGTCATTGGCGCGTTTGCATTCTTTGGAAATTGGTTCAAAGGAGCCGAGGATGCAGCAGAACTAGGTCGTATTGGTAAATACTATGCCGTTGAAGACATGTTAACCACGAAACAAGAGGAGAAATTCGGGACCATCACACTGCGCCAGCACTACGAGCGCATTGCGGTCGAAGGCCAGGAGTACGATCCTTACACCACTTTCGCTGCGAAGAAGAAAGAGTAAGCAGCTCTACGGCAGAGTATAGACTTATTTTTGAAGAATTTAATTACATTATGTACATAAGGCTTCGCACCAGCTTACTTTATGTCTGCGCGCACTATCGCTTTGGCTTTGCTGTCTCCCGTCACACCTATGTAGCGCAGCGCCTTATTCACGTACTCGTAACCTGTTCTGTCCGCGATCTTGCCATCCATGCTTGCAATGCACAGGGCGAATGCCTGGAACGGCGACAATGGGTACTGGAAGTCCAGGGAGAATCTGTCTTTGTCCACTTTCCCGAACTGAAGAATGATGTCGCTGAAGTCGTCGTCGCTCTTCGCCTGACTCTCCTGGCTCTCAGCGGATCGCGTGGGGCTCTTACCCGACTTCATAAGTAATTGAAAGTTCTTGACTGAACTGACCTTGACTCGACCGTTGAAGTTGAGCACATGCCCTCCGTACTTCTCGTCCCATTGGGGTTGCTTGTTTACCAGCTTGGTGAGATCAGTGTCGTCTTTACGGTTCTCAACACTTCTGTTCTGATCGCTGTCACTGCAACCTGGCTTCCATACGCATGCTTTATTATTGATGGGGTTGACTGTTGGTATCAATGCCTCGATTTTACTTGGACCTCCGTCGAACTCGAATGAGATCAAGCCCAGCTCGCGCAGCAGCATCGATTCAACAACTGTTTTCTCTGTTGACAAACCTTCGTCAGTGATGATATACTTGGTACCTACTGCATTAAGACCTCGTAATTTACCAATTACTGCTTCACTACCTCTGTCATCAATATCCGCTTCGTCCGAGCAGAGAAACAAGTAGTAACTAGTGGAACTTCCTGACTTCTTATTTGCTGTCATCATATAACGAGGAATTGAATCTTCTTTCCCTTCTAGGTAACATTTATACTTTACTTTGCCACCAAGCAGCGATTTCTCTCTTTTGACATAACAAAGCATTTTAGGATCATTGATATTACAAGGAGATGTCAACCATTTCTTCGCGATTTCAATAGATTCTACATCAGACACAGTAGGCGCTTTAGTAGTTGTTGCTGTTAATCCAGAATAAGATGTAATAGATTGTCGTAAACTAACCCGTTTTTCCTGCTGCTGCTGTTGTTGTTCCATCGCAATTTGCTGCTGATTCTTGATACCGAAATTGTTGATTTCACTGTCTAATTCATCAGCTGACTCAAACGAATACTTGGATGTCATTCCCCCACCTGTTGTGTTACCACTGCGTCCTCCTTTTGCTTGCGCCGCATTCATGCTGCGCCGCTGATAACTCTTGACTGCTGATTTCCTGCCGATACCATCGTCCAAATCAGAGTCATCATCACTGCTATGCGGCATGCTCTCTACCTTCTTTTAACCTTTCTACGCACTCTTCCCTACATACAAGGGTGTGGAACAGAAGAAGGCCCTTCTTTTTTCAAGAATTCTCATTAATTAGTTGAATTACATGGTGAATCTAGTTTAGAACGTTGAATTTCTCCATTTGCGCGCGCAATAAGTCCTGCGACGTCGCCTTTGTCTTCGCGGTTTCTTTCCCTTTTCCGTTGTCGGCCGCTAGGGCGTCGATCTCCTTTTCTTCAATTGGATTCATGCGCACCAACACTTGTATCATCTCCAAGCACTTTTCTTTGTCGCAGTTACTAGCTACCACCAGCTCCTCCATGAGAGCCGTTAATGCCAACACATTCAAAGCGTGCTTCTTGGTCTTAGGGATTATGTACGGTTTCTTTGTATCACTAGCCTTCTTATTGAGATAGGAAACAGATATAACCACAAGGATAGAGAAAAGGATCGCGCCGAATGTGGTAGCGTTTGAGAACGCAATACCCAAGTTTTTGGCGGCGGCGGTGTTGGAGGGCATGGTGCACTCTAGGTAGCCCTGCACGAGTGTAACGGGAGGATTCGTTGCAATCGTTTCAAATACCATTTCGCGATAAAACGGATCGGTATATCCGGTGAAATTGTGGTAGAACAGCTGTCCGGCGGCGTTGACGCGGGTGCCTTGGAAGTTGTTTAAGTAGTTGGTGGACTCGACCTCGTTGATGTTGATGAAGAAGAAGCCTTTGTCGAGTAGCACCTCGGCGTCAAGCGAGGTGAACAGCTCGGCCATTGACGCGTTCAGATACTCCCGCAGTGTCGTGTTCGTCTCGCCAATATTCTTTGGGTAATCTACGATGAAGTTGAAGTACTCCGGATACGCCGCGAGATACTCTTGCTGAAGAGTCGCAAAGTTGGCGACGTCGAAGGCGACATTGAGCTGGTCGCTGTACTTCGTAGAACTTATCTTGACTAAAGCATCCAACACATCTTCCGCGTTTGAGTCGTACAGGACTGCCGAGAAGGGGACCGCCAGGAAGAGGAGGGAGTTGCGCAGGAACCTGATGTTGTAGATGTCTTCCCTGGTGACGTTCCGCCCAGAAGTGAACAAGTCTGTGCACTGGCTGTCCTGGCACCGCGAAGACGGCGAAATTATATAATTATCCGACTTCGACTCGTTCCGGAAGCCGCGATTCAGTACGAATGGCAGCAACAACACGTTGGCGGATTGCATGAAACACGAGCTGTCTCCTGACTTCTTGGCCGTTACGCAGAACACAGGCTCCATGGAGTCGTAGTAGTGGTCGACGTAGTACCCGACGACGGTGTATTTGTCGTAATAATTATTATTTTTCGAGTAATCGTCGGTAAAGTAGCCATCGTCGTCGTCCACGCCTGCACCGGGAGCATAATATGAACTACTGCTAGCATCATCATCATCATCTCCAGAGGCGCTGCTGCTGCTACTACTACTGCTGTCATCGTCGTAATAACTGTAATAGTAACTGCTACTGCTGCTGCCTCCTCTGGTCGAGATACCAGCCTTGCTTGCAGACGGCCGACCCTCTCCCGACTTATGTAAGATCTCATCAATCATGCCGTTGGTCTCGCGATTCAGCGCTTTTATGTCTTCGATAGGCGACTTGGTAGCGCGATGGGACTTTGTTTTACCTTTCGGATCCTTTTTCCAATCTCGCTTGAACTTGTTTATCTCCTTCAATAACCGCCTCCCGCTTCCCGCTTCAGACAATCGCCGCCCATCGTCGAACAACCCATCGTCATAGTGACTCGCCCACAGACTCTGTCGGCTGTTCAAGTCGAACAAGTTAGTCAAGCTGCTCAGCTCACTCGCTTTGTAGTTAATTGCCAACGCGGTGGTCATCGCGGGCACGTTCAGCTTGAAATCGATTTGCGGAGAATCTGACGAAGAGCTCACGAGGTCGTCGTATAGACTGAAGACGTCCGAGCAAGGCTCCACCCTACCCGATGCGTCGTCGGTATAGTAGTCGTCATAAGTAAAATTTTTTTCAACCGAAATATCATTGAAAGACAAGATAAAGTTGCCATCAGCCAGATCGAATGAGGCAGATGCCGAGGAGGGCGTGCACACAGAGGCGTTGGCCATGTTGAAGAAGGAAAATCCCTCGATATCAGACTGAAACACGTATGGTGCATCACCTGAGTGAGTGAGTGAGTGAGTGAGTGTGTAAGAGTGAGTGAGTGAGTGAGTTCACCAATCGCGAAGAAATTTACAACACCTTCAGCACCGCTTTTCTTCTCTGCAGGAGATGGTCTCCATCGCGAGTTGAACGAGGAGATCAAGATTTGACTGAACTGCAAGTCTCTCCTAGTTGAGACAGCTGAAACTTTTTCCACATCTTTTTGGAATTCCACCATCATGTCCTCGTACATTTCTTGATTCAAATTTGCGCGGATTAACTCCATGGCGTAGACCGCATTGGCGTCGCTGAAGCCAGGATTGCCTTCCCAATTTCCTTTGTAGTCCACTTTGAATGTTTGAGTTGTTGAAATGGGAATCTGTTTGCAGTTGCTTGGTGCAGGGCTGGTGTACGGAGCAAGATATTTCGTTTTGATATCGTTATTGTACCCCTCCCTGAAAAACCAAGCAAATATAGCAATGAGTGCGCCATAATAAATAAATGCCATTGGCAATCCCACGCCAGTCTTGATAATATCTGGCTTGTCTATTGCCTCTGTTTCTGGAAGAATGCTGTCGAGGATTTTATCCATAAATCGAAATGATTTCTGGGCATTCATGAACACATTATTACTGACCGCTGCAGGAGCTGCAGGACGAGT
>JACCDO010788319.1_pt1 | contig 26121 bp, 10 predicted proteins | sample 7446101 | NCBI WGS metagenome assembly JACCDO01 (sample SAMN15323440, study PRJNA562643) | freshwater metagenome | isolation source: river surface water | place: USA:Blue River Watershed | collected 2017-08-16 | reverse complement strand
ATAAGTCCGTTGTTGTACCCCAAGCACCGGTAAGAGTCTTAGTGCGCGCTTGAATTATATAGTTAGTACCATCAAACCGTTGCCATACAGAGACAGCATTACCTAGGCTATCCATTGCTATTTGTGGACCAGAGGCATTTTGTCCAGCGGCGGATAAGTCAACGGTACTGCTCACACCATCCGTAATTGTATTAGCTTGAATGATAGTATTAGTACCATTACTTCTAGACCATACAGTAATACTTTGTGAAGTCATTTGTTATATAGTATACTTAGAATTTAATTTATGGGTTACCGTGGAGTGCCGATCTCTTCGGGTTGTCATCTAACGTGGGTTCTATAGTGTCCTAAAGTTTGAAGGCACTATACGGTCCTAAAGCAATTTTTCTAATTTATATAATTTATTGCTTTCTATCCACCATACTTTACTATCTCTAGCTTCTCTATTGTACTGACGTAGCGCCAATTCAATAATTTTACATTGACTATCACGTTTCTCACCAGAATACTCATCTAATCCTAAATTTTCCATTAATTTGTTCATGGGTGCCTTGTTGTAACTCATACAGGCCTTGCCATCTAATTTAAGATTCGATTTGTTCTCCACAAAACTAAAGTCAATTATTTTACAAGTCATTTGCTTAAATGGGCTTTCTTCACGACCCTCGCCGGTTTGTTCTAATCTACCTATTACATGTGTATCTAAATTGTAATCGTCAAAATTATACGTTATCATAGGCTTTTGTAGAGTATCGCTATTTAACCTATCTACTAATTTCTTACTCTTTGCTACATATTCGTAACTTAATTCACGAGTCCATTGAATACCAATTGGTCGTTCCTCTCTATCTCTAATAACTATATCTTTACCCTCTATGTAACGACTTAATCTTTCGTGGCGTTCATCATTCTCTATTTCATCTGGGTTATATTCACCATTAAACCAATCTAATAAGATACTCTTCATAACCACATCCTTAACACGATCTAAATAATAGGCCAATTCGTCTTCACCATTATCACCATCACCAGTACTATCTATAACCGCTAGTACCTCACGACGCCATTTAGCGAATAATTCCGGCGATATATCGCGGTCCTTCACTACTACGTGGGCTTTCGAGGGTTTCACGGTTAGTGGTGTTTCTCGATAGTATTCGGGTAATTCTGAGGTTTTATCTAAATCATTCGGTTGGAATAGGTAATAGCCGTCCCTAAATACTATTCTACCCAATCTATTATACTTATCATGTAGTTTTTCATGGTTATGTATTAGTTGGTCTAGAGAAATGAGGAACACATCTTCATCAAAATCCTCTATTTTCATCTCACAATATGTTTTTATATGCGACAACTTAAAAACTACCGATTTAGAGAACATGGCCTTAATAACCTTTTTGTATCGCTCAATCTCTCTACTGGCATGGAATTCGATATCATAGGTGTCCTTATCTAATTGCGAATTCTTCATCGTCTTGGGAACTCTACTACTATCCACACAACTATAGACCTTACTACAACTCTTGTAGCCACAATCTCTAGTATCATCCTTATCACCTACTTCATCCCCGAAATCCTCTACGGTATATTTGTTACCCGAGTAGTTAGAGATACAATCTACGGCCCCATTGCGCAATACAAACTCCACCTCTTTCATCTGTATATCCTTTCTTTCAGCCCTACGATGTATCTTTTCATCTGTTGTTTCTATTTCATTGCTACTTATGTGACTAGAATATAAGAATACAGTTACATTGCGGTCTTCTAGTGGCAAATCTTTGTGACTACAGTTACGAATACCACGACCCACTACTTGATCTATTCTACTAAAGTTGTCCCAAGGATTGAGTATATGTATTTGTCTAATTCTAGCGAAATCGACACCTTCTCCGGCTACTCTAGTACCAATTACTACTTTAATAACATTACCATCACGATTGTCTTCACTATTACATCTTTGTACTAATTGTGCTCTCTTTTTAGGATCCATTTCACCATCTAGTAGAATATATTTCCACTTTTGTGGCAGTGTTTTACGACTACCAGCACCTCCAGTCGATTGTAACTTATTTTTAACTACTATGTCACCCATTTTACCCTCTACAACTAGTTGTTCAAATCCATTTTGTTCTAACATAAGTGCTAGTGGTAATGAACCACCTTTGCGATATTCAGAATAGATAAAGATAATGCCACTTTCAGTACTGGTAATGTTCTCTAGTATCTTGTGAAACTTGGGTGAGTACTTTTCTAAATTATCAACATCAAATATGGGCTTCTTGCCTACCATGGAGTCTTCAGTATACTCAAATCTACCACTCTTTAATTCCTTGAAGCATCTATCAAATCCCTTTTCGCCAAATAGGGTAGTTACATCGGCTTTACTAAAGGCAGTTTTAGGTGGTAGTGGATAGACAATATTGGAAATCATTTTACCATTAATGTCAAAAGTTTCATTAGTTACATCGGATAGTAATTCTTCCATACTAGCTTCTTCGGCCCCTTCAGCTTCTTCTAAAGTAGCACCACCAATTACGGCCTTTCTAAATATAGATTCTTGATAGCTACTCATGTCACATTTGACTAATGGATTGTACTTTATTCTATCATCGGCCTCTAGAGGCTGACCATTCATTTTATGGGCCGGTGTAGGATAGTACACCACATTATTCGTCACTATAGCATCGATAGGTGATTTGTTGGGTAACAGTTTTGCCGGAAAACTAATAGGGTTAGCACCTCTAACGTAACTAATATAACCTCTAGATATTTCTAGAAGTGTCTGAGAATCAACCAAGTTATCCTTACCATCAAATAAGTCACCCACTTTAATCTTCTCGCGGCCGTCATTTTCTAATAGTAGATTTAGGATGTATACAATTTCCGTGGAACTATTGAACATAGGAGTAGCACTCATAAGTACTAATTTGAGGTCACTAGAGTAATGTACAATCCGCTCTAACATTTTAGGTGCTATTTGGTCACCACCTTCACCAGCAGTTCTTATATTTTGGATTTCATCTACAATTACTAAACGATTCGAGAAGTAATCCGATAAGGCCAAACGGATTCTTTCCTCCTTTCTAGGATCTATAATAGGTGTACCACGCCATACTAATCCTTTAGGGGTCTTTACGGCCGTAAATATGAAACCAGATGTAGTAACCTCTTCGCCTTCCGACTTAGGAGCCTTTTTAGGCATTGCGGCCTTTTCTTCATCTAAATCTAACTTTAGGCCGCGTCGGATCAACAATTTGCTAATTAAACCTTTTAATGAACCATAGGTAATGAATTCGTAATCCTGCTCAATCTTTTTGAGGATTCTAGCCTCACGGCGCTTCATACTTTCCGGATCGGTACTCTCAATTGGTACGTAGTATCTATTTCCGGTACATTGTAGCGTACCCGGTACTAAGCCCTGGCTTAATTCTACTTTTTCTTTATTAAAGTTGTAGAGTTCTTTAATGTAGTTTTGCATAGTACTTGTTCCTAGAATAACTAGTACCTTCTTATTGTACTTCTTGTAGTATTCTAAATGTTTCTCGGCGATACTAATACTAGCACAAGTTTTACCTACACCAGTACCCCAATATAATAATAGGCCATTGTAGGGTGTTTCGGTATTGAAATAGTTGGAGACCCATTGTTGCTGCGCCGAGAGGCCAAAAGTATCCTGGCGGCAGAGGTCATCAATTGTTTTACCTTTCCAACTTTCCATTTTGTTTATGTAGAATTCTTTCTTTTTGTTTAGCTTTACATAGAAATCAGGGTCAATTACTTCGGGATAGTTGGAGAAGAATTCTACATTTTCATCATCCCAATCGGCCTTTTTTCCAGATTTTGGACTACGGGTAGAACTAGAACGTTTCTTTTCACTACTAGCTTTCTTCTCTGCAACTTTTTCTAGTTGGTCTAATTCCTTGGGTTCTACAAAGGATTTGTTATAAGTTGCTAACTGTAATGCTAATGGAATAGTTAGGTCGAGTTTCGAGTAGTATAATTGGCGCTGTTCTGAAGAAATTGTACCAAAAAACGCCCCATAATTAACAACTACTAAATTAGGGTCTATTTGTTTAGCCTTTTTGCTGCTGCTTTTGCTGCTTTTGCTACTATTGCCATTCAAGTCAACTAATACATTGCTATTAGAGTCAATATCTTGGATATATTGGCGTATTTGGCGTTTAATATCCGCTTCTAGTTTTAATAGTACTCCATTAAGAACTTCTAAATCCTTAGTTTTCTTAACCTTCTCTAAAAGCGCCATGTCAAAATCTTCGCTATCAGAAATCATACTATGTACAATGAGCCGCTCAACAATAAAATAGTAGTTCAATAGCCATAAATCATCGGCACTAGCTAATCCACTATGTAAATCCATATGAATACCCTTTTCTAAATACTCTAGTTTACTAGCAATTATACCACTCAAACCGGATTTAACCTTTAATAAGTCAACATTGGGTTTGGGGAGTTTCACTAGGACCCATGGATATAACTTGATAAATTGGATGTTTACGATCCGCTTTAGTTGTTCAAAATGTGGCGCCATCCGTTTTCTATCGCAAATCTGTATCAAATTGTTGAATATAGTCTTTTCAGTATGACCGGCTAGTAGCAAACTACGGCTAATTTTAGAAATCTTTTCCCATTGTTCGTAGCGAATAGCGGCACATAGGTCATCCCATTCGGTCTTTTCTGTTGCCGAAATAGCACCATCCTTGACACAATAGCCCCATTCGCGCATCAGACCAGTATCATCGACTTCTGTAGCACACCAACGGCCACCACCCGGCCCAATAAACACTCCATCTACCGTTAAATCCTTATCCACACAAGTCGCCTTAGACTTCACACGCTTATTGGTGCGGTCCATATAGTCAAATTCCGGCACACATTCTTTGATTGTTTCGCGGCGATTAGTACCTCTCTTAGAACGGTTGTAGTCTTCGTCAACTATACCTTGATAAGTTCTAATATTTCTCTCACCTTCTTGTTCTCTATTAGTACCATAGTGTTTTTCTTTGGAAGGCGAAGGAGTTTTCTTTCTTTTCTCTGCAGCTTCAGCAGCCTCTTCCTCCTCCTTCTTCTTACGAACTAGTTTCTTTTTAACAACTGGGTCCATAGCTCTCCAATACTTTCCCAGTTCCAATGATTCATCTAAAATGTAATCTTGATCCCTAACAGTAATAACATCACCAATTTGGTATTGTTCAACGGGAGGAAAAACACTCTTATTTCTAAGAACTTCTAATAGTTCCTGGCTTTTAAATATAGTCGTTCTAGCATCACGATCTACAATATACGTTTTTAAATAGCCAATTATGTAACTGACCGATTTTTTTCGCTCTAATAGTTGTTCAGCAACAGATATAGCATCTTCGATGCTCTCAATGGCATACTCTAAATCTATACAGTAACCCCACTCTTTTAGGTTACCATCTTTATCTAATTTAGTAGCACACCAGGCACCAGTACCGGGATTTACTAGGACTTCTCCTAAGTAGAAGGACCCTTTAATACAACCTTCGGCTGTCTTATGTTCACCGTCTTTATTGAAGTAGCCAAATGGTACTATACCGGGTGCTTGCCCATCAAGACGTTTTGATTCTTCGTGGAATTTTGAGTTGATTTTTTGGGCAATAATACCTTCGTGTATGCGAATTTTAAATTCGCCACGATCTCTATTATTTGTTAAAATACTCATCTACTAATATAGCTTTAGATTTTATCGGGATAGCATTAAACATTAATTTCTCATCAAATAGTATAATGGGTGATCCAAATAGTATTCCTAATAGAGAAAAGGTTATTACATACACTCCTATAGTATATAAACAAGACACCGACTTTTTACAAATCACTAATGTACTCCTAGTTGATACTGAGGTATCGGATTACAACAAATTTGTAGACAACTGTAATGGTTCTACATTCCCTATTACTTTTTCCCAAGGTTCTAAAGGCCAAGATATAGTTGACCTATTAGCCTCCAAGTTACCGACTATTACTAGAATTGCTATTGTGGCTAACAATTCCGCTATGACTAGCGAGACTAATAGTAAGCGGCTCTTTAGTTACAAACCCTACTTCCAGAGTAGCGATCTAACTGAAGGTGCTACTAGTTACTCTGAGAACGTACAACTACTTATTGACCTCATAAAAGCCCATGGTGTTAAAAACATTGATTTCTTGGCTTGCTATTCCCTAACGTACGATAGCTGGAAAGGTTATTACTCCTTGTTACATAGGGAAACAGGAGTGGTTGTAGGAGCCTCTAATGACCAGACAGGTAACATAAAATATGGTGGGGATTGGACTATGGAAAGTACTGGAGTAGATATAGAAGGTATCTATTTCACTAGTGGCATAAGTGGCTATGCAGGAACATTAGATACCAGTAATATTACTACAGATGGTAGTATTAGTTACGATAATGGTGCTAGTAAATTTAAATTTACACCATTAGATGGTAGCCCAGAAGAATATATAGCATGGCCTTGTACACTGAGTGGTACTATAACAGTAACGATAGGCGAAGATTTAACACTTACTGGTGCCGATCAGTTTTTTAAAGTTCTAAACAGTGGTGATAATGTAACTTTTGATGGTGGTAATCATACAGTAACTTTAAATAATGTAGCCAATTATCCAGGTTTAGTATATTCTAGGTCTAATAATACTGTTGTAACTAACATTGGCGTTATACCAAATAGTGGTACTACAAATACAACATTAGCACAGAATGGTGGTTGGATTGGCCAAGGAGATCCAGCCGATATCAATAGTTTCATAGGTACTATTACTAATTGCTATAGTACTGGTCCGATAAGTGATAGTAGTGGTGGTATAGTTGGTGCTAAAGCTGGAAATTATGGTACATGTACTATTAGTAACTGCTATAGTACTGGTGATATCGGTGGTGGTAGTGGTGGAATAGCGGGTTATGGTGCTGGAACTAATGGTGGTAGTTGTACTATTAGTAACTGCTATAGTACTGGTAGTATTAGTAATAATAGTGGTGGAATAGCTGGTGCTGGTGCTGGCGAAAATAATGGTAGTTGTACTATTAGTAACTGCTATAGTGCTGGTGATATCGGTGGTGGTAGTGGTGGAATAGCTGGTGATGGTGCTGGCGAAAATAATGGTAGTTGTACTATTAGTAACTGCTATAGTACTGGTAGTATTAGTAATAATAGTGGTGGAATAGCGGGTTATGGTGCTGGAATTAATGGTGGTAGTTGTACTATTAGTAACTGCTATAGTACTGGTGATATCGGTGGTGGTAGTGGTGGAATAGCGGGTGTGTATGCTGGAAATGATGGTAGTTGTACTATTAGTAATTGCTATAGTACTGGTAGTATTAGTAATACTAGTGGTGGAATAGCTGGTGCTGGTGCTGGATATAATGGTAGTTGTACTATTACTAACTGCTATAGTACTGGAGCTATTAGTGACTTAAGTGGTGGAATAGCAGGTATTTTTGCTGGAGATAATGGTGGTATTTGTACTATTAGTAATTGCTACGTCTCTGGTACTGTTAGTAACATTGTTATAATCTATTTTGGTATTACTGCTGGATATGGCGCCACTGCTACTAATTGTAGCAATAGTGGTACCGGTGGTGGTTGGAACAATGCCTTAGCCGATAGTACCTTAAATAGTGGTAATGGTTTAGTTAACACTAGTGGTATCTGGAAACGTTTCGTAGACAATAGTGGTACTCCTGTAAATATTCCTTGGAATATAGTAACTTTCCTGGTAAATAATGTTAGTGCCACAATAACTGACACAACAGTAACTTATGCTAACTCCTTATTCCCTATTAATGCCTATGCTGGATTTACACCAACATTTAAATTAGTAGATAATAGTAGTCATGAAGTAACAAATTATACCCTATCTAGTGATGGAAAATCGATAGTGTTTACCAGTGATGGTAGTCTAACAGGTGTAGTTACATTACAGGTACTTGGTGGACCAGCTACAGTAAATATAGATAGTTTTCTACTACCAAAGATATCAACTATAACTTCTACAGTACAGTTGAAGAGAGATGATATCTACAATTATAACTATATATATCCACTAACAGTAACAGGTCAAACAACTGTAACTATAGATAATAATGTCATAGTAGGCAATTTACGGTTTACTATTGCTGATGGTAATACTGTAACCATAGGTGATAATAGTAACCTTTGTACAATCCAAGTAAATAATGTAGTTAATTATCCAGGATTAGTACAATCACGGTCTAACTATACAGTTGTAACTAATATTGGATTATTAAGTAGTGGGAGTACAACATTAGCAAGCAGTGGTGGTTGGATAGGTCAAGGTGATGCGGCTAATGTTAATAGTTTCATAGGCAGTATTAGTAATTGCTATAGTAGTGGTAATATTAGTGGTACAAAAAGTGGTGGTATAGTTGGTGATGGATCCGGTGTTGGTGGCATATGTAATATTAGTAATTGCTATAGTACTGGCACTATATTAGGTAGTAGCTGTGGTGGAATAGTTGGATGGCGTGTTGGATATAATGGTAATTGTATTATTAATAACTGCTATAGTACTGGTGCGACAAGTGGTAGTGGAAGTGGTGGGATAGCGGGTGGTGGTGCTGGAGATGATGGTAGTTGTACTATTAGTAATTGCTATAGTACTGGTGCTATCAGTGGTGTTAATTGTGGTGGAATAGCGGGTAATAGTGCTGGAATTCAGGGTGGTACATGTACTATTAGTAACTGCTATAGTATTGGTGCGATTAGTAGTGATAGTGGTGGAATAGCGGGTTATGGTGCTGGAGATAATGGTGGTACATGTACTATTAGCAATTGCTACGTCGCTGGTACTGTTAGTGACATTGCTAGAATCTATTTTGGTCCTGCTCCTACTTCTGGTGCCACTGCTACTAATTGTAGCAATAGTGGTACCGGTGGTGGTTGGAACAATGCCTTAGCCGATAGTACCTTAAATAGTGGTAATGGTTTAGATAATACTAGTGGTATATGGAAACGTTTTGTAAATAATAGTGGTAGTCCATGGAAAATAATAACATTCTTAACAGAAGTTAGTGCTACAGATGATAGTACAACTATAGTATACACTAGCAATGGGTTACCTATTAATCCATATACTGGCTTTACACCAACTATTCGTATCAGTGATGGAACTAATCATATAGATGGTACATTAGACACTTATGGAAAAGTAGCAACATTTATTACAACTGGAGTACCTTTTGATACTACACAATTAATAACTATAAGTGTCTGGGACGCAAGTGCTAGTAAAGATTATCCACTAAATACTTTTTATGTAAGTACAGCTCAAATAAGTACTATAACTTCAACCACAATAATGACTAGAGACGATATCTACAACTACAAATATGATTATACTAATCCACTAACAGTAACAGGTAATACAACTGTAACTATAGACAATAATGTCATAGTTGGTAACTTACAATTTACTATTGCCAATGGAAACACTGTAACCATAGGTGATAGTAGTAACCTTCGTACAATCCAAGTAAATAATGTACCTAATTATCCAGGTTTAGTATTTTCGCGGTCTAACAATACAGTTGTAACTAATATAGGATTATTAAGTAGTGGAACTACAACATTAGCGGATAGTGGTGGTTGGATAGGCCAAGGTGATAATAATGATGTGAATAGTTTCATAGGTACTGTTAGTAACTGCTACAGTACTGGTGCTATTAATAAAGATAGTGGTGGTATAGCTGGAGATGGTTCTGGTGTTGGTGGCACATGTACGATTAGTAACTGCTACAGTACTGGTGCGGTTAGTAGTTTTGGTGGTGGAATAGCGGGTTATGGTGCTGGAATTAATGGTATTTGTATTATTAGTAATTGCTATAGTACTGGTGGTATTAGCGGTAGTGGTGGAATAGTGGCAAGTAGTGCTGGAGCTAATGGTGGTAGTTGTATTATTAGTAATTGCTATAGTACTGGTGCTATCAGTGGTGGTAGTAGTGGTGGAATAGCGGGTAGTGGTGCTGGAAATGATGGTAGTTGTACTATTAGTAATTGCTATAGTATTGGTGCGATTAGTAGTGATAGTGGTGGAATAGCGGGTTATGGTGCTGGACTTAATGGTGGTACATGTACTATTAGTAATTGCTACGTCGCTGGTACTGTTAGTGACATTTCTAGAATCTATTTTGGTCCTGATTCTAGTTCTTTTGATGCCACTGCTACTAATTGTAGCAATAGTGGTATTAATGGTGGTTGGAATGACAATACTGCTAGTAGTAATGGTAATGGTTTAGATAACACTAATAGTATTTGGAAACAAATTACTATAAATGCTCCATGGAAACTTAATGTATTTTTAGCAGATGTAACTACAGTTTACAACAGTGGTACACTAGTATATACTAGTAAGTTTCCAATTAGTGCCTATCCAAATGCCTTAACTGTAAAGTTATATAATAATGGTAATCCATATGGTAGTGCTAATGTAACATTAACACAAACATCTGTAACATTAACTAGCGTAAGTGGTATAGCTGATGGACTTTCTACATATTTAACATTATGTGATGGAGATACACCAGTGAACTATGCAGATGTGTTTACTATAGCGGCTCCTCCTACCACAACTACCACAACTACTACATTACCTCCTACTACAACTACGACATTACCTCCTACCACAACTACGACATTACCTCCTACCACAACTACTACAACTACTACAACTACGACATTACCTCCTACTACAACTACTACAACTACGACATTACCTCCTACTACAACTACTACAACTACTACAACTACTACAACTACTACAACTACTACAACTACTAAACCGCCTATTAGAGTTACTGGTGTTAAAATTACACCTACTACATCTACTATTAATAAAAAGGCTACTAAAAAATTAACTGCTACTGTAGTACCTTCTAACGCCACTAATAGGGCTGTAAAGTGGACTAGTAGTAACACTAAAATAGCTACTGTAAATACTAATGGTTTAGTAACAGGTGTAGGTAGAGGAAAGGCAACTATAACATTAACTAGTGTAGATGGCTCCAAAAAAGCAACATGTGTTATTACAGTAGTTGTACCAGTAACCAGTGTTAAACTAAATGCTACGAAGGCAACTATTAAAGTAAAAGCTACCAAGAGATTAACCGCTACAGTTTCACCCGCTGATGCTAGTAACAAAACAATAAAGTGGACTAGCAGTAATAGTAAAGTAGCTAAGGTAAGTAGTAGTGGTTTAGTAACTGGTATAGGTAAGGGAACAGCAACTATAACAGCAACGACTGTAAGTGGTTCTAAGAAGGCAACTTGTGTAATAACAGTAGTACCATAAAATGCTAAAAGCCTGTTGGCGCTTTACTATACGCTCTATTTAAAAACAATAAATAGATGTTAATAGTAGAAGGTTTGTAATGAATAGGCAACCTAAAAATATCAGCTATGGAATAATAATATATAAAATAGTAGACAATAATCCATATTATTGTTTAATATGTAGAAAAGATAGTTTTACATATAGTGAATTTATAAGAGGCAAGTATCAATTAGAGGATGTTGATTCTATATATAGAATGATTTCCTATATGACAGAAACAGAAAAACAGAAAATAATTAAAAATAATTTCGACATACTCTGGAATTCATTATGGAATTTGGATAGAAAGAAGATTACTTCGCATCATTTTAAGAGAGACTATAATCAATCAAAATATAAATATGAAACATTAAAAAAAGGATATTATACAACAGTTCATACAGATTTAGGTATTAGGGAAAAACAATTTATGAAATTAGAGGATATAGTAAAGGATATAGAGGTTAAAAATCATCCAAAATATGTAGAACCAGAATGGGGATTTCCAAAAGGTAAAAAAAATAAAAATGAATCTAAAATAGATTGTGCTAAACGCGAAGTATTAGAAGAGACCAATTTAAGTATGGATGATTTAACGTTTCATACAGAAGAAGTATTTGAAGAACGATTTATAGCTGATAATCTAGTAGAATATGTACATATTTACTATTTAGCTGAATGTAGTGCTGATACAGATTTAGAATATGATAAAGATAATATATATCAATATACAGAAATAAGTAGTATTAAGTGGTTTACTTATGACCAATGTATGGACAAATTAAGAAGTTACAATAAAGAGAAGCGAGATCTACTGACTAAAATTCATAGCAATTTAAAACCTAATTTATAAATATTTAATAACAAGTTGATAGATGTATAATTCTAACATAAAGTGTCTTAAAACCTTTGGCACTGAGGAACCCGAGTTAGATGCCAACCCGAAGGGATTGGCACTCCACGGTAACATAAAGTGCCAACCCGAAGGGATTGGCACTGAGGAACCCGAGTTAGATGCCAACCCGAAGGGATTGGCACTCCACGGTATCGAAAATATTTATAAATTTTACAAAAAACAACACTATCAATTAAAGAGTCTAGATACTATAAAGGAATGGTTTGTACAATTAGAAGTGGTCAAACAGGAAAGATTAAATAAAGAAAAACACGAATCATTGGATTCCTTAGAAACTCACCCACTACAAAGTAAAACCACTGCAGCTACCAAATCTAAATCTAAAACAAAACCTAAATCTACACTGAAAAAACCTAAACCAAAAGATCCGGCCAATGTACTATTAATAACTGGTAATACAGGTGTAGGTAAGTGTTTACATAGGGATACTAGTGTACTAACATCCAATGGTTCTTATAAATCTATAAGTCTTATAGAACTCGAAGAATATATATTAGACCCTTTAGGAATTCCAAGAAGGGTACAACGGATATGTCATGGTGTTTCCGAGATGTATTATAATATTATTTACACCAATTCTATTAACTGTTTTACCTATAAGGTAACACGGAACCATCTATTAGTACTAAGAAATAACTTAAATAACTCTATCACTTACTGTTATCCACATGAGTTTCTAAATAGTTCATCAAAAGAAAGGATGTCACATGTTGGAATGGATATAAATGGTTTAGAGTATAATGTAAAAATAGAACCTGTTTATGAGGAGTTTGAATATGTAGGAATTACTGTAGAAGGAAATATATTTGTAATAGATAATGGCATTATTACACATAATAGTGATATATTGTCTACATTTTTAAAAGAATGTACCTATGATATACTAGATATGGGTAAGTTGCTAGATATTTATGAAAGTACAAATATCTATTCTATAAAGGATTTTATTCCAAAATTATTAAAACAAAAGAATGTATCAGATGTTCACAATAAGAAATTATTGGTAATAGATAGTTTAGAGGAGAGTTTTGTGGTTCAAAAAACAATTTTGAGGGATGTTATAGAGAATTTGGAGTTTTTAGATATGCCAGTAGTAATAGTGAGTGAAACAAATAGTTTCGATAATTTAGAAAAAAAAGTATTGGCAAAGTTAAAAAAAGATTGTAAAATAGTTGAATTAGAAAAGCCTAATAGAGAAACATTAGAGGAATATATAATAAAAGATTTGAACATAAGCAATAAATATATAAATAATGAACTTGTAGAAAAGATGATAAATATTTGTAATGGGGATTTGAGATATTTGAATAATATGTTACATTTTTATAAATTAGAGATATCTGATGAAATAGGATCAACCGATATAAATAATCAAACTCGCGATATTATTATGGATACAGAGTGTTCATTGTTAGAATTTAGTGAAGGATTGATAAATGATGTGTATATAAGAACCGAAATGGATCCATTTGTATTTGGTATGTTGACATATGAAAATTATGTGAATTGTCAAACTAAACCTGGATATTCAAAGAAAAATATTATAAACTCAATATGTTATGCTGATTATCTAGAAAAGAAGTTATTTAAGTATCAGCAATGGGATTTATTAGAAGCATATACCTTCTGTTCTACTATTTATCCGTGGAAACAATTAGAACGTCCGGCAAAAATACAATCTAGTTGTACACTCCAAAAATATATGAATACTAAAAAAAAGAATAGAAAACCAGTGCTAGATTTTTAGCCATTGCGTTCTTTAACAGTAAGATTTATACATTATTAAACTAGAATGGACGAGAGTAAAAAAAGAACCGTTCTAGAAAGCATATTAAAAAGTGATAAGATATCTAGTTCTTATAACAAATATAGGGCAAATAATAAACTTAATAAAAAGTTAATTATTGAACGTATTATGGCCGAGATAGATGGACTATGGGCTAGATTTAACGATGTAAATAAACTAAATAGGTTCCTAGAGAGTTTTATATCAAATCATATTAAGGACTTTTTAATACCCAAGAAGGCCAATGATCTAGATTCTATAGTTGCTAATAATAGCGATAAAAGAGTAGATGAAGATCCCAATGAAAGACTTAAAAGAGAGATAGAAGAACGCAAAAAGTCGAAAATATTAATACCTATAAATGAAAATAATGAAACAGAACAATTTGGTAATAATAGCGATAATAGTGATACCAGAGACAATAGAGAAAATATAGAAGAGTTTAGAAATGAGGAAAATATGGCGGAAAAAAATGAGACTTCTAATTTAGAAACTATGATGAATAGAAATAATTATCAACAAATGCCTATACAACATCCTAACATGATGCCCCAGCAGCACATGCAACAGCAGATGATGCCCCAACAGCATATGCAACAGCAACAACAGATGATGCCTCCTCAGCATATGCAACAACAGATGATGCCGCCTCAGCATATGCAACAGCAACAACAGCATATGCAACAACAAATGACTCCTAACATGATGCCTACTCAGCATATACAACAACAGCATATGCAACAACAAATGAACCCTAACATGATGCCTCAGCAGAATATGCCTCAACAAATGAACCCCAATATGATGCCGCCTCAGAATATGCAACAACAAATGCCTATGCAAAATCCTAACATGATTCCCCCTCAGCAACATATGCAACAACAAAATAGAAATTTTACTGCCAAACCGCCAGTACCTACAAACACTGTTAATAATATGCCTACTAACGCTCCTGCTCCTGCTGCTACTATTCCAGTTCCTCCTAGTACCTCTATTCCTATTCAACAAGAACCTGATAGATCAGTTATTCACGTCGATTCTAGAGAAAGAAATATTGTGGAATGTCCTAAATCAAACCCTTTTAGTATCTATATGAATGATGGTACTACATGTGTAGTTTGTGTTCGTGATTTAGTAACTACCAATATTCACAATGACCAGTACTTATTAGTACAAATCTCGGAAAATACTAAGAGTGTTTACGAAAACCAATTAAGCCGTGAAGTACACTTTAAACTTGTGCGGGTTCATAAGGACGATAGTTGTGCCTATTACAAGAATACTGATATGGAAACTATGATTAGACTAAGAGATATTAATAAGGTTACATTTAACATTATTAGACCGAATGGTAAACTCTTATATAGTTATGTGGATGATATTAGAGAAGCGGCTAACTTATCGGAAGAGAAGCGTGTGGAATTCCTAGAGACCAATCCGGAACTTAAGGATAAAAATGTGGAGATCCTAGAAATAGTTCCGGATCATTTAGAAGTTGGTGATCTAGTTACAGTTTTTGAAAAAGATGTAGATCGCGGTGCAGAAGCAAAAGTACTAACTATTGATAGAGAAAACAACAAAATTGTACTAGAACATGTAGATGACAGCTTTACCGGTGGGAATAAGCGGATCCTATTAAACAAGTTTCAGATATCAATTAGTCTAGAAATTATATAAAAATAATTAAAACTTTATTATAAACTCATTTATTTCTAACATATAAATAAATGAGTTTATTACTTATTGACAATAGAGTTTCTGATCAAAAGACAGTTATAGACGCCTTATTACCAGGTACAAAGTATGTAATTGTTGATTACGATATAGATACTTTAGAAAGTCTTCAAAATAAAATAACAGAAGTTGCTGCTTCCCAAAATGTTACTAATGTTGGTATTTTTCAAGAAAATTACAATCGAGGTACTTATCAATATATAGGGTCATTCGGAGAAGCTACATTGGCTGATGTAGAAAATGTAGATCCTGAAATAGCTACATGGGCGGATTTTACTAATTTGCTAAATTGGTTAAAGACTGTTTTAAATGTTACAAATGTGGACCTAATGGGTTGTAATATTCACAAGGACCCTAATTGGAGGTATGTAATAACTAAACTAGAAGGTTTAACTGGATTAGTACTTCGTAGTTCTGATGACTATACTGGTAGCAGCGAATTGGGTGGCAATTGGATACTAGAATCAGACAATATAGATTTAATAGGTACATACTTTACAGAATCTATAAAAAATTATAACTTTATACTAAATGCCGCAGCATCGTGTAGTTTTATAATATCGAGTGACGATAAATTATATGGAATTGGAGGAAATTATTTAGGGCAATTAGGAAATGGTAATACAACTAATTCAGGTTCATATGTATCAATAAGTTTTCCCAATGGATATATTCCAGTCCAATATAGCAGTGGTAATGGACATACAATAGTTTTAACCAGTGTTGGTACAGTATATGGTTGTGGAAATAATTCGAATGGACAATTAGGTAATATTAGTGATCCAGAATTATATTTTACTAATATACCATTACCTAACAATAAATTAGCGATACAAGTTGCATCATGTAATAGCTCCTCATTAATATTATGTAACGATGGTACTGTTTATGGCTGTGGTCAAAATTATTATGGTCAGTTGGGTTGTGGTGATAATATAGATAAATCCACTTTAACTCAAATGATAAACACTACGGGAAAACGTATAATACAAATAGTTCCTGGTAATTCACATGTTGTTGTTATGATGGAAGATGGTTCTTTATATTCCTGTGGTTATAACTATTATGGGCAATTGGGTATTGGTACCAGTGGTTCAAACGCAAATAGTACCTTAACTAAAATTACTATACCCGGTAATAGAATGCCAAAACAAATAACCTGTGGTGCAAACACTATAAATGTATTAATGACAGATAATACTATTTGGAGCTGTGGCCGTAATCAGTATGGACAATTAGGAAACAATTCAAGTACCGATACTAGTAGTTTAGTCCAAATGATAAATAATACGGGACGTTTACCAAAACAAATTGTTGCTGCATCACATGTTACACTTGTATTAATGGATAATAACTCAATTTATGCTTGTGGTTCTAATGTATGGGGTCAATTAATGAATGGCTCATCTGAAGCATTCGGACAAGATCCAGTAACAGTACATTCTACACTATCTCTATGTAACAACAATACTGGTAAGATACCAAGTAATATTTTAAATACTGGGGGTACGGTAAACAATGTTATTATGACTGACGGTACCGTATATCAAGCCGGTTCTATTTATGATTCTACTGGTACCTCTTTAACTACTATTACATCATTAACACAGATGAAATATAGTAATGGTACATTTGTAACAAATGCTTCCCCAAAACAGAATGCTACAATATTATTATCTAACGCACGTAAAACATATGATGGCAGTGTTTACTTTCTAACAAATAATAATTATGATAAATTTATCTACACACCTGATCTTGGTATTAATCCTAGTGGACTTTTTATAAATGGTTTCTTTGGAATTCTTGATAGTAAGGATGTCAGTACATCAGTTATATTAAGTTTACAAAGTATAGGATTAAATGAACCATATAATACTAATTATTTATTTGCAAAAAGCCAAATAATGAGATGTACTATTACCCAAAGACCAATAACATATACCGGAACCAGCACAAAAATATATGATGGTAATACCACTGCTCCCGTAACCTTTAATTTTAATAATTTAGTCGATTCTGAAACACCAACTACTCTTTCCTACACAGCAACTTATGATGATATTAATGTTGGTAATAGAAATGTTACCGTAACCAATTTCACACTGGCTAATAGTGATACATTTTTAGTAAATAATTATAGTTATAGTTCTACCATTCCATCATTTAGTGGTAATATTACCCCAAGAACAATGACATATACCGGAACCAGCACAAAAACATATGATGGTAATAATGAGGCATCTGTAGATTTTACTTTTACAGGTTTACTTAGCGGAGAAACACCAAACACTCTCTCCTACACAGCAACTTATGATGATATTAATGTTGGAATTAGAAATGTTACTTTAACCAATCTCATACTGGCTAATAATGGTACATTTTTAGTAAATAATTATTCCTATAGTTCTTCTGTTCCATCATTTAGTGGTACTATTACCCAAAGACCATTAACATATACCTACACTTATACTAAAATATACGATGGTACAACTGTTGGAAATTTAACATTTAATTATACCGGATTAGTTAGCGGAGAAACACCAAATACTAACTATACAGCAACTTATAATAATGCTAATGTTGGGGCAAGAGTTTTATCTATTTCAGATATTTTATTGATTGATAATCAGGATACAGGTTTTAAAACGGCTAACTATAGTTACACTAATATTTTAGCAACAACATTATTTAATAATATTATAGCAAAGACATTGAACATTATAGCAAATGTTACAGACAAAGTATATGATGGTACAACTGACGCTACAAATAACGTAACTTTAACTTTTGATGGACTGATTGGTACACAGACACCTATATATAATACATATGCTACATATGTTGATGCTGATGTAGGAACTAATAAAGATATTGGATTTGATTATATTAGTTTATCGAATAATTTATCTAGTAATCCTCCATTTTTATCGAATAATTATACACTCGGTACATATCCAAGTGTTACTGGTAATATTTTACAAAGAGAGTTGACGGTTGTTATATCAAATTGTACACCCAAAATCTATGATGGTAATAATGATGCTACAAATCATACTACAATTGACCTAACTGGTGCTGTTAATGGCCAAAACCCAGGATGTAATTTCTCATCGGTTTATGATGATGTTAATGTTGGTACTAGAACAGTAACTATATCTAGTATTAGTATGAGCGATAACTTACCATTTAAAAAGGATAATTATAAAATAACAAATACGGCCCAATATACAAATGCCTCTATTATACCTAAAGAACTAACTATTTCAATCGGTCCTAATGGTGTAACGACCAAGGAATATGATGGTACTAGTAATGCTTTAGTAGATCTGATATTTGGTGGTGTTGTTTCAGAAGAATATATGGATTATAATTATAATGCCACATTTGATAATAAAAACGCAAATAAAATAAAAACTGTCACGATAAATAATATTAACTTGGTATCAACGCCTACATTTTCAAAGGACAATTATAGTCTGGGGGCATATCCTAGTACAACGGGTACAATATCTAGAAGAATATTAAATGTATCTATAAATAATGTAACAGATAAGGTATATGATGGTAAATTAGATGATGCCAATCAATATTTATCTCTGGATGTGACTGGTGCTATTTCTGGGGAAACACCAGCATATACATTTAACGCATCATACAATAGCGTGGATGTTGGTAATAATAAACAAATTTTAATAACAAGCATGGATTTAAATGATAATTTAACGTTTTTATCGAGCAATTATACAATTGAAAATTATCCAAATACTACCGGTAAAATAATTCCGGCTAATTTGATAGTACAAATTAGTAGTGTTACAAAAGTATATGATGGAACTGTAGATACAGGTAGTGTAAGTTTAAATTTTACTGGATTAGTTACAGGAGAATCAGTTAGTTACTCTTCCTATTTAGTTACATTTGATGATCCAAATGTTGGTACAAATAAAGGCGTTTCTATAGACGTTAATTTTTTACAAAATGGTGCTTTCAAACCAACCAATTATAATATTGACACTACTTCACATACTTCTAATAATGGTACTATTACTGCTAAACCCATAAATGTTACAGCAAATGCAGTATCTGGTAAAATATATGATGGTACTGATAGTGCTTCAGTAACATTAACATTTACAGATTTGGTAGCGGGTGAAATACCTCTTTATACATGTTTAGCAACGTTTAGTAATTATAATGCTGGGCCGAATAGAATACCAACTGTAAATAGTATTACCTATTCAGATAATGGAAATTTTAAATCAAATAATTATTCATTTACTTTTGTACCTAATAATACACTAAAAGCTACTATATCAAAAAGAACATTAACATATAATATCGATAATTTTAGTAAACAGTATGATGGTACTAATGTGGCAAATCCATCAATAACATTTATTGGATTGGCTCCTGGAGAAACACCAAATTATACATCTGATTGTATTTATGATTCAGTTGATGTAGGTACAGGTAAAACAGTAACATTAAATAGCTTTAACCTATTAACTAATAGTGCTACTAAATTTAATCCAGGTAATTACGATTATTTTATTGATTTAATATCAGTAAGTAACGCTGAAATTATACCAAGAGTATTAATACCCGATATAACTAATTTATCAAAAGACTACGATGGCACAGATATTACAAATATCACATTTACATATTCAAATTTAGTTTCGGGTGAAACACCAATCTACACCTATACATCTAAATATGATGATAAAGATGCTGGTAATCAAAAAAGCATAACAGTTAGTAATATTTTATTGGGTACAAATGGTACATTTAAACCATCAAATTATAGTTATCAAACAAATATTGTAGTCAATACGATTGATTGTTATATTTCTCCTAAACAATTAACGGCGCAAGTAGTTAGTGTACAAAACAAAGAATATGATGGTACACCAGATGCTACAACTACTTTATTAATTGGAAATACTATAACTGGAGAGGTAGCTAATTATACACATACATCAACTTTTAGTGACGCAAATGCTGGACAAGGAAAAACAGTTACGGTCAATAATATAACTTTAAACGATGATTTAGCTTCCGGATTTGTATCAACTAATTATATCATTACACCTGGTCAAACAGGAAATGCTAACATTACAAAGAAACCATTACAAATAAATACTATAACTGTAACTGACAAAGAATATAATGGCACTAATACTGCTACAACTACATTAACTTTTCTTGGTACAATAGGAACAGAGGTCGCTAACTATAACTGTACATCAACATTTAATGACCCTAATGTTGGCACTAATAAACAGGTAACTATAAATACTATTACCCTATCTAACAATCCAGGTAGTGGATTCCTAGCAACTAACTACTCCATTACTTCAGGGCAAGTAACTACGGGAAATATTACAGCTAAACCACTACTGTTTCAGATAACAGGTGTTATACCTAAAGTTTATAATGGTACAAATGTTGCTAATTTGACACATAATGTAAGTGGTACAATAGGAACCGAGGTAGCTAAATATAATTTAACTGGTCTTTTTAATAACGCTAATGCTGGTATTAATAAACCATTAGAATTAAATATAGTTTTAGTAGATGATATAGTATCTGGTTTTTTAAAAAATAATTATGTAGTTAATGCTACCCAAGTAGGTACAGGTACTATTACACCGAAACCCTTAACGGCTACTATAAAAAGTGTAGCAAATAAAGTATATAATGGTACAACAACGGCTACAGTAGTACTAAATGTAACAGGTTCTGTAACTGGAGAAACACCACTATGGACAAATACAGCAACCTTTAATACTAAAAATGTTGGTAACAACAAACCAGTCGTAGTAAATTCCATCACGCTAAAGAACAATGGTGCTTTTATAGCTACAAATTATAGTATAAGTAAGGGTCAAACAAAATTAGCAAATATAACAAAGCGTTTATTGGGATTTAAATACTTAGTAAAATCTAGAAAATACATAAAGGGTAATAAAAAGGCAATAATGATCTTTTCAAATTATAATAAATTAGCAACGGATCTAGTAGCAATAAGTAAATATACGGCAACATATAATAATGATACTATAGGTAATAACAAACCGGTAACAATGACTGGATTAGTACTTGGAGGAAGAGATAGTGGTAATTATTATGTATTAACTAAATATACAACTAAGGGTAATATTACTAAATAAACTAATATCAAACAACTAATATCAACTAAAAAATTAATATTATTATTAAATAGAGGTTAATAACAATGTTAGAGACAAAACATATATTTTTACTAATAGCTATTATAGTTTTTGTAATTATTTATAGAAAACTTTACTATAATACTACTGAACACTATGATACAAATGTTACAACTGATATTACTGTTATGAGAGAGCTTATAAATAAAGGTACTATAGAAATGCCTTTTCAAACACTAAAAATGGAATTAGTAGAACCGCAAGAAGTGACTGGTAGACTATTCCTGGATTACTACGTAGGAAGTATTAGTATCCATTTAGGTGATGTAGAATTGGTACTCAGTCCGAAAAGTACAAAGATATTACATAATGGTAAGCAATTACATGAATTGGATTTTGGTCTAAAGACTAAAATATTGTATAACTTTAGAATATTATTATATCCTATAGAAGATTTTATAGCTATAATAGTAAATGATAAACTAATATTTAGTGACTTTATTCGTAATATAGGCAGACCACAATTAGATGTGAAACTTGTAGTAAAGGACGTAGCAAATGGGAAACGCACATTTTTTGAATCAAAAGCGGCAGAGTATAGTTTCTTAACACCGGATGTTGAACTATGTAAGTTACATGTAGGTAATAGATATCTAGATTATTCTAGTGGAATACCGGCCCTAGTGAATGGCGACATAATACCTAACAATATTTGGAGTGTAGAACGCAACTCTAAATACTACTCTATTAAATCACTAAAGGATAATTCATACCTAGGCTTTAATCAAGGAATGTACCTAACAAATACATTAGATGAAGGTTCACAATTAGTAATACTTTGTAAAGGTAATGACTGTATTGTATTTAACAAGAAAAATTATGTACTAAACATAGAATCTGGTAAGATAGATAATGTATTCTATAGTGTATTAAAGTTAGATAAGATAGATAATGTAGAACAGTGGATTAATTATGGTAGTACATTTAGTTTAGTGAATCGCAACAAGGAGTACCTTTCGGGAAATCCTAATATGAAATATGATTTTAAAGGCTCTAGTGGATTATCATCAGTTTATGTAGATACTATAGCGGATAATCAGCTTATAAATTGGACTATAGAGGATTTAGATGGTAAACTATCGGGGCATTTAGTAAAGGATGGTAGGCCTATTTACCTCAAAAACAATGGACAATATTTACAGGTTGTAAGAGGAAATCCTACATTTAGTGGAAATGGAATGGAGGTATCTTTAGGTGGCGAGAAAAATAAGAATAGCGCTTGGGTTCTAAAGGGTATGGGGGGGTCTAAGGGATTGTTTAAGAAGGATGATCAAATTTATTTATATCATCCTCAAACTGGATCATATTTGTACAATAGTGGCAACAAGATGTCTTTAGCTGGACATAGTAAAATGGAAGTAATTAGTCTAGATAAAAGTGATAAAAATAGTGTATGGACTATTGTATCGCCGAAAATACTAGAAATGACAAAGGAATCCTATGGTGATATAAATTATTATAAGTTCAAGGAGGACCAGGAGTATTTAACAGAAAAGGAAAAAGAGTGGAAAAAATTATTAGAATTAGAGGATAAGAAGATTAAAAACCAGTTACATAAGTACAACACGTTAAAAAATGTAACAGAAGATTTAGAAAAGGATATCAAGGGGATACATGATGAGTTAGAAACTCTTGGTAAAACTAAATGCCCGAATAGAAAGGTATGCCAAAAACTAGTATATGGTGATTGTGTACAGGATAAATTAAGTAAACCCTATGAAGTTGTTTACAAAAAGGATAATGGTGGAATAATTAAGAGTACTAAATGGATAAACACGAGTGATGTAGTCAAATGTAAAACAGAGGGTGTAGTAGCTAAAGATGACATGTCGGTTGCTTAGAAATATTACATTGAAGAATTGTTTGAATTAAAATAATTATATGAATTATAAATTAAAATGTAAAAACATTTTCTAACAATATAATATAAATATGTTTGAGCTCTACGTTAAATATTTATTAGAAGGCATTGCCGTCGCCGTTGCTGCCTACTTTATCCCTAGAAAGAAGGTCGAAATCACTGAAATCATCTTCATTGCCCTCAGTGCTGCCGCCACATTCGCTGTCCTCGATATCTTTGCCCCCAAGGTTGGCGAAGGTGCTCGCAAGGGCGCCGGTTTCGGTATTGGTGCCAACACGGTTGGCTGGCCCATGGAACGCTTCGAAGACAAGCCGGCTGCTAAGAAGGATGAAAAGTCGGAAGACTCGAGCAAGGCTTCGGATGATTCGAGCAAGGCCTCGGATGACTCGAGCATGGCTATGGCTGCCGAAAAGAAGGAAGGTTTCTACGCTGAAGAAAAGTCGGAAGACTCGAGCAAGTCGAGTGAAGAAGCCAAGGCCGACCAAGTTTCGGGGTTTGACAACAACAAGACCTACTCAACTTTTTAGACACTTTTTCAAATCTTTTGCCGCCAGGCAAAAGTGGCCAGAAAAAGTGTAAGTCAAAAAGATAAATACACTTTTTAGAAAAAAGTGTGGTCAAAAAGAAAAATATATGATGAATATATTTAGATAAATTTATAGATAAATATACATCTGAATCACTAGTTGTTTCTATTAGCTTCTAGATGTTTTAGTGTGATCTAATAAAATCTATTATAAATACTATAGAATTATATTAGATGTATTAGAATTTAAGATAGTATATTTACAATAGTTCGTATCTTTTCTCTAAAGATCCTAATATAATTCTATACGAAATATAATAGATGGTATTAAAACCACACTAAAATAACTAGTACAACTTATAGATTTATAGATACATTAATCTATAAATTTATCATACATTTATATAAAATAAATTTATCTAGTACATTTATCTAGTTTTGACTTACACTTTTACAAAAGTGTGTTACCGAGACAGTCATTAATCTGAATATATTTAATGCGGCCAGAATAAAATGTTTGGTCATTAACTGGTACTAAGGAACATCTTAGTTCACGTTCGGCTACATATGCTGTATAGCCAAATTTAAATGAATTGTAATTAAATGTCTCCCTATTAAATGTAAAACGAATATAGATCTGTGATATATAATTCATAACTAAAAAAATGTAATCAGATTTATCTAATGGTATTTTTTGATTCATAATTGATAAATGGTATGTATTAGCTGGTGATAGTAATTCGGAGAGTTTAGGACAGCTATCTATTTGGTTTTTATACAATTTAATAGTATCTTTACAAATACCCTTTATAACAAACTCTGTTTTTATGTCTTTATCTGTGTAGTAATTATTAATAGCATCGGCATGTCTAGACACAGGAAAGTCAATATATTTATTACCATTTTCATCGGTCATTAATACATAATCACTAATATTTATGTCCTGTTCGTGTTTAAAAGAAATAATTTTATGATCAGTTTTAGTTAACATTAGTAGAGCATCACCTATGTAATCACATTCACTATCATGTATAGGAAAACTATTGAAATATTTAGTCAAGTCTAACATTTTTGTTATAATTATAGATTGTGATAATTATTTAAAGCACTTTTTAACACTTTTTAGAAAAACGCTTTTTAGAAAAACGCTTTTTAGAAAAAAGCGTGGCCAAAAAGAGAAATTTATGAAAAATGTATTGGGATAAATCTATAGATAAATATACATCTGAACTTCTAGTAGTTTCTAGTAGCTTCTAGTAGTTTCTAGTAGCTTCTAGTAGTTTCTAGTAGCTTCTAGTAGCTTCTAGTAGCTTCTAGTAGTTTCTAGTAGCTTCTGGTTGTTTCTAGTTATTTATAGTTATTTATAGTTATTTTAGTGTGGATCTAATATTATCCATTAGAAATATTATAGAATTGTATTAGTTATATTAGAAATTTGAGAGGATACATTTACAATCGGCCATCTCTTTTATCTAAAGGTTCTAATATAATTCTATAACATTTCTAATAAATCTTATTATATCCCACTAGGATAACTAGTAGCTATAAATTTATAGATAGATTCATCTATAAATTTATCCTTTTGACAACACTTTTCTAAAAGTGTATTTATAGATAGATTCATCTATATATTTATCCTTTTGACAACACTTTTCTAAAAGTGTATTTATAGATAGATTCATCTATAAATTT
>JACCDO012297959.1_pt1 | contig 26129 bp, 16 predicted proteins | sample 7446101 | NCBI WGS metagenome assembly JACCDO01 (sample SAMN15323440, study PRJNA562643) | freshwater metagenome | isolation source: river surface water | place: USA:Blue River Watershed | collected 2017-08-16 | reverse complement strand
TAATTGTTATTTCCATAATAAACTACATTTCCAAGTGAATATCCTGTGGCTCCAGATGAACCTGTTGTTCCAGACCAAGTACCAACAAAATTAAATGTTTGAAGCGCGCCAGTAGGACCAGTATAACCAGTGTATCCAGTATAACCAGTGAAACCTGTAGGACCTGTTAGCGTTGTAATAAAACCCCAACTTCCAGTAGAAGTAGAAGGATTATTATTTATATTATTATTTATTAACGATATATAATTGTTATTTCCATAATAAACTACATTTCCAAGTGAATATCCAGTGGCTCCACTTGAACCAGACCAAGCACCTACAAAATTAAATGTTTGCAAAGCACCAGTGGGACCAGTGTAACCAGTGTATCCAGTGTAGCCAGTGAAACCAGTAGGTCCAGTTATAGTTGTCATAAATCCCCATTTATTTGAAGTCAAAGATGGAATGTTGCCACTATTAGCACCTGTTAGGGATATATAAGTATTGTTATTATAGTAAACAACGCTTCCAGATGTATATACAGATGCTCCAGTCCAGTTACCAGCAAATGTGTAGGTTTGCAAAGCACCAGTTGGACCAGTGTATCCAGTATATCCAGTGTAACCTGTTACACCTTTAGAACCTGTAGGACCTGTATAAATAGTATAATAGTAGAGTGTATAATTATAATAATAATTTGGTGTACCAGATATAGTAACATTTGATAAAGTTATTCCACTTGTTCCAGATAAGGGTGCCGTTCCCACAAATCCAGTATACCCAGAAGCTGAAATAAATCCTGTATATCCTGTAGGACCAGTAGGGGTATATGGTTCAGGTGATAAATAAAAATATGTATTTTCTGGGTCAGCATAAGGAATACTAGCATTTGGACTTGGTGTATATTGATAATCTTTAACATTTGCATGTAAAAAATCAGGAGGAGGAGGTATGCCATTATTAGTATTTCCATCTGCCATAACAGAATAAGAAGCAAAGTAATCTTGTATTGTCATTTTTGTAGAAGTATTATTTGTTGTATCGAAATTTGCATTGGAATCATTATATTGATATAAAGTATTAATAGAACCAGTATTATTATTAGAAGCTTCTAAATTTGTTGATTGTATTCCCATGGTTATTACTTTTAAAGTACCTTTGCTACAATACATATTAATATCTAATAAAGCTAAAGAAGATAAATTAAAATTACAATTATCTGTAGAAATATAACCAAAATCTGTATAATCAGTAGAAGATAATTCTTTGAAAGGCATTGCTATTTTCATTTTAGTCCACCCTGCCATATTTCCATTATTATAATTAGTATTTGTCATTTCATAACCAGTATCTTGTAATGGGCTATAAGTATTATTTCCTGTAATATTTGTGAACCAAGAAGAACCTCCTATATTCCCTCCTCCACTATTATTATTATTATTTCCATTACCACCACCGTCATCTCCTTGTAAAATACTATATCCGGAACCAGCACTTGAACCACCAGCAGCGGCTGCTCCAGCTCCAACAGCTATAGCAGTTCCTATTACGGCAGCTATTATTTCTATGGTTTCAGTGTCTGTTCCATTAACTATACTTACCCATCCATTAGAAGAAATTTTTAAAATATATGTGTAATTTATTTCTCCTGTTGTTTTATAAATCATAAAAGGTACTCCATCTGTTGTCGGTGTAGCAGAACTTTTATATGTAGAGCCTCCGAGCTTCAAGGTACCATCTGAATATAAAAAAGAATTATTTGAAGTTATTATATTATTAGTATTCTTATCATAAATAAGAAATGGAATTCCATCCCCTCCGTCTACAGAAACTCCTTTATCGGTAAAATTGTTTGTATATTGAATATTCGAATTATTTGGATTAAAAATAAGATAAGGTATAGATGAACTTGAACTCGATACATATTGTGTAATATTTGATATATAAAGACCATTATTTGATAAATTAATAAAATTATTTTGACTCGTATTTATATTAACCCCTGAAGAATTTACTGTTAAATTATTTGAACCTCCAACAGAATTTATACCATTAGATGATATACTTAAAAAATTATTTGTTCCAGAATTTACTGATAATCCAGACTGTGATATATTTAAAGATGTAGAACCACTTGTTGTATTTATTTGATTATTTGATATATTTAAAGTATTATTTGTACTTCCTGTTGCACTTATAACACTAATTCCATTACTAGATATATTAATACTGTTTGGTGCAGCATTTAGTATAATAGAATTTGCAAGTTGTCCGGTTTTACCAGCATTTTGACCTATAGCAATAGAATTTGAACCTTGTCCTGTAAATCCCGCATTTAAACCTATAGCTATCGAACCTGTACCTTGCATATAGTACCCTGCATTTTTTCCTATAGATATAGAACCTGTACCTTGATATTGATTTCCTGCGTCGTATCCTATTGAAATTCCATCTACTCCTTGTCCTGTTTGTCCTGAATATATACCTACGGCAATTGATCTATCACCCTGACCAAATTGTCCAGATTGATATCCCATAGCTATTGCACCTCCTCCCTGTCCTGTGGAACCAGCTTGAAAACCCATAGATATTGCATATTGGCCTTGATTGTATTGTCCGCAATAACTTCCAATAGTAATATTATCTCCTCCAGATACCCATTGTGAATTATTCCAGTATAAATAATTACCATAAGTAGTTCCTTTTGCTGAAACAACTCCTGTCGGTCCCGCAGGGCCTGCGGGACCGGTGGGTCCTGTTGTTCCTTGTACTGATAAACTTGAATTATAAAATATTTGACTTGTTTCAGGATTATATGTTAAAATATTGGTATTTCCCGAACTATTATTTTGGTTTATAGGATTAACATAAAATCCAGAAGCTGAAGGACTTATTGTATTACCTGAAGCATTTAAAATGATAGAATTAGCAGCTTGACTCGTTACACCAGCATTTTTACCTATAGCAATAGAATTCATACCCTGGTTATAATAGCCTGCTCCAAAACCTAAAGCAATTGCACCAGTACCTTGTTTTAAAGAACCAGCGTTTGTACCTATTGAAGTTGCAAAGGCTCCCTGATTAGTTTGTCCTGCATAATTTCCAATAGCTATAGAAGATAATCCTTGAAATTGACACCCTGTCTCGAATCCTATGGCAATTGCTAAAGGATCTTGCATATTGTTTCCTGCAGCCCAACCTATTGAAATAGCATTATTTCCTTGTCCTGTTTGTGCACAATATGTACCAATATTTACACATCCATACACATTTGAACCATCTGGTAAAAATCCTGTATTGGGATCTAAAGCTGATATATCAATTAAACCTTCATATTGATTTAACGGACTTATTCCTTTTAATAATTTAAATGAACCTCCTCCAAACTTTAATCCAAATGGAGAAAAATATCTACCAAATGAACTTGAGCCACCACCTAGAAAACGACCTATTGCTGTGCAGAACCCACCCTCAACTTGTGCTCCTGCCGCTAGTGCAATAGTACTTAATGCACTTCCTCCATTTCTTATTACACTACCTATTAAATTAGCATACACAGGATTTTGATACATAGTTATTCCAATACCAGAAATTACCGAGAATAACGCAGGCGTAGTTGTTCGTCCGCTGACAGCTCCAGCAGTTCTTAAACCAAGAATACCTACACCAATTGCTGATACAAGTAATCCAAATGGTCGAAAACTAGGTAATGATGAGAATGATGGAAGTGGTGGAATTGAAGGTACTTCAATTGGAATATCTATTTCTGGAAGCGCTATATTTGGTGGAGGAGGTATATGTAAAGGCATCTCAACATGCATTCCTTCTATTTGAATAAGAGCTGGTACTTCGGGTAATGGGATTGTAACATCAATATCTGGAATAGGTAAGCTATATGTTGTTATATCTATACCATGTATATTAACATCTGGTATTTCCGGAGCAACAACTAAAGATTCAATAACATCTACAGCACCTTCTGCTACATCTACTACTGAATCAACTGCTTCTACGACACCATTTCTTATTACTAAAATAGCTCTATTTAATTCAGCTATTATTTCATTTGTAACTCTTAGAATTGACCTAGTAACACTGGCTATAATATCAGCTGCCGAGGCTAATATTCCTAAATTTGCGAATGCTGGTATAGCTATCAAAGGAGGAAATGCTATACTTGCTAAACCAAAAAATCCATTTATTGCTAATAACGATATTAATCTTCTAACAACAACTTCAACTGCATGACCTCCTACTTCTTTAATAACTTGTTTAATAAGATATTGTAAATAGTTATTAATTATGTTTATCAGAGAATTTCCAACTTCAAGAGTTGAATCGCTACCGTAAACACGCCTTCTAATTACCAATTCTATTTCTCCATTAGGAATATTTTCTGGTAAATCTGTCCAATTATCTACCAGTACTAATCTATATCCTATCATAGCATTATATTCATCTCTTAATTGGATAAATTGTTGAGTAAGACCATATATCATCATTATATTTTGCACACCTTCTATACTGTGAACTGCAGTACTAAAAAGTTGTCTACCGACAAATATAGCTGCATTTCTTAAAGTTAATCTACTTCTTACACCATTTACAAGGACAGCTAAATAACTTTCTCTTTCAGTTTCAGTTACAGTTCCATTGTCAAGATCTATTTGCATTAATTGGTCATTACCCTGCACAAGTAAATTATAAGTTATAAAATTTCTCATTCTGGCAGGCAGTCTTCTTTTTCTACCCCATAATCTTATATATGTACCGATTAGGGTCATTTGTCCATTTGCAATTGTAAGCGAGGAAATAACAAAATTTCCCATTGTAACATCTTCAAAAATATCAGCGGCTGGAATATTAAAAACTTCATCCATATTATGATTTAATATAACTTGTATATTTTGGTGATTTCCTATTTGTACATTTTGTACAGGTATAGGTGGTCCAATTGGCCCTGTAGGACCTGTAGGACCTGATGATCTTGGATTTCTAACTACTAATTGTAAATCATTACCTTGCATTAAAACATCGCCATCTTGAAAAGCTAAAGGATGGTCATTTTCTCCAACTGCAATTTGGACTAATTGATGATTACCTTGCATATTTATAGCTAAAGCTCCATCAGCTGGACCGTCCATGTTTACATCTAATTGATTAGCCTGCCCTCCTCCTACTTGTATTTCTATACAACCATTACCTGTCATTCCAGTAACAGTTATTCCACCATTAGCACCTATTTGATGGTTTTCCCCGTCAATACCTATAACTAAACCTCCTCCATCGAAATTAGGTAGCGGTATATCTTGTATCACTAGCCCTCCTGCGGCTCCTGGAGCAGGAACACCAATATTATGCCCGTTTCCTTGTACTTGAATAATTGGAATACCTCCTTGTTGAGCTTGTTGACCTATAATAAGATTTCCACCTGGACCCACACCCATATTATTATTGTTACCATTAACATTTAATTGTCCATTTTCTTGAATATATCCTTCTAATAAATTAAAATTTCCAAACATATTTACAATAGGTAAATCATCTCCACCTTTTAGATTTTTCAAATTATTTATTCTTATATTTTGTTTTGTGTTTTTTATATTATTTTTATCGTTAATATTTGATATTGGCGATATAGTTAATGTTATTTGATTACCTTCTCCAATAGCTGAGAAATTCATATTTCCACTTATTGTATTAGAACCTATATTATTTGTTAATGTTGCACCAGAATTTTCACTTACATTTAAATTACCTATTATAAAAGAATCTTCAGGTATATTACTTAAAGTATTATTACTTGAATTACCAATTACTATACTATTCATTCCCTGTCCCGATTTTCCAGCATTATATCCTATTGCTATAGCACCACATCCTTGACTGTTCATACCTGCATTATATCCTAAAGCAATAGCATTTTGACCCTGACTACTCATACCAGCACAATTACCTATAGAAATAGTATATCCGCCATTATATGATATACTACTTGTTATAACTGTTGGAATTACACCTACAGTATTTCCATTTGGTAGATTATAAACTGACCAATTTTGTCCATCTGGAGAACTGTATGCAACAGATTCATTAACCGCATTAGTACCCACAGCTATAAATTGTGTTCCGTCCCAATATACATTATTTCCATTGGTAAAATATGTTTGGGAATTAGTTACCTCAGAAATATTAAATTTATTATTAATATATTTTCCATAAACAATAGAATATTCATCCCCATTACCTACTGCAACAAAAATATCATTATCAGAATTCATTGCAATACCATATACATTTGATAATAATCCAATCGATAATAATCCTTCCCAAGTATTTCCTCCATCGCTAGACATTATAATTACATATTGACTTTCATAACTATCATCTGCTAAAGTAGATGTACCTCCTACTAAAAATATTTCTACTTCTGCACCCCAGGATATACATCTTGCAGTTGCTATTAAATTGTTACCATTTTCATCTGTAGTAAATATATTAGCCTTCCATATCATACCATCTAAAGAGTTCATAATGATTGTTCCTGAATTAGTATTTGTACCCCCCACAGCAACAAAAGAAGAATAAGATTCAGACCATGCAACCGAATAACCAGCTGTGCTAAAAAATGGCGAACTTGGACTATTTGATGTAGATAACCAATTCTGTCCATTTGTGGTAGAATAATATATTGACGTGTTAATAGAAGTAGTATTATCTTGATATGTACTACCTACAACAACATAAATACCTTGTCTATTTCCACTTTTAGGTGCATAACATATTCCATATGCAGAACCAGTAGAACCAAAAATATTATCATTATAAGGAGTCCAAATACCTGGTCCAGTAAAAGATGCTACTGCAATTTGAGGATCTTGTCCAACAGCTATAAAAGTTGAGTTATCATTTGACGAAACTATGGAGTTGCAAGAAGTAAAATTTATATTTCCAGTATTCCAATTTGAACCATTCTCACTATAATAAATATTTGCACCAGTACTTGATGAACCATACTGATAAATTACCGGATTGAAAGAATTTGAATATGCTCCAGCCATATTACCTATAGCTACATAATCAGATGAATAATTTCCAACTCCTGCATCTGTTCCTAAAGGAACTCCGTTACCACCAACTAATTCTTGATTACCATTATTATCCGTGATATAATATTCTGCGTAATTATTTGTTTCATTCTCTGGATATGTTATATCATAAGTAACATTTGTTGCTGTTAGTGTTTCTGAATCTGCTTTAAAATTATTTTCAATTCTTAATATTTTTTCTGCTTGAAAAGCTACAGCAAAATATAAATCTATTGTTCTTCTTAATTCTCTTATTGTAGGTTTTAATAATATTCCATTTGCTTTGCAATAAAATTTACCTAAACCGGCATTATAATTTATATCAAATGTAGTGTTTTCTTTAAAAATACCAAAAGATCTAGATAAATGACCATAATGAGATATTTGCATAGAAGATGTACCATCGCTATTTTTCGTTAAAAATAAACCATAAATGAATAATTCTTTCCCACTTAAATCAATTTTTGGATCTTTTGAGAATCCTAAAATTGTTACACCTAGTCCTGAAACAGACGAAACTTTGCCAACTGTTGAATATTGTTGGGTAGAATATCGTGAACTATAATATGCAACACTTCTAAATTGGTCTAAAGGAGAATCAAACTTTAAAGGTTCATTTTGAAAAGGAGGTGGATTATTGATTAAATTATTTCCATCTATAATTATATTTGGATTATAAGGAGATACCGTTAAACGACCAATGCCGGGTATTATACCCTCTGGTCCAGTTGGTCCAGTTGGTCCAGTATTTGTTGAATATCCAGATTTACCTTCAGGTCCAGTTGGTCCCATTGTTCCAGTTGGACCCATTATTCCAGTTGGTCCTGTAATAGAATTTTGTGTATTAATTGTAAATTGCTCTAAAAACAATGTTTCTCCTAGAACTTGATTATTATCAATGATTTCAATTTTCTGCATTTATTTATTTAAAAAAAATAAATAAAAATTAATTTATTGAATATATGATGGTAAAGGATAATCACTTGGATTATAAATAATCTTGCAGTTATTTATATCTGGAACAGCTGACATAGTAGGTTTTAAGTTATAATAGGTTTCTAATTTTGAAAATAAAGCATCTATATTAAATATAGATTCATATTGAACAACATCTGTTATAACTGCTGTCTTGGTTTTTATAATTTCAGATTTATTATCTTCTGATAAGTTAAAATCTACGACTGATACTATTTTTTGTCCTTTTAAATCTATATAAGGATTATTAATGGTTATTGAATTAATACTTGATGGGACTGTATTATATGTTACAGTTTCGAATGGTTGATAAATATTATTATTCATTTTATTTTATAATATATTTTAATTTTTAAAAATTATGTTTATAAAATGTTTATAAATCAATGTTTATAACTAATGTTGTGTATAATTCCCAATAAGTATTTTCATCTTCAGGATTATTACCAATATTATTATTTTGTAAAGATCTATATATTTTATTATTTACATCGTCGTTATAATAAACTATATCACCTACAGAATATAACATTGTTTCTTGCCATTTATTTGCCCAATATACAGATGTTAAAGAACCTGGAATATTATTTAAATTGTTATTTGTTATAGACAAAAATGGTTTATATCTATAATATACGGTATTTGTATTTGTTACCGTACAATTTTGATTTGTTTGGGTATAATTTTGTGATTCTGAAGTATAATAAATTATATTTTCTGCACTATAAGAATAAGAAGGGCATGGATTTGTAGAAAATGTATTCCAAATATAAGGTTGCCAGTATTCAGAATTGGTAGGATCTTGTCCACTTATATTTTTAGTACATAAGTATATTAATAAATCAGTATAATATACAAAATCACCAATAAAATATTCAGTTTCACTTACAAATGATTTAGTCCAACTTGTTGTAGATTTGGAAGGATTTTTATTTTGATTAATATTAATAAGAGACATATATACTGTTGGAATATTATTTTCGTCAATATAATAAACCAAATCTGTAATATTATAAACTTTATACATACTATATTGACGAGCCCAGTAATAAGGACTAATATCGGGTTGAATATTTAAACTGTTTTTGATAGATACATATAAAATACCATAATAAGATACAACTGAATTTGTTGTATATGTATAATCTGACACCCATATATATGGTTGCCAAGAAGGATTATAAGTATTAACAATTGTTCCAGATATATTAGTACTTGTTACAGGAGGGTCTACTTGATCCGCAGAACTTAAGTATACGTAAGCGGATGTTATATTACTTACAGTATCTGTATAATAAACAATATCACCTGGAGAGTAAATACTAGAATATATCCATTTTGGTGCCCAATATGAAGAATTTTTATATAAAGGTTCTTGATTAATATTAGAAGATGTTATTGCCATATAAGTTAAAGTCAAATTATTAATTAAACTATAATTTGTATTATATAAAACTATATCATATATATTATAAGTTACTAAACTACTCCAAATTTCTGTCCAATATGTAGGAGAATTATTAGGTTCATTGTTTATATTTGCAGATTGTATAGATAAATAATTTCTAGAATAATAAGTTGTTTGAGCATTTAAATTATATTCTAATCCATAATTCCATGTATAAAATTGCCAATATAACGAAGATGATCCGGGAGGAGGAGGAGTGTTTCCGCCTGCACTACCGGTTGTACATATATACAAATAATTTGTTGTGAAACTATATGAACCAGTTGGACCAGTGTATCCTGTTGGATTAATAAATCCAGTTGCACCAGTGCATCCTGTTACACCAGAATAACCAGTGCAACCAGTTGGACCAATTACAGTATATGTATATGGGTAATAGACACAATCTCCAGCTAAATAAGAAATATTACTATTATAATATGGAGCCCATGCATTAGAATAAAAAGAACTTAATTCTGGTTGATTATTTATATTAGTATCTATTATTGATTCGTAATTTACATTGTTATAAGAAGTTAAATTATACATATAATATTCATCTTTATTATTCCATTCAGTTTCAAGAGGTGTTAAATTGTACATATTTTCAATAGCTCTTTGTAAGTTTCCTATAGAAAAAATACCAGATGCATCGATTGCCAATTTTCTTTTTTCAATTATTAAATAATTTAAAGGATTACATGGATCAGCTTCAGGATCTAGATAAATAAAATTAACTGTTAAATATAATACATTATCGCTAATATCTAATTGTGGATTATTTGCTATTTCAAGTATGTTAGCTTGGTAACATCTCGAGGGGTAAGTTTTTTTATTAATTTTTACATTAATACCTTTAGGTGCATAATTTGGTCCAGTTGACATTTTATTATAAAAATAATAAAATATAAAAAAGTTTTTGTTTTGCTTTAACAATTTTTCACTTATGGACTTACACTAGGAGAATTATACCCATGATATTCTGGGATATTATATGTATTATTATTGCGTGATCCAGTGTATATTCTATTATAATCAGTAATATTTGTTTTTTTTGTTTTAAAATGGTTGTATAACAAAACTAAAATAATTATCAAAACTACAACAGCTAGTATAATCAAAAATATATACATAATATCTTTGTTATCATATTTTCCACCTTTTCCTTTTTCAGGTTCTGTTTTTGTTTTTGGTTTATCATCTTTTATTTTGATAAATAAATCACTTTTAGGTAATTCATCTGGTAAAAAACTAACTACACCTCCTGTATAATGTCCATTTACATTAGTTGGAAGATCTATTTGACACCAACTATTTGAAGGTATAGAAGTTGACATAGCTATTTTACAATATCCTTCGTCACCAGTATTACCCCAACTGTTTCTCATTTCCCAGTATTCAATGTTATTTTCAACTCCCCAACCTGTTAGAACAACAGCATGACCTCCGTCAAAATTGTCGGATTGTCTTATATATATTTCTCCATTTTTTGCATGATTTGTCCAATAAGAAATGAAATCATCGTACACAGAAAAAGACGAAACTACTGGTCCATTTAACATTATTTCTTTTTTTATAGCATCAATTGTAGCTTTTGCATCAATCAAACCATCATCATTAACAATAGCAACATATTTAGTAGAATTTTTTTTAATTTTCAAAGATACACTTGAAACATTCTTGATTTGATCACCACAACAATTGATGCAACAATTATTGTCCAAAGAACTTAAAGGTGTAGGTGAAACAAAATTGTGGTTTCTTATAATAGAATATGGCCAACATTCTTCAAGTTTAACACCATTTGTTTCAAGCCATTGAGATCCCATATAAACATTACCACCTGTTAAACATTCTAAATTTGATGGTATACTTTGTGGTTTACCACTAGAAATTAACCATGCAGAACTTGGGTAAGGAGCTTTGATTTTATATTTTAAAGCATATCTATCACCTAGAGCAGATACAGTTGCGAATGCCCAGCAACCACCACATTTACCTTGATCTCTCAAACCACCTTGTTCAATCATTTCTCCGCCTTTTTTTCTCCAACTAAATTCTGTTGGTAAAGGAACTTGAACATCAGAAAGACCTCTAATTTGTTTTTTATGAGGTTGTACATCCATTACTAAATGTGCAGCATTTAATCTTGGACCATAATATGGTCTTAAATCAAATAATTTTTGTGACTTTAAATTACAGGTTTTAGGAGGCTGAAATGTCCAAGTATCTGGTTCATCGTCATATATATCATTATACATTTTTATATTTTATTAATAATAAAATATTTATTATTAAAAAAATTATATAACAAGAATATCTTTATATATAATAAAAAATGGAGGCTTACGATATAATATTTTATCTTAGTTTAAAAGATTTATATAATTTAGATTCTAAAAGGGAAATAAATGATGAGAAACAAGTTCTAAAATTGAATCAATTATCAGGTAAATATGTACAATACACTATTAGTGCAGTTGATAAATCTTTAAATTTATTTCTTAAAGAAATTGGTATAGTAAACTTTTCAAAAATTGACTATTTAAGTAAAAAAATTTTTTATGGTGTTAAAGATGATATGTCTGAACCAACAATTGCAATACAGTTTTTGATAAATAAAAGTCCTGGAAAAAGAAATTTATATACATTTGAAGTTTTTGCAGGAAAGTATGATAATTTAATTATTAAACAATTTTATAAATCAAATATTTTGAAAACATGGATATTTAACATATACACAAAATTTATTGAAGAGCAAGATAATGAACCCGTTCCATCTTGGGCAAGTGAAAGAGTAGTTTATAATCCACTTATGTTTCCATTGAAAAATACTGATTCTGGTATAAAAAAACCAAAGAAAAAAGTTAGAAAATCAACCAAGAAATCAACCAAGAAATCAACCAAGAAATCAACAAAGAAATCAACCAAGAAATCAATAAAGAAATCAACAAAGAAATCAACCAAGAAATCAACCAAGAAATCAACCAAGAAATCAACCAAGAAATCAACCAAGAAATCAACCAAGAAATCAACCAAGAAAAAACGAGTTAGGAAATCAACGAAAAAAAACTAATTTAGATTTTATAAATGACATTTATAAAATGAGTACCAGTACATATTATAGAATAGAAAAGTTAATAGTTCTTACATTACAAAACTACGAATAAAATTATTATATTTAAGAAATTAATTTATTTTTTATATTATAAATGCTTATTACGAATCCATCTCCACTTTTATCAAATAAACCTGGAACATTAACATATTTAAACTACGACTATTCACCAATTAATAATAATAAATATTCCTTGATAAATTCAAATAATATTAAAGTATCAAATGAATATACGCAAAGTAATAATTTATTGTATACATTTATATATAAATATTCAATATCATCACCACCAAATAATAATGATAAAGTTTTAACTTCAATTGCAACTGATACAAACGGAAATTGTTATTATGTTAACAATATAAAAACTAATCAAACTAATATAGGTGCTTCTTTATTTAAATATGATCAATATACAAAACAAACCACTGAAATTAACACTTCTTTACCTATTTCATCAAAGGCATGTATAACATATAATTCAACCGATAATTACTTATATATAGGTTTTTTTACACAAAACATTATTAATAGGTATGATACATCAGGAAATTTTATATCAAAATTAAGTTATAATAATAGTTTAAGTGAACTTATCAATCCAAATGGTTTGATATTTGATGTAAATAATAATTTGTATATATCAAACTATGGAAATAATTCCATTTTAAAATATTTCAATAACACACTTACAACTCTTATTTCTGGTTTAAATAAACCATACGGACTAGCCCTTGATAATAATAGTAATTTATATATAGCAAACTGGGGAACTAATTCTGTTTTAAAATTTAATTTAAATGTTTCTATTCCACAATTAACAACATATTTTACCAGAGGAGAAGGAGTTGTTCAGCCATATGGAATTGTATTTGATTCTAATTATAATCTTTATGTTTCAGATTTTAATTATCAATCTATATATAAAATTCCATATACTAGTGGACAATCTTCATCATATATTATTTTGATAAATTCTAACGGAGCTGATTCCAGACAAACTGGATTAAATTTGTTTAATAATAACTTATATTATCTTGATAACACAGACCAACGTTCAAATTATTTTCAATTTTATGAATTACCTTTAGATTTTAATTTTAATAATTTAATTTTGAATGGAAGTCAACCATTATCAATTTTTAATAATACTACTTTGCAAACTATTGTTACAAACTTATATGTAAATGTTATATCATCTAATACAATTGATTTATTGATATCTCATTATGATTATTTGCTTGAATTAGATGATACAACTACTTATGATTCAATTATAAATTTTATTAAATATATTTTTATTAGTAATAAAAATTAGAAAAATAAAAATTTATAAATTAAAACTATTACTTATTCTAGTATTACAAAAATACTAGAATATAAATGAAATTACTGTATTTGATTTAAGGGGTTATTAGCGGTATTACTATTATTACAAACAAACATGAATTAAAGAATAAAAATCAATATTAAAGATTATATAATATAGAAAAAATAGGAAAAAAATGTAGAAAAATCTTAAGATTTCCTTGTCCAAAGATCTTTCATAATTTTTGAAAACTTTTCTGGGTCTCTTTCCATATCTTCTGAACGCACTCCGGAAAGAGACATTATTATGTCAAAATCTGATATTTTCTCTTCTTTATTATAATCTAAAATATATTTTCTCCAAGCGGTATTTGAATCAAAAATTAAATTTTGTATGTAATTTTCACGAATATTATTAACATACTCATATTTTTCATTTTCTAAATCATCTTTTGTTTTAGAAATACATGGAATACATTTAGAAGAAACATTTTCATCAACAAATTTATTTTCATAAAATTTAGAATTAAAATCAAATGCATAAGTTCCATGTTCTACTTTTTCTGAACCTGGAAAAAATTTAAAATAATGTATTCTATCCCACCCTTCTTCTTCAAAATACATAATAGGATTATTCATATCTAATACAAATTCCATATGCAACCCAGATTTACATAATTTTTTTATAGTTGATTGTGTTAGATATCCACATAAAGCTTTATCATCTAAACGATTACAATAATCTTGAAAATTGGTAATATCAGGAAATGGATTTTTGGGGTCTAACCAATTATAATTATCTGTTAAAGAATAAAGATAGCCGTCATCTTTTCCAGATTTTTCTATTTCCTTGAGTTCTTTTTGCAGTTGTTCATAATCTATTTTCGTTTGTGGTGAAATAACCTTTTTTAAATAGCTATAATTTGTCATATTAAAATTATAATGAATACTTTATTCATAAATCAATTTAAAAAAATATTTTCGAAAAAAATTTCTTCGTCATCTAATATCAAGTTTTGTATTTTTTTATTATTTATATTTATATTTATTTTATTTATATTTATATTTTTATTTATATCTTTGTATGTATCTTTGTATATATCTAAGTTTTTATTTATATATTCTTCCGTATTATATTCTATAACCTTAATTTTTACAATGTTTTTTTCATGATCTATATTTTTTGTTTTGATAAAAGATTTAAAATAAGGTATTCTATTATTTTTTTCGTTACTACCTATATGCCTTAAAAATTGTTCTTTGTTTTCTTTAAACATCAAGCCATCTATTATATGTATATCTACATCGTATTCATAATGCAAAATTAAATCCCATAAAGCATCTTGTTCCCAAGGATGTTCATAATCTTTTTTTGGCAAATTTATATTATACCACATGCGAAAAAACTCTTTTGTTTTTTCATTTATTTTACAAATATAAAATCCAGAGCAAGGCATGTCAGAGTTCCAAGGTTTATTATTTAAAAATATAATATCTTTATCCTCATAAGGAGTAATAAACTCTTCCAATTTTTGATCAAAATCTTTAAATATACAATCGCTATCAATATATACAATATAATCAAAAGATAAATCAAAAGGTAATTCAAATGCTAAAGATGTGCTTAATATTTTTGACCAAGCAGCATGTCTTAAACAATTTGTTATTGTATTTTTACAGTTAAATATTGTATTTTCTTTATTTAAATATGGTCTGTAATATATAAAATCATAACCATGTTTTTGAGAATATTCATAATTTATGGAAGAAGTTAAGGAATTATAATCAGCATTATTAAAATTATTATTTAAGGTTCTATTATCTGACATAAAAATTAAAAATTTCATATTTACTTTGATTTTATATGTTTTTAAATAATAAAACAAAATTGATTTTATAAATTATATTATAACTAAAATAATATAATTTAATTTCATGTCATCATTTAAAGAACTTAGAGAGTTAACTCCAAAAGAAATAGAGAATATATTAGATTTTATCAAACCTAATAAAAGTATTCCTAAAGAAGCTTCATTAGCAATTGTGAAAAATATGAAGCAAAGATTTAGGTCTCAATTAGTTGGACAAAAAGTGTATCCTGAAGTTATTCCACAATTAAAAAGATTGTTGGAGAAAAACTATAAAGAAAGTTTAATTCAAGCAGGAGAAAGTGTTGGTATCATTGCTGCGCAAAGTATAGGAGAAAAAAATACACAAAGTTCTGTTGATTATAATGAATATATCTTAATTAAAATAGGTGATGATGTAAGAAAAATTAAAATAGGAGAATTTATCGATGATTATCTTGATAAATTTGGAAAAGTTAGACTAAAAAATGGAAGTGAAGTGCAAATATGTAATAATGTTTATATATTAACTATTTCTCAAGAAGAAAAGATAGAATGGAAAGAGGTAAACGAAGTTAGCAGGCATCCTCCTCATGGAGATTTGGTAAAACTAACAACAGAGTCTGGAAGAAATATTATTACGACCTTTTCTCATTCACATTTAAAGAAACAAGCAAGAAATATAGTTCCAGTTTTAGGTTCTTCGCTGAAAGTTGGAGATCAAATTCCTGTTATCAAAAATACACCAAATCCTAAAGGTGAAGGAATGAGAAATTTTGATATTTCAGAATATATCACTGGTAGAGTTGGACCAAAAGAATATGACAGTGATAGTGAAAATGAAGAAACGGATAACTATTTTTTTGCGCATAAACAACGAATAAAAAGATATATACAAAATGATGAACTATTTGCATGGTTCATTGGTATATTTTTAACATGTGGTAGATTTACTGATTATGGTGTTACAATTACATCTTCTGACAACTCTTCAGAATTTAAAAATAATTTGGACAGATTTTGCAACGAATATGATATACATAAAGATGACAATTCTAATTATTTATTCTCAATATTTGGTATGAAACCTTATAATTATGTTTATAATCTAAATTCAAAAATACTCCGTGCATTTTTAATTAAAATATGCGGTTATGATTACAAAAAAATTCCGGATTTTCTTTTTATAAGCAATAAAATTATAATTAAATCTTTTTTATATACATATCTTTCACAAATTAAATTTAAAAAAGATAACATTGACAGACTTAGAGGTATAAGTTTTCTATTAACCTATTTTGGAATCTATTCATGTATTGATTCTGAAAAGTTATTTATTCATCCAAATTCTTTAACGGAATTTTCAACACAATTTGGGTTTGATGTATCAGCTATAAATATCAAAAATTTTACAAATGATATTTACAACAAATCCGACGCAGAATTTTTAAAAAATATAGATAGAAATAGCAAAAGAAATATACCAATGTCTGATTTAAAATATTACGAGCAAATAATGAAGTCAGATGTTGCATGGGAAAAAATAGTCAAACTTGAACTTGTAACTGAGAATACTTATATTGATAAATATGGCAAACATGTTTACGATTTTTCTGTAACAGGAAATGAGACATTTGCACTATTATCAGGTATAGTAGTTCATAACACACTCAATACTTTCCACAAAGCAGGTCAATCAGAGAAAACAGTAACAGTTGGAGTTCCAAGATTTAATGAACTTCTTAATGCCACAAAAACTCCAAGAATGGTTAATTGTAAAATATTTTTCAATGAAGGTTATGAGAGTGTGCAAACTTTAAGAGATGTTATAAATTCTAATTTGGTGTGTTTAACTTTGAAAGATATATCTAAAAATATTTCCGTAGATCTTGATAAAGAAGATGAAGAATGGTATGAAACTTTTAAATTAGTTTATAATGATAATTTTAGCAAACATAAACATTGTTTATCTGTTAAACTAAATTCAGAAATATTATTCAAGTACAGACTAAATATAAAAAATATTGCCGATAAAATAGAGAGTGAGTATGATGATATATATTGTGTTTTCTCTCCTATAGAAAATGAACAGTTGGATATTTTTGTTGATGTATCAAATATTTCTTTTTCCGAAGACAAATTATTATTCGTAACTCCAGAAAATGCAAACGAAATTTATTTAGAAGAATGTGTTCTTCCTATTTTAGAAAAATTAGTTATATGCGGTATTCCTGGTATTACAAATATATATTATAGCCATGAAATTAACGACAAAGGTGTAGACGAATGGTTTGTTGAAACTGATGGAAGTAATTTCAAAAAACTGTTAGGACATCCAATAGTTGATATAACTCGTTTGCAATCAAATAATGTTTGGGATATATACGACACTTTAGGTATAGAAGCGGCTAGGGAGTTTCTTATTAGAGAATATGAAAGTATTATGGAAGGGATAAATACATGTCATATCAAGCTTCTCGTCGAAAAGATGACATATACAGGTGGAATCTCGTCTATTTCAAGATACACATTACGCAAGGACGAATCAGGCCCATTTGCTCGAGCCTCTTTCGAAGAAAGTGTCGATAATTTTCTTAAGTCAGGATTTAATTGTGATATTGAAAAAATTAAAGGAGTTTCTGCATCTATTATATGTGGAAAAAGAGCATTATGTGGTACAGGGTTCATGGACCTTAAAATAAATATAGATCAACTGGATAATGCTATACCTATTTTTAAAGATGCAAAAAATGAAGGAGAAGTTATAGAGCAAAAAGCTATTGCTAAACTAAAACCTTATCCTGTTAAGATATAAAAATTGTAAAGAAAATAATTTAAATTTTAAGCCATATTTAGGCTTAAAATTCTTATACAAGGTTGTGTATTTTATAAAGGGTTTTATTTTTTTAATAACCTATTTAAAGAAATGATTTTATAATATAAAATGGAATTAATTAACCAAATTGATGAAACAATTACTTTTAACAAAAATGCTATTCGTGTTTTAGGTTCATATAATGAACCTTGGTTTGTGGCAAAAGATGTTTGTGAAATTTTAGAAATAAAAGATGTAAGCATGGCTTTAACTAAATTTCCTGCCAAATGGAAGGGTACCAAAGTTATTGGTACCCCTGGAGGAGATCAAAATATGCGTATAATAAACGAAGCAGGTCTTTATAAATTAATTATACGCTCAAATAAACCTATAGCACAAAAATTTCAAGAGGTTGTGTGCGAAGAGATTCTTCCATCTTTAAGAAAAAAAGGTGAATATAAGATACAGAGTATTATAGACAAAAATAAAAAATTAGAAGATGAAAAATTACTATTGGACAAAGAATTATTGAAAAAAAATAAAGAAATAAAACAATTACACACTTTAGTAAAAAAGAAAGCAAAAAAAAGATATAGTTATTCTCATTGCGTATATATAATTTCAAATCCAGATATAAAAAATTGTTATAAAATAGGTTTAACAGAAGATAGAAATAAAAGATTAGAAGGATTAGCTTCTGGAGCACCAAGACCTTATAATATAGAATACTCTAGAGAGCTTCAAAATGCAAAAGAAGAAGTTGCTATGGAAAGTTTATTGTTAGGTATTTTTGATAAATATAGAATTGAAACTGATACAAAATGTGGTAAACAAAGAGAATGGTTAGAAAATATAGATTTAAATATTTTAAAAAATGAGATGGATAATATAGTTGATTATTATCAAAAAAGAAAAGAATATTTTGATATCAAATTTCAAGAAGAAAATAATGAAACAGAAAATTCAGATGACGAAAACGAAGAAGAAAATTCTGATGAAAATACAGAAGAAAGAGTTAATATTATTTTCGACGATGAAATTACAGAAGAAAAATGTAATTTTAAAACATGTTATGTATGCCAAGAAGAAAAGTCTTTGGATGAATATTATGATAGAATAGAAAATGCCGATGAAAAAGAAGGCACGTGTAAAAAATGTTATAGTAATAATAAAAAAATATTAAAACAAGAGAAATACGATCGTGAAGTGATAAAAAGAGAAGAAGGAACTAAAAAATGTCGCACATGTTTGCAAATAAAAGAATTTAATAATTTTATGAAACATGGAACAAGCAAAGATGGATATAGTTATGAATGTAATGAGTGTAAAATAGTTAAAAACAATAAAACAGATAAAAAAAGATGTGAAAAATGCAGAGTTACAAAATCACTTACAGATTTTAATACATTTAGATTAGGATACAGAAAATGTTGTAAAGAATGTGAAACAAAAAATACGAAAGAGAATGAAAACATAAATAATGAAAATAATGAAAACATAAAAAAATGTTCAGGTTGTAAGAATAAATTAAGTTTAGATAATTTTAGTAAGTCTAAAACAAGTTCAGATGGTTTATATAATTATTGCAAAGAATGTGGTAAGTTGAAGTCTAAGAAAAACAGAGAAAAATGCAAAATGCAAGAAAAAGAAATAGTTACAGAAAAAGTTTGTATAAATTGCAAACAAAATAAACCTATCAAAGAATATTTTAAATGTATTGTAGAAAAAGATGGTTATAAATCATCATGTAAAATATGTGTAACAGCTAATAAAAAAAATATTATAAAATCTTTAACAAGTTGAATTTAAGTTTAAATTTTGATTTAAAAATTTAAACTTTAAACAAATAGATAAGAAAATAGAATATATTTTTAAACTTCTTTTAAGTTTAAAAAGTTTATTTAAATATTTTGTACTTCAAATATATTTAATATTGTTGCAAATATCAACCATACTATCAAAGGTGTAATTAATAATTTACCTTTCAAATCCGCTACAGTATATGATAATAAAGCAAATACTATTGATAACAAAAGAATATATATTGCATTCTTTTTGTTATTAGAATATATCACGATCCACAGACTTAAAAATATAATCAAAGATATATAAAATATATCAGATAATAAGGGTTTTTTCTGTCTTGAAAAATACCATGATAATCCTAATAGTATATATAAAATAGGCCATACAATTGAAAACACAATTGCTGGTGGTCTAAATGATACATTTTCTCCAGCTTGATTGCCTATTTTAAAAAACATCGCCGTGCCATATCCTAATAAAGAAGGAACAAAAATTGGAATATATTCTGCCATTTATTCAAATAAAGAATAAAGAAAATGAAAAATTTATAAAATTATACAAGAGTCTTTTACTTGTATCATACCAAGTTTTTTATGTTCTTCACAATATGCACTACCATTTTTTTCATAGTTATAATAAGCTTTATTTTTGCATTTTGGTTGGTTACAAAGCATTTTTTATATTATTAATAGTTATTTATTTTTTAAATAATTATAAATTTCCATTATAATGACCTACTATAAAGGTCTGGATTATTTTTTCGATTTGTCCGTGATTTATTGTTAGGTAGAATATTAACATTGTCTAAATAAAAATCTGCGGGTAGACTGCTACCTGGCTCAAATAATTCTAAATTATTTGTATTGTTTAAATTACAATTTGTACATTGCAAACATTGTTGTAGTTGTTTTCTTTTTTTATCTATTCTTTTTCTTTTATGTTCATGCCTATTTTTTCTGTTTATATATACATTTTCTAAAGCTAAATCTTCGTCCATTTGAAACATTTCCTCTTCAATTTCATTTTCTTCATTTTTTTCATTGTTAAATGGTAGATAACTAGAAATACATTCTCTACAAAATGGACATGAATCTTTCTTTAATCTATCAAAACATTTTTTACAAATAGAATGAAAACATCCTAAATAAACCATATTTGAATCTAATACATTATCATCGAAGCAAATGTTGCATTCCATTTTATTTATATAAATATATTTTTAATTTTTTAAAAACATTTTTTAAACTTTGTTATAGTTTAAAAATTATTTTCTATTTTTCTTTTTTACGATCTTAACTTCTTTATTGATAAGTTTGATTTTCTTTAGAAAATAATCATTCCATAGACACGCAGATGGATGCTTCATCTCAACTTCCATATATTCCATAATCTGAGCATTTTTAAAGTTTTCAAAATCAGAAGAACACTGTCTGCATATAGGAATATAGCCTTCATTTGGATAAATATTTGGATCAAAACCAGAAGTTAATTTATTTAAATCTTCATCAAAAAGTTCGTCAGAAATATATTTTTTTATAATGTAATTCTTTTGTTCTGAATTCATGAGTTATAATTGTATTTTTAATTTAAATTTAAATCAATTTAATATTTTTTAACTTGTTAAAAGAAATATTATTCACAATCTGAATTTTCCTCTATATTCTCATCTATATTCTCAAAAATAGTCTTGTTTTCAATTAAAATGTCTTGTAAAAGTTTATCATTTAAGTTGTATGATAACGAATCAACAATATCATCTATATTAAATAAATTTAGTTGATAACTAATTGATTGAAGATATGAAGTCGCACCAGTACAAGTTGGTAAATCACCATAAAAACCATGTTTTGAATTATAACCTTCTCCAGCATAATGTGTTATAAAATTATCCACCAGTAATAATGACAACTCATCTTTATCATCAACACATACACATAAATCAGTTTTATTATCATCAAAATATAGTTTATTAAGAATAATTTGTAATTTATGGACAAGTTTTCTATTACCTTTATACAGGGTACGTATATTTAATATTTCTCTATCAGGTTGTTTACCAAAATAGATGGTATATTTAGAGCTTTTATAACTAATTTGTATTAAATACATTATTATTTATTTTAATAAAAGTTTTAGTTAAAAATCAATTTTTTTACAGATTCTTTAAAGTTTAGTTCATTCATAAATAGATATCACCACACAATAACTTTTAATATCAATAATTAAGAATTAAGAATTAAGAATTAAGAATTAAGAATTAAGAATTAAGAATTAAGAATTATTTGTTAACTGTTATTTTTGAACATATATTCTTTACAAAATCATAATACAAGTCTGGTTTGTTTCCATCGGCTACTTTCCTTACTTCATTTCTATATTTTACCGCATCTAGAGCTTTGTTTAATATATTGTTGCTATCAGTATCAAATACTTTAGTTTCAACCTCGTCCATATCATTACTTGACGAAAAATTTAAAGTATGAAGTTCATTTTGCAATTCTGTAATATAAGAATTTAAAATTTCAGTGTTAACATTTTCAATAGCTTTAAAAAATTTTTGAGATAGTTTAACCATATCAGGATCGTCTACGATATCACCATCGCTGTTTTTATATTTTATTTTTTTACGAGCAAAATCAACGCATACAATTTTATCTTTAAAAGGATATTCCAAAGCATAATCAACATAACCAATTACACCTTTCTTAATATAATCAATATTTAAATATTTACTTTGTTCAGACATATGTTCGTCTGTAATAGGAGTTAAATTATTTATAATATTGTTAATTTTTTGGGTATTTGAAGTTGTAGTGTTATTATTTACAGTAACAGGTTGAATCATGGTCATTAATTTTTCTATTAGCTTATCTTTTTCTTTCACAATTTTATCTTTTTCTTCCAAAAGAATTTTTTGTTTTTCTATAATTTTATCTTTTTCTTCTAACAAATTAGCTTCTTGTTTTTTTGTACATGTTTTTTCATGCATTTTCAAATTTGTTTTAGTTGTAAAGTTTTTAGAACAAAATTTACATTTAAACTCTTCAATATCAACTATTTTATTTGATAATTCAGCTTGTATTTTAAGACAATATTTAGTTGTTTTTTGATGTACTGTTAAGTTTGATTTATTTGTAAAATTTTTTTTACAGTATTCACACAACATGTTTTCTTCATGATCTAATTCATAATAATAATCGTATAAATAACAACCTAATATTTTATCTGAAAAATCTTTTAATTCAAATTCTAATTGTCTATCTAATTTTTTATCTATATCAGGTTTTGAATACGCTCTCATACTGTTCATCGTAGGCTTAAAAATATCCATATATTTTTGTTCTATTTGTCTTGATTCATATTCGTCTTTACAATAATAATGATTTAATATTTTCATTTCCCAGTTATTCCATCCACCATGTTTTCTTATAATTTTATACACTTTTAGGTCTAATATTTTACTGTCTCTAGAATGCTCATATTTTCTTTTTGCAAAATATTCAGTTTGTCCTATATAAGTGTCTTTTATATTAGGATCTTTACATGTTATTTGGTAGAAATAAATTAATTTTTTGTTTAATTGAGATTTAAAAAGATAATTATAGGTATTTGGTAATAGAGAATCTTTGCACGAGTCTTTTACCGTCATTTTGTATTTTATAATTAAATACAAAAACTTTAAATTAGTTAAAATTATTTCTAAAAGTTTAAAATCTAAAAATCTTTTTCCGGAAAGAAGATTTTAAAATTATAATTTAGAAAAACTCATATTCATATCTTCTTATTTATAATAAAAATATAATTATAATTAAAGGTTAATTTTTAATAACAATAAATTAAAAATTATTTAATTCTAAAAATGATAAAGATTAAGTATTTGGTTCAGTATACAATAAATATAAAAAGGTACCTTGTAATACATAAGTAGGTAACATATACTCCCACAATCCAATTATTGGACCACGACCCTTTATTATATAATTAAATGAAGAATTTGCCAAAAATTGAATGACAAAATACATAGACAATATAACAGTTGTTAACATCGCCAAAATAAATCTTTTTGTTTTACATGTTTTAACATCTTTAAAATTAACGATAAAATACAATTGCAATCCTAATAAAATAGATAATATTACACCTGTTATTATACCTAAACCACACACACCTCCAATAGCGTGAAAAGAAAATTTTTTTAATCCTGAATATTCATTTGTGAACATTGGACATTCTTTATCAAGTATATTATTTGCAAACACACTTCCACATAAAGTAGTTATTATTGAAAGACACGACAACACTATAAGTAAATTTTGTCTTGTTGTTTGTTGCATTTATTTAAACAAAATTTTTTTAAATATAAAATTAAATAATATAAAATTAAATAAACACGAAATAAATATGAGTAAAGATATTAAATTTAACATAACTTTAAACAAAAAATATTACGAAATTGTGGATAACATTAAAAAAGACACAAACACAACACAAGTTATTAATGATATCATTTCTGATCCTGAATTATTAAATTTACAAGATAAAAACGGAAATACAATATTGATGTTTGCTTCTATTTTAAAAAAATTTGATATCATCAACGAGATAATAAAAAAATTAGACAAAAACAAACTTTGTTTTAATATCGACTTGGTTAATATAAAAGGTATTTCTTTTTTTGAATATTATTTTAAATCATCAAACCATGATGAAAATAGCGTCGTAATTGTCTTACAATATCTTGTTAAAACTTGTAATTTTGATATCTATTTCACATCTAAAATAGGATTAGAAAGATATAATTATATTAGCAGTCTAGAAGATAGAATTTATTCAGATATTTTTTCCAAATATAATATTCAAAATATTAGAAAGAATACAAAACATTTTTTTGATAATTATCGAAATATAATATTTAAAGGACCTTTGAATACAGATATTACCGTACTTATGTTTCTTATAATTTACGACGAAGTAGACCTTATAAAATATCTTTTTAATAATTATTCACCTGTAAATATATTATACACAAATGCAGAAGGGAAAAATGCATTGAAAATAACATCAGATATAGATGTTTCATTTAAAATTATTCAAATGATAATAGATGAAGCTAAATCTTCTCTTAATAGAGAAGAATATTTAAAATATATATTTTATACGGACTCAAATATTAACTTAATGGATGAAACAATTATGAATATTCTTGATTTTTATTACAATGATACTTATACTATGGATTTAGACATTAATTACCGCAACAAATTAAGAATATTATTAAACAATGGATTTAAGATAAATGTACATATGTCACCAGACTATATTCAAATACAATCTTTTTTGATATCACTATCTCTTATGAGTGATTATAAATATAATGATGATATCAAAAATATCACATTGGTCAAAAAATATATTTCCAACAGTGACGAAAAAGAAATTATAGAAGCTATCAACTTTAAAAATGTTAATGGAGATAATTGTTTAACATATTTGATATTAGCAGAAGTTGATGATGATATTATAGAATTAATACTTTCTTATAATCCAGAAATTCAAGAAAAAGTTTTAAAAGAACCTATAGTTAAAGAATATCTAAATAAAAAAAATTATGAGAAAAATCTTTTACAATCTGAAAAAGTTCGAACTGAAATTGAAAAGAAAGAAAAAATAGAAAAAAATAAAGTTGAAGAGAGAAAGAAAAAAGTTGAAGAAAAAAAGAAACTTCAAAAAGAACTAGAAACAGTTC
>JACCDO010539064.1_pt1 | contig 26134 bp, 22 predicted proteins | sample 7446101 | NCBI WGS metagenome assembly JACCDO01 (sample SAMN15323440, study PRJNA562643) | freshwater metagenome | isolation source: river surface water | place: USA:Blue River Watershed | collected 2017-08-16 | reverse complement strand
GATTATGATATCATATGGAATAAACAAACACCTAAATCACTAGAGGATTTAATAAATTTATCAAATAAGAATGCACAGAATTTCTTTATTGGAAAAGAACCTACTCAAAATTGGGTTTCCAATAGTGTTATTGGTTCTATCAAAAATCATCCAGCCTTAAATTATCTACTTAACAAACTAGAAGATATTGGTTCTAGTATGACAAAGTATATAGAAATTAGAGAAAAAACTCCTTCATGGGTTGTAATTGGTAGTCAATTTGTTAATAAAATTGTAACTGAAGGATTCAACATTACTGTCTTGCAAGAAGTAATATTTTATCCTAGAACATGGACCTCCAAATCTCAATGTGATCAAAAATTACTAGAAGATGTTCCTGAGAATTCTTACATGATTAGTATGTTCTATTCAAAACATTGGTAATCATAATTTATTTTTTATACATTATATAATTAAAGAATTATTAAATGAAAAAAACATACAATAATATCATATATGGTGCTATTTTACTTATTAGTCTTTTAATTGCTATATTTCTTATTAAATATTTATATTCAAAATCTGTAGAAGGTTTTAATGATGTAAATAAAAATCTAATTGAACATAATATTTTTTGTTTTTGGACAGGAGATAATATGATGTCATCTAACAGACTTAAATCTTTAGAAAACCTTAAAAAAGTATCAGAATGCAATGTTATTCTAGTAACTAAAAAAGACATTGATAAATATATTTTAAAAGAAGAACCATTACATCCAGCATTTGAATATTTATCAGAAACACATAAAGCAGATTATTTAAGAACTTATTTTATGAATTTTCATGGTGGAGGTTATAGTGATATTAAAAAAACGACAGGATCTTGGCGTCAATCTTTTGATAATTTAATCAAATTTGATAATATTTGGATGGTTGGGTATAAAGAAGTGAATGGAGGTGTAGCATATCAACCTCTTGCTAAAGAATGGAACAAATTAATTGGTAATGGTGCATATATATGCAAACCACAAACTCCTCTTACTAAAGAGTGGTATCTAGAAATGATAAAATTACTAGATAGTAAATTAGAACTATTACGTAAAAATCCAGCTAATAATCCACAAGATTCTGCAGATAATATGTCAGGATCTAAATATCCAATTGGATGGAATGAAATGTTAGGACGCATATTTCACAGAGTTTCATATAAATACAAAGAAAAACTATCCCAAGATTTACCTATTTCTATTTTTAAAGATTATCGTTAATATGTTATGCTATAATTAATATAAAAATATTAATCAATATTTATTTGTTAAAATGATAACAAATAATAATGAATTAAATGAATTAAAAGAATTAAATGAATTAAAAGAATTAAATAAAAAAACTATAAAAAATGAAAGTGTTGTAGAAAAAACCCATGGTATAATTCTTTTAATATCATCATTCTCATTTGGATTAAATAGTATTTATGGATATTACAATTATTTACATCATGATATGAAATTTAATGAAATTATATTTACAAATACACTTGTATTTTTGGCAAGTATTAATTATTGGAGAAATCCTAAATATGGATTAAGAAGAAATATTGATATAATTATTGCTGTGTTTAATTTCTGTTATAATCATACTGTTATATCACATTGTTGTTATTTATGGATTTATTATTTAGCAATGACAGGGATTGTTGTCTTTTATGGTTTAAGTAATCGTTATCATAATAATAATAACAATTTAGCATGCTTCTTTCATTTTATGGTTCATATATCCGTAAATATAGGTAATTTAGCCATTTTTTCGGGTTTAATAAATCCATCATATGATGATGGTTATCAAAATATATTATGTATATAATAGAATCACTTTCAACTAATATTTATTTTATTTTAATGATTGTACAAGAAAAAGAAAAATAAAATGGAATTTATCAATAATATCTATTCTAGGAATAATATTATTATACTCATAATTTATTTGGTTTAAATATTTTTTCTAAAAAGTCTATTGCATTAATAGTTTATTAACACCAAGACCATTTAATTCTAATAATTTAGAATATCTTTCTCTTTCAGTTTGATCATTTGAAAAAACAAAATCTGGGGATTTCAACCCAGGGTAAATATCTTTATTTCTTTGAATATCACAACATTTATTACATTCAATACCTGAACATTCACGATTTTTTATACTAACTGTTCCATCCACATTCATAATTTCTGTTTTTAATGTACAATTATAACATAATGGTTTTTCTTTATCATAATGCTTAAATCCAATTTTATTCATACCAACTGGTAGTTGACAAACACCTTCAACACAACCTCCAAAATTATTGGGATAATTCTTATTAGCTTTAAAGTATGGACAATCTTCATTTCTAGTACATTGTTTATCCCAAACCCCTGTTTTATTTAATTTAGGGTCAATTGATAAACAAGCATTTGAATTTTTGGAATCTGGATATGATTCATCAAATGGTTTAAAACATTTACGATCTCCATGCAAATCAAAATCTCTAGTAAAAATATCATATGTAATCGATTTAGTATTTTTATGTCTGAATTCATAATCTTTCATTTTATTATAAGTATCATCTAGTTCTAGGATAGGGTTTTTTTCATCTAGTGAAAAATAGTTCATCTTAGGATTCATATTAGTATTGAAATAATCTAATTTTTTAAAGGATAATTCACCTTGAGGTATAACACCTATAAGAACTGCTTTTGAAATCCAAATCTGTGTCTTTTCAGCTCTGTAATACATTTCTAGATACAACGCAAACCCTGTATTTTTATTTGTTCTAAATATTTCAACTTCAAAAACATAATAATAAAGATTTAGAGTTTTATTGTATTTAATTCTAATAAGTTGATAATCTGATATGAAAAAATTAGTCCATTGATGCATTGGTATATTATAATTACTTTTACGTGCTTCTACATTAAATTTTAAAATAAAATAATACAATAAGATTTGAAGTATTTTTTTATGGTCTAATAACATATTTTTAATATCTAAACGATTTGTACCATATGAACTAAGTGATCTAGAAACAAAATAACTTGCAGTAATTGGTTCTCTACCTGGTGATGGAGTTAAAGTTGGTAAATTATTATATGGAGTCTCAGTATCTTTATCCCTATTAATGTTTTTTTCTTCTTCTCTTAATTGTCTTTCCTGTTCTTCACGTTTTGATAAATGTTCATCTAGAAAAGTCTTTTGTGTTGATGAAAAGAGTTTCTCGTCCGTTATTAATTTCTTTTGTGTATCTTTATATAATGTTTCCATCGGTAATTCTGAAATTTTATACAATGTTTTATCATACTTAAAATAATCAACCATTGATACTATGTTTTTAGTAACATCAATAATTTCAAATGTTGTAAATTCTTTTTTAATTGTATTATATGTATCATCAACTCTTTGACTCGTAACTGGATGTGGATTATATATATCTTGTCTTCTATTTATAATATCTTCATATTGATTATATCCTTGTGGTAGATTACGATATATTGTATTATTATTAGACATCAATATTCTTATTATCTTAATATGATAATTTTTTTATTTATTTTATTTATTTTATCATTTTATTATAAATAAAAAAATGTCACTTGTAACTGAAGAAAAAAAAGGTTTTGGAAATTTTTTTAAAAATCTTTTTAGCAAGAAAAAATATTCTAGTCGTACTAGAATGAACCATACAACAGGTGAACCATTATTTGAAAATCCAACAAACGTAATAGCTAGAATTAATAAAACCAAAAAAAACCAAATGATGACCAATGCAGAAATTAATGCTATGTCAAAAGTACATTATAACGCACAAAGAAGTCATATTAACTATGGAAGTCATCCTCTTTATGGAGAATCTGAAACAGATCCTATAATATATGCTCAATTAGCATTACATCCTAACAGTGGTAAGTCTGTTCCATCTCGATCTAATGGCACAGTATATTCCACAATAGTTCATGCTTCAAATAAAGTCAAACAAACTAGATTAAATAGAAGAGGTGCTGTCTCAAAAAAAAAGAAGGAAGGTAATAATCGTGGTGTTATTGAAAGATCAAAGGAGTTTATACCAGGATCTCGAATGCTACGTTATGGTGGTAATATAACAGGTGGTGCTAGAAAGAAAACTCGTAAGCACAAAAAAGAATCTAGAAATAAATCCATATCTAGATCTAGAAAATCTAGAAAATAATTTAACTTTCCATTTACAATTATTTTATCTTTTTATAATAAATATAAAATGTCATCATTAAATTCTCAAAACAAACTTAGATTAAGAGCTGAAGAACTAGGTAAATTATCTCCTTCAGCAAAAAGAAGATATGAAGAAGCAACAAACGGTGCAGTTGTTTATACTGGTAATAATAAGGGACCACTACCTCCAGGTAGACCCCGAGCAAATAGTGGTAAATATACAAGTTTATCTAAACTAAAAACAAAATCTAATACTAGACCAGATCTTCAACTTAACTTATTACCAAGATCATCTAGAAATATAAAAGTAAATGAAGATGATTATGCTGAAGCAAATATGGATAATAATGATAATAATGATAATCCACAAGTTAGACAGAGATTGGGTGCAATGTCAAGAACAACCCCCAGTGGGGTTAGACCAAGAAGTCATGCAATAAGAGGAAGACCATCATTTATAAAAAATCCAACTGCAGGTGGTGCTAGAAAGAAAACTCGTAAGTACAAAAAAGAATCTAAATCTAGATCTAGATCAAGAAAATCAAGAAAATAATTTAACTTTCTATTTTTAAAATTAAAATTAAAACTCTAAATAAGTATTTATCTAGAAATCTTCAATATCATCATCTTCCCCTGCGACATATGAATATTCATCTTCTTCAATTTCATAGTCTATGAGTTTTTGACGTTTTTTCTCTTCAATAACATGACCATCAACATCATCCATGTTATTTAACTCTTCAATTAATTCCATATCACGATCAAATGCAGGAACATCCTCACCTGCAGAAATTTCCTTTTCTAGGATATCCGCATAATCTTCATAATCAATTAAACCTAAACGTTTCTGATCAGCTAGAACTCTTCTTAAATCTTTACGACCATCATCTGCAAGAATCTTAATGAGATTCAAATTCTTTCTGTTACGTTCTTCTAATTTACGACTTTCTACTGTTGCCATATATGTTTTAGTTAATTGACTAAAATCTTCTTCTTCTTTCATAATTTTATCGACAATTTGGCTAATATATAATAGAATTATTTTTTGGTCTGAAAATACTTTTAAATTAAAGAGTTGTGAATTTGTTTCCTTCTCATCCATAGTTAAATCAATATCTTCCATATCAGCTTTAATAATCAATTGCATCTGTTTAGATTTCTTTTTCTCTGGTTGTAATCCAATCATTTTATTTAAAATGACAAACATAACATATTTAAGTAAACTATTGGAATTTTGATATGTAAAATATGAATTCATGCTACCTTTGAATAAATCAATATCTTGAGTCATATTGTTAAATAATGTGAAGACTCGTTTAAATAATCCTTGATATTCACGATAATTAACAAGATATTTCCATTGAGGATTCATATCAAAACTACGATATTTATCAAATGCATTATTTTTAATAATTGCAAGTGAAGAACGAAAGAAATCAAACATATAATGTTTAAGATTCTTTTCTATTCTTAAATAACGTTTAGTATTGATTTCTTCAAAACTATCTTTATTTTCATTATTTTCATTATTATTAACTTCTTCTTGATAAATTTTAGCATAATCACCCATTCTAAATAATTTTTGTTTCATATCAGGGTCTTTTCTAATACTAGAAATACTTAAAACAAATTTATCAATTTCCATATCAATTTCTTGATCTAATTTGCTCCAATGTTTTTCAATTTCATATTCAATTGATTCATTTTTACCCTTTTTATTTTTTTCTTTCTTTTCATCTTCTTCATTAATTTCTGTCTCATTATTTATTAATTTCTTAAAAGTTGTTAAAAATTCATATATAAAATCTGTTTTCTCAATACCGCTATTTTTGTTTAAATAATTTTCAATATTAAGAGTCAGAATTCTCTTATAACCTAGATCAACTGGTTTTTCACTTTCTATTTTACCTTTATGTTGAATATTTAAAACAAGTTGTTGAAAATCTCCCTCATTGTGTTCAACATTTAAGATTTCAGATTTTGTTTGACCAGATAAAGTACAAACCCCAAATGAATTATAACTTCTAGGAGCACCTATATTAATACCAGAATCAACATACATTTCAAATAATTTATCTCTAAATTCTTGTTTCATTTCAAAATCTTGATTCATATGATAATAAGGATCAATCTGATAATATGAATCAACTTTCATGTATGTAGGAGGAAGTGCAATATGCCCTAATCTTTTATCAATCTTATATTTGACGTAATCTAAATCTGAAAGGGTTTTAATTAAATCACGCATTTGAGATTCTTTGGAAAATATAAAATCATAATAAGATGATGATACATTTTCTTTAATTTGTGATAAGCAACATGAATTACCAAGTTTAACAACTTTAGAGAAGGTAACCGAAGGATTTTCTTTAGAGATAATAGAATTTATATTATCAAAAATCTTACTACTATAATAACTTAAATTGGCTCTCATATCAGCCATAAATACATCATATTTATTAACTACAACTTTGCTAACACTAGCTGGATTAATAATATGCTGAGGTATAACTGATGCATCCATTACACCCATACAAGGACGATATCCTATCCAGAAATTGGTATAATTCTTAGCAAAAGGATCTTCATAAGCAATATCTTTAACTTTTCTATCAATTGCTTGATTATATCTAATCATAATATTCTGATTTTGAGCCATTAATTTGAGACGCCCAATAAATCTATTTTCAAGATTTTGTTCTTTGGCTAAAAAGTTAAATTCAGGTAAACCTCCCATTTTTTGAAGAAGACATGAAAAATATTTTACAGTTGTAAGGTCATCAAATGAACCTAGTGGATAACCACCTAAATGACCTTTACATATATCACTACTAATCATGTAAGTCATTTCAGAGGTTTGTAATGTTATTAAAAATCTAGCCGTAATGTCACAAACTGCAAATCTGTAAAAGAATTGGGTGGCTTGATAATCAATTAATTGAGGATTTTGAAGTTGTGTCCCTGCACTTTTACGGAGATATTCTTTAAAGTATTCTCTAGATAAGAAAGGTTGTGACTTAATAAAACTAATAATATCTTCTTCATCTAAAGTCATTAATTTAACTTTAGTTAATGATTTAAGAGTTTGAAGGGTAGTTAAAAATAATTTCATATCTTTTGATTCTTCATCATTTTTACTTTCTGCTTCATCTAAAAGTTCATCTAAGATATTCTTACGAACTTCTCTTCTTTCAGCCTCTTGATCAATTAATTCACGAGTTACCATTTTAGCATCACCAGCACCAGCTTTCTTAACAAAACCGTCCATATCAATTTCATCACTAGAAACTAAAAATTCACCACATACTTTACAATTGTAGTTTTGATCAATTTCAACACCATAAACATCCTTTAATAAGTTTTCGTCTAATTCACCAGTTTTTTGAATAATACTATGTGCAAATAAAAGATGATTACATATTAATTTTTGATGACACATACTACAATAAGTCCAATTAAAATCAATATTAGGATTAATAACATCAATACGACCATATTCTTTTAGGGCTTCTTCTATATCTGTAACTGGTTCTTCTGGATTACTAATTAATATATCTTTTAAGAAAACCGGGTCATGGTCTTTAAATTTTTGAAGAACCATATCAGATAAAGCATATTTTTCTTTAGGTGTAATATGTTTCATTTTCATGAAATAATTAAGTACCTGGAAATGAGGACAATCCTTAATCTTTAATTTAGCCTTCTTAACATCATCAATAATTTGACGGTATGATGTAAGCCGAGCCTCACGTTCTAATTTTTCTAAATTATTTTGTGAAGTAAGAAAAGATTTAGTTTTAGATATATCTTTCTCAATGGTTCGTTTTTTAAATTCAATCTTATTAATTTCTTCTAATTCAGATTCAAGAACAGCAATGAATTTACGAAGATTCTTCATTTCGCGAAAAATACGATCAATATGAGCTGGATAACATTTCATATCATCTTTTTGTACTTGACAAGTGTCTCCATTCATTAAATCTTTTAGGTTATCAAAAGCAGGTGTTTGACAATCTTTCTTAACTAATTCTTCTAGTTGTTCAACTTTGAGTTTACTAATTTCCCAAGCATGTGTTTGATTTGGTAACTCATGGCGAACATAGACTTTATTTGTTTCTCTTACAATACAATATTGACCGACCTTAATCTCCATATCACCAACATTAGATTTTGCTAAGATGTAGTTATCCTTTTCCATATCACGTGTAGTTTGATATATTTTGGCTACTTGATATTTAGGAGTATCACGACATTCACTTTTAGCTTTTTCATCATAATATGATGACATTTTAAGTTCTGATTTGTATCTACCTTCTAAGATTTCTAATTCTTGTCTCTTTTTGGCTAACATTCTGTCAATTTCACCACGATTAATATTTTTTTCATCTTCCATTGTTTGATTTTTAATTAATAAAAGTTCCAAAAGTTTACCATGATCATTATTTTGAACCGCCCATGCTAATCTGCTTGTATCTGAATCAACAGATTGATTTAATGCTGGATATGTCTCATAATAATTTTCGAGACTTTCTAGCATTGTTTTATCAATCAATGGAAAGTTTCTAGCACTTGGTTTGAGTTGTGGTGATTCATGTTGTAAATACTTCATATAATCAACCCAGCGTTTAGACAGATGATATGATTGACCTTCAATTTGTTCTTCTAACATATCAGATAAAAGTTTCCAATCTTCAATGTTTAAATATCTAAGATTGTACCCATAACTTTCAATGATTTTTTCTAGTTGTGACCAGTTTTCACTTTCTTTTAATTCTTTAGCATGTTGACGGCAAATTTCTTTAAAGTCCGGAATGAGTTTATCTAAATATTCTTTGGGATCAGTCATTGAATTGTTTTCTGGTAAATAATAAAAGGTTGGTTTATCACGACCCTTTAATATTTCACTCATATCATCTTCTAGGTTGACTGTTTTTTCTTCAACACCTGTTGTTGATTGATATTTATCATATAATCCAGAAAGGGAATCATAATAAATTTGATGAGGATTCATTGCATGTTTTAAAGGTAAAGCTAAATAACCAATGATATTGAAACGTTCACCATCTTGGATTTTCTTGAGGTTAGGAACGTTATTAAGTGATGATTCCATTGATTCTTCATGGATCCATTCCTTCTCAACATCCTCAATCATTATCATTTCATCTTCTTCTCTATCAATATCTTCATCTGTTTTTTCTTTGAACTTTTCAACATAATAAATTAAAGGTGTTCTAAGATTATACCCTTCAATCTCAGATTCTTGAAAGTCAATACCTTGATTTTTAAAAGGTGGTTTATTAAATCTGACTACTAATCCAGTATAATCGGCAAAAGGTAAATCAGAGAGTGGGATTTTATCGGCATTATAACCAACAACTCCAATCATTTTAGAATCATCATTAACTTTGTATGGTTTAAGCATTTCATTAATTGCCTTTTCTAATTGGAAATATGTGATTGATGATATTTTATTAGAATCTTTTTGTTGAATTAAATTTGATAAATCATTAATGACTTGTTGATGGTTTTTATTTAAAATATTACTATTCTGTGTGTAATGTTCATATTGATATTCACTAACTTCATTACGAAAATATAATTTCTTTCTATCTAGAACAACAGGTATTAAAAATTTATTACGGTAATCATTTTTAAGATATGAATCAAGGATTGGTTTTCTACCTTGATTATAAATACCAACATCTTCATTTTCAGATTCAATATTCTGCTTTTTTAAAGATACAAATTCATCTTTTAAATCAACGATTCTATTATTAATTTTATGAACTTGATTGATTAAAAAATTATTTTTACGGAGTTGTTTATTAGGAATATACTTTTCTAGTAAATATTTAAAAAATTCACTTTTTTGAATAGTTGGTTCATAGACCTTTTTCTCATCTGGGATTGGTACTTTTTTAGAACGATATACAACCTTTGATAATTCAACTGGTTCATCTTCTATGTCAAATTCAGTTTCTTCTAATTCATAATCACTATCTTCTGTTTTTGATTTGATATCATCTGAATCATAATCAACTTTTTCTAATCTGGATTCAAGACCTGTTAATTCTTCTTCTTCTAATGAACCAAAATCAAGACTATTTAGACTGAAATCAGATTCAGTTTTAGTTTTAGAACTTCCTTTTCCACCACCTATTTTATTTAAATCAATTGGTTCCAAAATAACATCAACATCATCAACAACATCAACATCGTCAACATCATCTATATCTTCCAAATGATATGATGTTGGAAGTGATTTTGTTTCTGGAAGAATACAACCATTAGGTTTTGATGTTGTTTGTGGTGTAATAATCATCATATCATCATCATCCTCATCCATATCAGGAATAATAATTCTTTGAACATTCATATCATCTGTAGAATCATTTATATTGACAAGAATTTTTATTTCATCTGAACCTGGAAAATACGACCCTTTTTTCTTTTTATCAAGTGAATTAATTGCTAATGTATCTGAATTAATTTCAAAAATATTACCGGTGTGATCCATTATTTGAGATAGAAATCCAGATGATTTATCCATATCATTTTTAAGTTTCATTTTTAGTTGTTCTTGTATAGTAAGACTAGGTGTCATTTTTTTTGGTAAAATAGACATTTCTTTAACACCTGCTAATGTTTTATCTTGTGGTGGGTGTTTGTAAAAAAGTGTATAATATTTGTTGGATTCTGAACTGGCACCTCTTTTTAATGTTCGAATACCATTTGGAAAAAAATCAATAACATCTAGAACAGTATTATCTAAAAAAGAAATAGTTGAATTAGGATAGCATTTGATTTTAATCTGATTCCCAATATTTAATAACTGTGATTCTTCAGTATTTTCAACTTCCATAACATGGTTTGATTTATCTTGTAATTGTGGAATACCATTTGGATATGAAACACTCATAATCTTTTTTAAAACTTTTACTTCATCTGCATTTCCCTTATGCATATGATAGTATTTTAATAATCCTTTTTTTAAATCTAAGAATTCAGGTTGGTTAATATATTTACTAGGATCAACATTATATGAAGCCTTATTTAAATCAACCTGATAAAAAATAGGATCACTATTTTGTCCAATGTTAAAACAAATTATATTTTTACTAGTTGAATCAATGTCAATAATAACACCTGAAGTATCTTTATCATTATCTATTACACTTATAATATAGCCAACTTTTAATGAATTCATCTTAAATATTTGTAAGTAATTGAGAAAATAAATTAATGATTTGTCTTTATTATTTCTTTAGAAAATTATATATCTTATACCGTTTAAGATGTATTTAAATGAAAAGAAAAAATGAATAAATAAATAAAAAATCTATTCTAATTTTTATTTTAGTTTAGTTTTATTTCTTTTTGTTGTTTTTTGTTTTTTTGAATTAATCAATCAAACTATCAAACTATCAAACTATCAAACTATTTATTGAGATGTCTGGGTAACAAGACGGGGCTTGTAGGCATACTTAACTTTTTGGATAGTTGTGATAGGATTTTCCTTAAGGTATGTATCCCAATACGAAAGAACATTACCAAGTTCAACTGCAGTCAGATTCTTAAAGTAGTTTTCAACCACAATAGGTTTCACTTGACGACGCGTTTCACGACTAGTACCACTCTCCATATATTGCTTGTGAATGTTCCAAACTGCCGTTTGAAGAGGACGAGGGATTTCCGAAAAGATAATCTTTTGACCAGTAGGACGAGTATGATGAGCGATGTAATACGAATGCGTTTCCGTAATCATCTTACGATAAATCTCCGAATAGTGATGAAACTCAGTCATCTTTTCAGGGAAGATTTCAAGAAACTCGTGAACTGTCTGTTTAAGAAGATTCTCAGCGAAAATATCAATCATCTTGGTATGATTTCCAAGCAGACCTTGAGCCCGAAGAAATTCAGGATTGTGAAGCTTAGAACGTTCATTTCCGAAACGAAGGACAAGACCTTGCTCTTGGGAAGGTTGAGTCTTAATGAATTCCTCAATTGCTTCCCATGACGCAAACGTGTGACGCTTAGGGTACTTGATCGTCCAACCAGCCGAGTTTGTAAATGTTTCAACATCTTCAAGAGGAAGAACAACATGGTCATGATCACGATCGCGAACTTCAACAATAACAAGACTGGGTTCAGCATAGTGAGTGACATCAAAATAGTCAGGATGCATCAAAACGAATGAAAACGTGTGATTCTTCTGAAAAGCACTTGTGAATTCAGAAAAAGTCAGACCAGTAGTCTTTAGAAGGGCTTCTTCGAAGAAAACACGAAACGACTTGTTAGAACGAAAAGTGTTGTTTGCACCAACATAGCTACGAGTAGCCATTTGCCAGCAATCCTTTGTAGGATGGTAATAAACATTAATCATTGGACCAAGTGGAAAATCTTCAATAATCACACCTTCCACTGTGGGATGACGCTTCTTAAAATCTTCATACTCAAACGACTTGTTGGGAGCTACCATGAGGGTAGCATGTGTCTTTTGATCAAAGATAAGACTACGACTATGAAGAACAAGAGGGTCGTCAAGATTAGCGGTTTCCTTGTCGCCCTTAAAACGAGCGATAATTGTTTCGTATTCATCATTTGAAAAGAGACTAATAGACTTCTTACGAAGCTCGTTGCGAACAAACTCAAAGAAAGTCATAGGGGTTTGACCTTCAGTCACAGGGGTAAAAGAAGTAATGTAGGTTTGAAAAGAAGATTCAAAATCGATAAGAAAGTTCATTTTAATAATTGAAAAGGAGGAGATAATATTATGTATTATTATATCCAAAAGTAATCTAATATTCTTTTTATTAATTATTTCAATTTTTTTTTAATTTAATTAAACCAAAAATACTAAAAAATAAAAAAGCAAAATTAAAGCCATACAAGTAAGATTGCTAATATAAATGCACCAAGATAAATAAAATAACCTGCACTACTTAGGATAGTACCAACTGTTTTTAAATTAGAATCTTGACATTTATTAATTTCTTTACATTGTTGTTTATTAATTTTAGATAAGAATTTTGATAATAATCCAATTTGAATTAAACATGCAATTGCAATTACAATATTAAATACTGATCCTAATAATGGAATACTTGATAATCCACGATTTAAATTAATAAAAATATTAATTAAACCCATTGCAGCAGCCGCTAATGAAAACCATGTTATATAATCAAGTGGTTGAACTAAACCTAAAACTTTGTCATTTGCACATTCACATTCATTCTGAACTTTTATTTTTAAATAAAGGAAAATTGTTAAATTTACGATTATAAATAGTATAAAAAATATAGTATGTATAATATCTCTGAATTTCATGAACGATTTTACAATATTATTAGATAATTTATTAAGTAATCAATTTTATTTTTTAATACTTTTCTTGGACATTTTTGATTTATAAATATTATTATTTTGTAATTCAGTCTTTAAATCTTTGGCAATTTTAACAATACGTGAGCATGTATCCATTACAAATCCTCGAATCGTACCCCAATCATTATTCGAATCTTTTTTGGGGTTGATATAGATCATTACACTTTTCTTAAGAGGATGAGAACGATTAAATCCAACTGCACTTAGCTGTGGGTTTTCTTCAACATAATATTTGCGAAGATGTGAAGAAATTAGATTACCCATAGTTTCATTTTCATTGTAAACTGTAATACAATAAGCACGATCCATACCATTGTAACCATTTGTAACTTCTAATTGTCCATCAACTGGAGTTTCTAGGAACTCTGTAAAAGTATTCAATTTAGAAATCATAATATCTAATCCCTTATCAAGTAAAATAACAGGTGAATGTATACCAATCGATTCAATTAACATATCAAACCAATAGGGATCTTCATCAACATTTTGATAATAACATCTTTCAGCTTCAAGAATATCAAATTTACGTTTCATTTCTTCTTCGGTTTTTTTAAATCCTTCATCTACATAATCTGGATCATATTCTTTAAGAATTTTATTAATACGTTGGTATTCTGATTGTTGTTCTTTCATATATTTTTGAAATTTACGTTGATAATGTTCAGGATCAATCTTAAAACTATGAGCAACTGCAGAAACTTGACTAAATGAAGCATTAACTAGAGATGTTGATATGATAGCTTTACATTCACAATGAAATGCAGGCTGATCAGTTGTTTTATCTTCCCAAGGAATAATTTTAGTAATTGGAATAAAATCACCAGTAAGGGGATCAGCCGGAAAAATCTTTCGAGTTTGATCTTTAGAAAGTGCTTGATTATCAGACAGTTTAATTACTTGAATATCTTCAGAAGTAACATCCATGTAATCTTTTGATGGATTTTGTTTATTAATTACAAATGAATAATCTGCCGTATCAAATGTATCAGCATTTAAATGAATTGGAATACATCCAATCCGATGACTAATAAATTCATTCTCAAATGGGGTATTATTTTTATAAATTTTAATTTGAGCCGTTTCAATCGGACGAACATTAAACCCAACTGATGGAATATTACTAAGAATAATTCTTTCAAGACTATTAACAAAACCTAGTTCAAGATTTTTTAATTCAAATGTTAAATGATCTTGACTTACATCCCAAGTATCTTGATATTGAAAACGTAAGTTAAGTAATTTAGATTCAGACTTTTCGGTCATACTGATAGTAATCTTTAATTACTTAAAGATAAAATATTATCTTATTTCAATTTTTATTTAATACATTATTCGTATGATTTCGTTTAAAATTGTTCTCTCTTAATATAAAAATAAAATAAATTAGAAACAATACTTAGATGAGCCAAAATATTCTATTTTTTAGTCAAAATTGCCAATATTCTAAAAAATTAATTGCGAAAATTATTAATACTCCTCTTTATGGTAGTCTTCAAAAAGTCTGTGTTGATGACCCACAAACCCGTGTTAGATTACCTAAATGGGTCAATTGTGTACCTATGATTTATTTAGCCCAAAACAATACTTCATTTCAAAATCCTCTAAAAGACCCAGAAATATGGATGTGGATCGAAAATCAAATCTCACAAACTCAAGTCAAACAACAACCACCACAACAACAATTTCAGCAACAACAACAAAATATGAATCAAAACCCACCTCCTTCCTCTAATCAAACCCCATCAATGGGAGGTGATTCAATGGGTTTTGAACCATTTAATTCACTCGAAATGAAAGGTGGAATTGCTTCAGATAACTATTCAATGTTTTCTGCCAATGATAATACAATGTTTTTACATAGTTATGAAATGATTGGGGGTGGTAAAGGACCAAATCAACCACCACCTCCACCACCTTCTGGTCAATATAATCCTCCACAAGGAACATTAGGAGGTGGTGGAGGAAGTAACGGTTTTAATCAAAATCATTCAGATTCTAGATCATCACAAAAACAAGAAAAATTTGAACAAGAACTAGCAATGAAAAGAGCACTTAGAGACCAAGAAATGGCGGCACCTCAACAAAAAAAAATGGACGGGGTTCCTCAAAACTTTAATCAAATGTGGGAACAACAACAAGGTAGACAATAAATAACAAATATATCATTATTTCATTGTAGATAATAGATGTGCCATCGATAATTTAGTTAAAACATTGAGATAATCCCAAATTACTTTTTTATTTTCTGCTGGCATCTCAGCCCAATAGTTTTTAATATTATCAAATAGTCGAAAAGCCTCTGATTGACTATTTTTATCACTTGTTTCATTTGATACAATCATATCAAAGTTGTTAAAGAAGAAATCCGAATCACGGTCTTGAATTTGTTTTACATGTTTCTGCACAACAAATGCGAACATTTCAATTGGTTTACGAATATTAAACTTCTTAAGATTATCAATAAGACGTTTGTAATAGGCAAAATCTTTATCTTGGGGATATGTCTGAATTAATTCATCTAAAAATTTATCTAATTGAGTGTTAAAAGCAGTAGGAATAGACATTATCGATTGTTAATTAATAATTAATAATTTATATATTTAATATATTTTCTGTTTATATATTTTTTACGCATTTATATTTTTTTCTTTATTTTTAATAAATAAAATTAATGTCTGAAAGAAAAAATTTCACAACAGCTATTATTTTAAGTCTCTTAGCAGGTCCATTAGGTATTGATCGTTTTTATCTTGGATGTACCGGAACAGGTATATTAAAATTAATTACATTTGGTGGTTTAGGTATCTGGGCTTTAATCGATTTAATTAGACTCGCCACCGGAAGTAAATTATGTGGTGGATTTAAATGGGATAATGAAAGTTTAAAAAGTAGCAAAAAAATGTCTGGTGGTTCAGAAGTAGATGATACAATTTGCATTATTCTTGCAATTAGTATAGGTCTAATGTTACTTTACTTTTTTGTTTTTCCATGGATTAAAAAAAATTATGGAGCTGGTTCTTCACCAAAGAAAGACGAAAAAGAACAAGTCAAACTCAAATAAATTCAAATTATTTAAATTTTATTTTTTTAGCGTGTGTTTAATTTTAATATTTTTAATCTTTTACATAAACAAATTATACATACACAAATTATACATATAATAAATGTCAGCTGCTGAAGAGAAAACCAACCTTGAACACTTTAACTTTTACCTCCGTGAATTTATTAGTCAACTATCAATTGTCTACCCCAAAGGCAAACAATCCCTCGAATCTACATATGCTGATCTTCTTACTAACCCAAACTACAAAGATGATCGTTTTATTAAAATGTTTATGAAAAAAGCTTATCCAGCTTCAAATCATATTCGTGAAAAAAATGACGCAATGTTCACTAAAGAATGTAACATTATTGAAGGTTTAGATTTTGCCGAACTCTGGGCAAACCCAAAACTCACTGAAAACAGCAAAAAATCCATTTGGAAATACCTTACTCTTCTCTATATTTATGGTCGTACCGTTGTAAGTCCACCCCAACAAATTGAGAAAATGATTAAAAACTTTGAAACTTTTGGTGACACAGAAGCACCTTTAGACGCTAACGCTGCAATGCTTCAACAAATGCTTAACAACCTCAAAGAAAAGAATGAATTGGGTGAAGACAAAGATGAAGAAGGAGAATCAAAAGGCAGCGGGTTACCATTCAACTTTGATATGAGTTCTCTTCTAGGTAACCTTGGTGGAAGTGGTTTTCTAGGTGGTCTGATGAATGATATTAAGGAAGAATTCAAAGACATTGAACTCCCAGAAAACCCAACTGATATTGGTAGTGTTTTAAAATCACTTCAAGAACCATCAACCCAAGCTAAAATGCAAAATATTATGGGCAAGATGGCAAAACACTTCGAAGGTGGTAATATGGGTGACCTTTCTAAACTTCAAGAACAAGCTAAACAAATGATGGCTGGAATGGGAATTTCACCTGAACAAATGCAAAAACAAGCTGAAGCCATGGGTCTTAACCAAGGACAAATTAATAGAATGAAAACTGCTAATCGCAATGAATCTGCTCGCGCAAGACTCCAAAAGAAACTTCAAGAAAAACAAGCTCAAGGTGATAAACAATAAAATATATTAAAATATATTAATATTATTTGATTTTTGATTTTTTATTTAAAAATTTTTATATATATAAAGGTTAAAATAGATAGAAAATGGTTAAAGGAACAACTCAAAAAAAAACTTCAACTTTGATTAGAACCAGAAAAAAAGTACATACTAATGAAAATGTCCATAATTCATCAGAAGTATTTGGAATAGCCAAAAACATAGAAAATTATGATACTTATGTATTTTTTATATGTTCTGAGCCCACAAAAACATTAAATAGAATTGAATCACTTTTAAATATCTCGATACCAGATAATATTAAAGAAGATTGTCATAAAAAAAAATCAAATTTTTATAATTTTGTGATTAATAAAAAAAATATTATTATTGCTGGATACGAAGATAATAATTCTTGTAAATCTAGAAATGTATATGATGTAGCAGGTGAATTAGGTATGAAATTTAATAATACTAAAAAGAAATATTTAGTATTTTTAAATCAATCAAATAATATTAATATTATAATTAGTGGAATTATGCAAGGTTTCTATAATTTCACTAAATATAACAGAATCAAAGATGAAATACCAACGATTGATTTTTATTCATATGATTCATCATCATCTTCAATTAAAAATCAAAATCTTATTAAAGAAAGTATAATTATTAACAAAAATCAATATGATGTTAGAAATCTAGTTAATGAACCAGTTAATAAACTAGACAGTCTTACATATATGAATCATATTACAGAATCTTTATCAAAATATAAAAAAATTAAAATTACCATCATGGATGAAAATAAACTCAAAAAAATAGGGATGAATCTAATTCTAGCTGTTAATAAGGGTAGTATTAAACCAGCAATGATGATTGTTATTGAATATATGGGTGATTCATCTTCCTCAATAGCATCTGATAATATATGTTTAGTTGGCAAAGGTGTAATGTTCGATACAGGTGGTATTAATATTAAGTTTGATCAATTCTATGATATGAAAGAAGACATGGCTGGAAGTGCTATTGTTTATGCCGTTATTAAAACTTTAGCTGAATTAAATATACGTAAAAATGTAATTAGTATTCTTCCTTTAGTTCAAAATGACATTGGTAGTACATCAACTCATCCTGGAGATATTATTAAATCATATTCAGGTAAAACAGTTGAAATATTAGATACTGACGCTGAAGGACGTTTAATACTCGCTGAAGGTATTTCATATTGTAAAAAATATAATCCACATATGATTATTGATATTGCAACTTTAACTGGACAAGTTGAAGAAATATTCAATGGTTTAGCAACTGGTGTTCTAGGGAATAACCAGCAATTAATTGAAGAACTTAAAAAATGTGGTGAAATGGAAAATGAAAAATTCTGGGGGTTACCTATTTGGGATGAAAACATTGAAGATACTGAATCAACAATTGCTGATCTTAAAAATGTTAATGATGGGGATGATTCAACAATTAATGGAGCTGCATTCTTAATGAATTTTTTACCAAAAAAAAATATTAAATGGATGCACCTTGATATTGGTGGCGTTTCATTTAATCTAGAAGAAGAAGAAACCAGATATATTGGTGCAACTGGTGAAGCATTTAGATCTTTATTAAGATTCATCAGAAATTACGATTCTAAAATGTAGATTTCATTGCCATGGTTCCAAAAATGATCAACTAATTTTAATTCGGCTTTTTCAAATAATTCTTTAATTTCATTAATTTCAAAAATGTAATAATATCGATTATAAATCATACCATTGTTATTCCAAGGTACAATATTATCACCATAATGAAAAGTTAGTTTTCGATTACCTTTACCGGCATGTGATTGATTAATAGACCAAACAGAAATCATAATATGTGATCCTGGTTTTAAGACACGTTTGAATTCCATCAGAGCTTTAAGACGGTCAGATGGGTTATTTAAATGATGAAAAGCAGCAATACAAATCATACCAACACCTGAATTAGATTCCAATGGTAAATCTGTCATATCACCCATCATAACATCTTTATTTTTATTTTTGCAAATCTTAATAAAATTCTCGCAATTATCAATTCCAATCATACCTGGACGAATATTTCTCCCCGGACCACATCCTACATCATAAACTACTGAATTTGATGTAAATGAATCGAGAAATTTTTCAATCCAATCCCATGTAGAATATCGTTTATTGTCAAACTGACTTGCAATAATTTCATAAACGTCTTTTACCATAGTAGACATTTGGATTGTGTCTTTTTATTATTTTTATTATTTTATTTTAGTTCAATTTTATTGTTTTATTTTCGTTCAAATTATTTCTTTTTAGGATTTTAAAAATATATATATATATAATAAAATTTAAAATGGTTCGTAAATCTCAATTACAAAAGAAAACTAAAAAAACTGTGTTAAAAAGAAATAGAAAACAATCAAAAAAACAATTAGGTGGGAAAGATCCATCATGCAAATTAGAATATGGAATGTCATTTAAAGCAGAAAATGGAGGTATGCTAAATGTAAATGCACTTCTTAGTTTAATTAATGAAAACCCCAAATCTTTTTTACAAAAATACAAAGCAATTTATATAATGAAAAATGGTAACCCTATAGCTTACTTAGAAGGTTCAGATCGTTTTCATATACCAAAAGGTCCAAATGGAAAAGGGGATGAATTAAATGCTAATCAATTACAAGTACAATATGGTAGTGATGAGGGGATAACATTAGTATTGGGAAATTTTCTTGATGCTAAAGATTGTAATAAAAACACACTTTAATAATAATTATTTTTTTAAATTTATTTCTTTTTAGTATTTTTTTCATATAATTTTATCTCATTCATAAATAAAAAAGACCAAATACATAAAAAACAAATATGTCGTTTAATCGTCTTATGTATGATGACTGCAGTTATTCACAAGAATTATCTCAAACAACTTCAATATTATCATATCAATTAGATCCTAACCGTTATTACAATTGCAATGCCTGTCGTAATACTCTTGGTTTAGTTGGTGGTAATAATGTATCAATTGCTAAAAATGGTAACTTAGTTGATATTGAAAGTGATCTTATGGGTATTAGACCTCTTAGCAAATGTCCCGAAATGAAATATATTAACCCTTGCCCTAATGGCGACATGAACACTTGCCAACCAAATAAAATATATATCCGCGGAACTCCCACTACTAAAGCCAGAGTTATTGACACAACTCCCTACCATTTACCATCATGTCAAATGATCCGCTATAAACCAATACCCATGCCACCTGCCATCCGTATGCCTATGTGTCCACAATAAATTATATGCTTAAATATGTTTTTCTATTTTTATTTTTCTCTGATATTATTAAAGAATTATTATAATATGTCAAGTAGAGGTTTTAATAATAATGATGATGATAAAGCAACATATTCTGAAAAAGATTTAGTTAAATTATTAAAATTATCTAAATTAGTTACTCCTAAAAATGATATCCCTCAATATCCTCAACCACAATATATACCACAACCTCAATATATACCACAAGCTCAATACATGCCACAACCTCCATACATGCCACAATATACATCTCAAGCTGAATTAACAAAAGATGAAAGGGATGAAGTTAGAAGAATGATTTATAAAAGTACTGAAGAATTAGAAGAAAATCTTAAAAATTTCATAATGTCTAATCAAAAAAAATTTTTGGAATACATTAAAGAATTATTAGAATATCAAGATACAGTTAAAAAAGCTGAAAATATTCAAGTGAAAGAAGAAGAAGAAAAAAAAGCAGAAGAAGAACCACAATCTGCTGAGAATGTTGTTGATACTCTAAAAAAAATGCCAAGTAATATTGGATCAATGTTTACAAATGTTACAAATACAATTAGTGGTGTTGTTCAATCAGCAAATAGTATGTTTACTAGTAAAAAACCCACTACAACACCCACAACTACTCCAACTCCAACTACACAACAATCTACTACTCCAACTACAACTACACAACAATCTACTACTCCAACTACAACTACTACAACCTCAAATCCAGATCTTTCAATTGATGAAATTTCTCCAACCTCAACACCAAAAGTACCTTCAAATAATGATAATGTAGATGAAATTCTTAAAGGTGCAAAAACAGAATCATCTCCAACATCTGAAATTACTCAACTTAAAGAATCTAATAAAAAAGCTGAAGAAGAATTAAAAAAATTAAAATTAGAAATGAAAAACTTAGTTCCTAGTATTAAACAAAAAGGCGGAAATACACTTAAGAAAAAAAATAGATCAAAAAATAAAAAAAATAGTAAAAGAAAAATGCGTAAATCTACCAATTTAATGTAAAATTAACAATTTAGTATAAATATAATTTATCTTAAAAATTATCTTTTTATATTATAAATTAAGATAAAATGTCATTTACTAGACCATCACAAGATACATGCTCATACAGACATGAATTATCACAAACCATCGGACCCGGTGAATATATGCTTGCGAAACCATACCCATGCAATCCATGCTTTGTAAGTGACCCTCATATTAGAATGCAAAGATTTGGAGCCAGTCTTAGTAAAAATACTTCAATGATTGATATTGATTCTGAATTAATTGGTATTAATCGTAAATTCTCTAAATGTCCTGAACTCAAATATATCCCAAAATGTAAAACTAGTCAAAATGGTGGTGCTAACCCCGGTGGTTATGCGACTGTCAATAATGGTGCTGTAGATGTTGATTGCAACCTATTACACTTCCCTGACGGAAACTGCTTTGAACCAGTTGAAGATACTCGTCTTAGTAACCCACCAGCAACACTTAGAGGAACTGGTATTAATCGTTGGGAATGGCTTTGCCGTAACCCCCAAGAACGTGTGCAAATGCCTTTTGATCATAATATTAATTATAGATTAGTTGTCAAAGATAATCATCGCCCTTGCATACCTAACCCACTAGACCAAACACTTGTTTTACCAAGACCAAGTGCAGAACCTATCTGCACAAGTATGACTGTATCAAGCTGTGCACCACCAATGGGTCCTCCATCAGTTGTATGGATGTCGGAAGAACGCCTCAAAAACCGCTAAATATACGTTTTTAGGAAAAAGCATTGGCAAAAATATAAATAAAACTTCAAACATATATAGTTATTCTATGAAACAATAATATTTTTTTAATTTATTTTAATTAATACTTTTATTAAAAGTATTAAGGCTTTTTTTGATAAAACTTTTTTCCTTAAAAAGTGTAAAAAGTTTTATCTAATAAATAAAGAAAAAGAATAGGATAAAATGGGAAATCCTGGCATTTATTTACCAAAAACAATGTTTGTTCCTACTTCAACATATCATTCTCCTTACAATTCATATAAACCTCAATATGGTGGTGCTAGAATGCCTTCAATGGTAGATTGGGGATTGCTTTTTAATTTAGCTGTATTTACAATTTTCATATGTTCATTTTTTTATATTTGTCTATATAGATATCGTAATAAAACTAGAATAATGCAAGAAAATGAATTAAAACAAAAGAAATTATTATATGAATTTCAAGAAGCATTAAAAGAAAATCAAAAACAAGCAGCAATTAATAGATATAATATGATCTTAGAAAATAAAAGAGCTTTTCAGAACCCATATTTACTTAATCAAGATAATAGTCCAATTACAAATCAATATTCATCTACTCCATCAACCTATAAAAAACACTTTGAAAATGATAAGGGGTATGACATGTTACGTCAAAGTTATCAAATTGATAGTTACCGACCTAATCAAAATATTCAAACACCATTCAATAATGAAGTTAACCTGATGAATTGGTAAAAATTATACACGTGACTCTTGTCGTAGATTACCATGATATAAAGTATTGTATGTATCATTATATTCGGGTGGTCTTAGTCCTCTTCCTTTATTAACATGAGAATATGATGGTGGTTTTCTATCAGTGAAAACAGAATATGCCACCGCTCTTTGGTTGGTTGGATCATATACAACTGTTTGGGGTTTGAATCTCTCATTAATAGCCAATGGATTATTATATTGAGGAGATGAATTTATTGGATTCGGATCTGATAAAATTCTTCTTAATTCACTTAAAATAGATTCAGATCCAGATTGCTTACTTACATAGTTTAATCCAAATACATGGTCCATAGCTTCCATGATATCATTTAGATGATAATTATATAAAACTGTAATAGGGTCTGATGCATTATATGATAATTCTGTAATTGCTTCCTTTTGATTAGCTATAGACTCTAATTTAATGATTTTATTAATTTCAGCGATTATATCAGAATAATCAGATTTTGGAACTTTATGAATTTTAATCATCATATAAATACTATGTTTACCCACATCTCCTGTGCAAATATCTGGCTTTGCTACAATTGTATATTTAAAACCGGGTGGTAATTTTTTTAACCCTAATCTTATTATTTTATTGTTATCAAGATCACCAATCTGATATTCAACTTCAGAATAATCTTCAATACATTTTCTTTTTAATGATAATATTTTCTGTTCAATCAGTGAAATTCCAAACTGCTTCTTTAACTGTTTATTATTATTTGATAATTCTAAATCATCAAATTGTATTTCTGGTACCGTATATTTATAGAATTGTTGATATCTTGGGTTATATTCAATAAAAAGGTTTTTATAACTATCTAAATATTCATCTAATGTAAGTGGACTATTAGTTGTAGCAGTAGTAAGAAGTGATTCATAATCAGTTTGAACAAGTTTAGCTGATGATGGATTGCTTGATGCGAATTGTTTAGAATTTTCATAAACACTTGTGTTGGGTGGTGGAGACAGTTCATAACCACTTTTTGTGGATTGTGTAGAATTTTCATAACCACTTGTGTTGGGTGGTGAAAGCAGTTCATAACCACTTTTTGTGGATGGTGAAAGCATTTCATAACCACTTTTTTTGGATGGTTTACCTAAAGTTGCATATAGAGTATTTACCGGATTAGGTGATTGGAAGTTTAAAGTTGCATAGTCAACTTTAGGTTGTCCTGGTAAAAATTGATCAGGACTGACATATAATCGATTCTTTCTCATATGTTCAGGTGATGTTGGAGAAGGATTAACCGGTTTGAGGGAAGATATTGGTTCAGGAGCAACCTTGCTGGTTCCTTTATTTCCCTTTTTTCCTTTAAATAGTCTAAACCCACCATCTTTGATTTCATTTTTTTTCCCTTCAAATTTAGACTTTAAACTGTTTCTTTTTGTATTTTTAATATTAGTTCTGAGTTTAAGATTATTTTTTTTTCTCGTATTTTTTTTCATTATATATTTTTAATAGTAGATTAAAAAATTTTTTGTTATCATATATTACAAATTAATATGAATAGTAAATTTACTATTTTAAAAGAGGTAATGATTTTTTTATGATTTATTGAATTTTAAATATTCGACTTATAAAATTTGTCTTAGGCATTAAAGTAGTTGCTGCTTTTGCTTCTGCTGCTGCTATTGCTCTTGCTACTCTTGCTGCTTTTGCTTCTGCTATTTTTGCTGCTTTTGCTTCTGCTATTCTTGCTGCTTTTGCTTTTGCTGCTGCTATTGCTCTTGCTTCTGCTATTCTTGCTGCTTTTGCTGCTTTTGCTTCTTCTGCTGCTATATTTCTTGCTACTCTTTTTTCTCTTGCTATTGCTGCGGCACTGCTTCTTCCGCGACCTGGACCCCCTCCATTATATTTTCTAGTTTTACGAAGTTGTGATTTTAATTTCTTTTGTGTTTTTTTCACCATTTTTTACTATTATTATTAAAATAGATATTATTTTTTTAGTGAGGTATTATAAAGACCTCTATTATCAAACAAATTCTGTTAACCATTAGGATAAAGGACTTCCGTAATACACTCTCCAATCTATAGGAACCAACATTACATTAGAATTACTATGTAGATCTAAATATATTTTATCCATGAGGGTTTCTAAATATATTGAGGTTAGGTACAAGATTAGGGGTAGGTCGATCATTTTTTATAGCTAATTCGGCTCTTTGAGCACGTATTTCTGCTAATTCTTTTTCATATCTTTCTGCTTGCTCTCTATAGTACGCTTCCTGTTCTTTTTGAAATTTTTCTTCAGCTTCTTTTACTGCTTTTTCTCTAGCCACTTTTTCTGCTTCTGCTTCTGCTGCTCTTTGTGCTTCTTTTTCTAATTTTTGTTGTGCTGCTATTTGTGCTTTTTGTTCCATTTCTTTTAGGGCTTGTGCTCTAGCATTATTCAAAATTTTTTCACTTTCTGCTTTTATTTGTGCTGCTCTTTGTGCTACTTGTTGTTCTGCTGCTTGTTGTACTCTTTGTGCTTCTACTTCTGCTGCTTGTTGTACTCTTTGTGCTTCTACTTTTGCTGCTTGTTGTACTCTTTGTGCTTCTACTTCTGCTGCTTGTTGTACTCTTTGTGCTTCTACTTTTGCTGCTTGTTCTGCTCTTTGT
>JACCDO011172654.1_pt1 | contig 26140 bp, 22 predicted proteins | sample 7446101 | NCBI WGS metagenome assembly JACCDO01 (sample SAMN15323440, study PRJNA562643) | freshwater metagenome | isolation source: river surface water | place: USA:Blue River Watershed | collected 2017-08-16 | reverse complement strand
TCATGATTATCATCATGATTATCATGGTTTTCTTTACCAAAATAAATATAATGTCCGCCGCCATAAGAACCCATATGAATAATAGCTCCCTTTAATTTATAGCCATGTCTCCAAGTTAATGGAATATTAATATTTCTATTGTCTTTTCTCAAATTATAATCAAACCGTTTTAATACAATAATTAAATTATCAGGCCAATATGATGTTATTGTATTTTTACGTGCTACAACTTTTTTATTACATTTTTCACAAAAATAAGCATTATCTTTTTCTAATCTTCCAACTGATTTATATTTTCTATATGAATCAGATAAATCTAATGCTTCAGTTATCGGTAATTGCAAGAATAATTCAATAGAATTATTCTCGCTTTCTTTTCCACAATGTGCCATTTTGCATTTAATATTAGATAATGTTTTCAAACCAAATTTATAATATAATTCATTATTATTCTTTGAATTTGAATTACCTAATATTTTATCTATAATATCAAATAAATAAATTATGAATTCATAACTATCTTGTTGATTACAATTTGCAAACATTTTATTATTTTCAGCAACAATTCCTTTTATTTCAGATGGATTAAAAACAGATGAATTATCATAATTATTTATAATATTCCCTATAATAGTATTTTTAACAATTTGTCTAAAATCTTTAGAATTAAATAACATTTGAACGGCTGAATTTAAATAACAGCTATTGCCAATATTAGTGATACCTTTCATATAATAATTATAAAAAAATTGATTTTATATGATTTAGAATATAATTAATAAATTATAATGACAACAGTTTCATTAAAATTAGTTGGATATCCAAATGATAAGATAATCAAAATAAATAAAGATAAAATTACTATTCTTGATATTTATTCTTATTTAGTAGATAATGAAATGCTATTCAATGAAATATCAGAAATAATGTTTATTAATAATGGGATTAATATTAAAAATGATACTTCTAGATTATTTGAGGGAACAGATGATTATCCTTTAAATATTCATATGTTTACAAATAATCCTAAAATTAAAAATGAAATTATAAACCATATTTATAATAAAGGTACTGATAATATTATAATGGTTTCAAGCGAAGAACCAGATGAACCATTTATGGATGCAAATGAGACTCATATTGATACTCATAATGATACTCATAATGATACTCATTATGATTATGAAGAAATTTCTCAAGAAGAAATTAATAAAAATAATGAAAAAATAGTTGAATTATTTTCAGACAATGATTTCGTATATTTATTAAATATTTTTATTAAAAAACCAGAATTAATAAATAAAGTTGCATCTTATGTATCTAATGGTAATATAATTAATACTAAAATGAAAGAAATTGATGGTGAATTTAAATATACGAATGAATTAGCTCAAATTATAGAATTATTAACTAAATTAAATAAAGAATATGATGAAAGTGAATTGAAATCTATTATTAATAATTTTGAAGGTAATCTAAATCTTTCATTAAGATATATTTTAAATAAATAAGTTCATTTAATTATAATGCAGAATATTGATTTAATAGTTTCTATATTAGATATACAATTTATATTTGTTTTATGCGGGTTTAGTATTTGTATTTATTATAGTTGTTGTAAGATAAATAAAAATTGAATTCATTCATATATATTTATTTTTTCTCATAATATTGAATTCATTCATTTAATTTTTCTCATAATATTATGAGAAAAATTGAATAATTATTATTAATTAAACGATACTTCTTATATAGTATAATGTCAAAATTTAAGACAACCGGTAATAAGAATGGTAAGAATAATGATGGTCGGGAAGATAATCGTGGTAATTGGGAAGGGTCTTTGTTTCAACGTGGTAAAGATAAAATTGACGAACAATGTATTAAAACAGATTGTCCTACAGGTAGTTTTGATCCATTTAACATTCCTAGTTTAATGAACCCAAAATTATCTCGTGAAGAAGAATTGTTATCAAAAAGAAATAATAATGAAAAATTAAATAAAGCGGAGAATATGATTGTAGATATTTATATTGATAGGCAAATTAAGAAAATCGAACAAGATTTAGCTAAATTAGAATTACATGGTTTAAATGCCAAGCCAGAAACTGATGAAGTTCGTGTCAGGCTATTATTTAAAACTATTGAATATTATTTAACTAAACCTTCAGATAATTCTAATGAAATGATTTATTATGCTTATAATAAAATTAAAGAATTAAATATTTCTGAATTACACAATATGTTTTATTATGCTTATATTAAAATGAAAGAAGATGAATCTAAAAACCAGTTAGAAATTAATATTAAATATAGTGATTTAATTAAAAAGATTAATGACATTACAATTGATAATAATGATTATAATGAATTAATAAAACAATTAAAAAAATTTAATATTCCTGAGAAATATTTAATTAAATATCAACAATTAATTAATAAAATAAATAGTATTATTGAAGATTTAGATTGTGTAGAATTGCAATTTAATCGTTTTCATTCTAATATGCCTCCATTGAATGAACGTGGTTTCGTTCAATTAGATCCATTTCAAAAGGAGGTTATTACAAACATTGATAATAATAATAGTATTATAGTTCAAGCTCCTACTTCAGCTGGTAAATCAATTTTAACTGGTTATCTTTATACTAAAACCAAATTAGCAAAAGATAATTCTAAAGAAACATTAAAAGCTATAGTAGTTGTTCCAACTGATCCTTTAGCATGGCAAATGTCTGCTTATATTGGAAAAATTACCAAGAAAGATATTCCAATTGTTACTCGAACATTTCAATCTGATACAACTCGAGAAGGTTTAATTAAAAAGATTAAATCAGTTGGGATTGTAGTTGGAACTCCTCAATATTTAGTCGACTATCTACCATTAATTAATGATGTTAAATTTGATTGGCTAGTTGTTGATGAAATCCATATGATTGGAAAAGATAGTTGTAAGGAAATGGAACTTATAATTAAAGCATACAGTGATATTCCAATTATGGCTTTATCTGCAACAATTGGTAATACTGAGATGTTAAAAGAATGGTTTGTTCGTATTAATCCAGAAAATGAAAAAAAGATGTCAATTATTAAATGTGAGAAGCGGTTTTTCAATCTTCAGAAATTTTATTATGATAGTAGTAAGACTGAACCATTAGTCCGTATTCATCCAATGTCTATGATTTCATTTGAAGATTTTAAAACTGGTGATATTTTGACTAAAACATTAAATGCGACACCACCTGATATCTGGGATTTAGCTATTAAATTAGATAAAATTCTTCCAGCTGAATTGAAAATCAGAAAATATTTCAAACAGTCTGATCGGATTACTTTGGACCAATCAAATGAATATTTTATGAAATTACTTAATTGGTTAGTTAATAATCATGCTAAGAAAAAGAAGAATATTGAAGATGTTCTTAAATTATATAAATTAGAAGATGTTAATAGCTCAATGGTCGATTTGTATAATGTGGCAATTCATTTGAAGAAAAGTAATAAAACCCCAGCTCTTATTTTCCAAACTGATTCTCATCTTTGTCTTGAACTTGTTCGTAAGTTTAGTAAGAAAATCCGTGAGGAAGAAGAAAAAGCTCATCCTAATTTATTGGAACAGCGTTTAAAGGAGCAACATCGTATTCGCAATGAAGCCAAGCGTGCAACTCAAAAAATGGTTGTTGAAGATAAAAAAGGTGGTGGGAAGAAATCTGTAAATATTAATATGGATAAAATTGGTGATAAGAAAATGATTAAATTGATGATGACTAATGATAACTTTGATGAAGTAAATGAGAAACCAGCTGATATTGCAATTTACGAACCACATCCTGATTTTATTCTTAATAATAATCAGCAGGTAAGTCAATATATGGTCGACCAATGGGACAAACAATTGAAAGCATTCTTTCCCCATAATGGTTCTGAATATCATTATATTATTGATTTGCTTTGGCGTGGCGTAGGTGTTTATTGTAAAGGTTTGCCCGATCCTTATCTTCATATTATTCAAAACTTGGCATGTGGTGGCAAGTTGGGTTTAGTATTTAGCGATGACAGTTTGGTATTTGGTGTTTCTATGCCATTCCGAACAACTGTTATTACTCCAGATGAAAATATTAATAGTATGATGTATCATCAGATGGCAGGTCGTGCTGGTCGTCGTGGTTTAGATAAGGAAGGTAATGTAGTGATGATTGGCTATTCACCAGAAAAGATTGAGGAATTAACAAGCAGTTGTATTCCAAATGTCAATGGATGCGATACCATGTTTTATGGTGCAAATTATGCTAAATATATTACAACTAATGATAATCATTATGATAACAATCGATGGGATAATATTAAAACAAACTTTTTATTAGATAAAATTTCTAATGAAACAGCATCTGATTTTTATGAAGGAATTGAAGGTAATTTGAATGATGCTTGGAGCTTTGCAATTAATGACAATATATCATTTAAACATATGATGTGGCGCTTTAGACATTCAGACGATTGTTATCGAGTTGCTTTTCTACTGAGCTTTATCAGAAAAATTTACAAACATAGTGATGCTAAAATTGAAAAGAACCAAATTGAAATTGCTAAATTTTTATCAAATTATATTGAAATTCATGAAACAGACAAAGACAACATATTGGAAGAAACAGAACAAGCAATAAAGTTAAATATTAAAGAACATTTAGAAACATTAGAATTAGAAGTACCATCAGAAATTGATAGTCGTGTATATGAATCAATTAGAATGAATAAATTGTATGAAACAGAAAATCGTAAAGAGAAAAGCCAATTACGTGAAAGACTTTTGAACTTTGGTGAAAAAGTTCGTAATATTCAACATTATTTCTTCCATTGTGAAGAAACAACTATTACTAAATTATTGGGTAAATTACTTACTCGTATTTGGTGGATTTATCATAGCAGTTCTCCAGTGATGGAACCGATTGAACGGTATGATATTCAAGATGATATAGTAGATGAGCCTACTCATAATCATACTGACAGCTCTGATGATAATGATGATAATGATGATTAGGACTATAAATAAATTTTTTTATCTATAATAAATATAATAATAATGTATTTATCTGGTTCTGTAGGATACACATTATTGAAACATAAACGTTTAAATAAATATGTTTTTTTATTAGCTGATATTCACGATGGTGTGAGTTATTGTAGTCAGGATTCAGTGATGATAGATAGATATTTATCATTAAAAGATAGTAATGATATATTATTAGAAGAAGCAGTTAGAGAAGAGTTTGAACTAACTGATTTATGGCCTGGAGCAGTTCATACCCAAAGATTAAAAAAATTAAATAGAAATAATAATAAAATAAAACCAGTTGATATAAGACCATTATTAATTCCATTTTCATGGGAATTATTAGTAGAAGATATTAATGATAATAAAGAACAGGCAAATATTACATTAGAAGAATATTTATCATTTATTGATAAAATATTTAATTATAAAAAATCAAAATTAATGATTAAATATTTTGTTAAAGAATTGAAAAAATTAGAACAAGCTGACCCTCAAATGAGAGAGTTATTATTACAACATTTTCAAGAGATGAGAGAATTATATAATGATTTTTTAATTGAAAACAAATCAAAATTAAAAAAACCAATGAAAGAATTATCTAAAAATAATCAAAATTTATTAGAAGAAATAAATAATATGACTAGTATGATTATGGAATGGTATATTTTATTATTAATACTTAATAGTAATACAAATTGTATAATTCATTTAGGATTAGCACATTCAAATAGAATATTAGATTTTTTAGTGGAAGTGTATTCTTTTGAAGTTATTAAAAAGAGTGGAATTAATGTGATGGATGAAATTAATGATGAACCTAAAGCATGTCTATTAGTACCTGATGAAATTAATACTAAATTTAAATAAAATATATATATTATTATAATGACATCTAAAAAATTAGTATTTAATGATGAAGATTATAATTCTCCAGATGGGATGATGACATCAATATGGGGTCCTCCAATGTGGCATATATTACATACAGTTAGTTTTAATTATCCAGTGGAACCAACAGAAGAACAAAAAACAAATTATTATAATTTTTATAGTAATTTAGTTAATATATTACCTTGTAGATATTGCAGAGAGAACTTGTGTAAAAATTTTAAAAAATTACCTCTTAATAAAAGCGTTTTTAAAAATAGAGATAGTTTATCAAGATACATATACAATCTTCATGAGGAAATTAATAAAATGTTAGGTAAAAAATCAAATTTAACTTATGAAATGGTTAGAGATAGATACGAACATTTTAGATCTAGATGTTTGAATGAAAATGAAATTAAAATACAAAAAACCAATAAAGAAACTGGATGTACTCAGTCTCTTTATGGGGTTAAGGGGAAATGCGTATTGAATATTGTTCCTAAAACTAAAAAAATAAAATCATTCATTATGGATAGTGAATGTAAAATCAAAAGAAAGAAAAGTAAAAATTAAAAATCAATAATAATTAGAATTATACTGTTATTTCATTTTTAGAACCAAATTCAATATTAATAGTCATTTTGTTCCCATAATTATAAATAATTAATTTTGCCTCTTCTTTCTTATAATCTTTATAATTTTTAAATTTTTTTTTACTCAAATGATTATCAATAAATGGAGTGTCGTCATCTTCTAATCTAGCTAGTAAATCCATTAATTTTTTTTGTAAAGGAATTGGAATAAAATTTTTATATTCAAAAAAATTTGTTTTTATAATTTCAACATGAGTATCTATTAATTTTTCCAAAATATCATCCTTATACCCAGCTATATAAATAGAACCATTAAATATATATGCATAATCATCATTCAAATCTGTAATGATTATATTATGTAATTCAGGTCTATTATCATTTAGATGAGTATGTTTTGTTTGTCGTGATAAAAAATGTTTATTACATTTTGAACATATATATTCTTTTTTAATTTTTATAACTACTTTTAATTCTTTATCTTTTTCATATAGTTCATTATGTTTTTTTTATAATGTAAAATTCTAGCTGAATTAGATTTATAAATTTTATCACAATAATCACAATTAAGTTCAATACTCATTTATAATTAAATAATATTCATTTAACGTCAAAATAATGTCAATTTGAATTTATTATTATTTATATGTAAATATAGAAGTTTTTTTGTATATATATTTGCTTTTTAATAAAAATACATGTAAAATATTCATATAACGTCAAATATATATTTATACAGTCTAAAAAAAGTATTTTGGAATAAAAATTATTTTATAAAACATTTATTTAACCGTTGTTCTATTCGCAAAGCGAATATTAATACCCTACCAGTAGGGTGACTTGAAAAATATATTATTAAGTATTAATAATATATTTTTTAAATTATCTTTAGCTTTTATTAAAAAATTAATTATATATAAATCATATTTGATATTAACCTTTTTAGCAACGTTATAAATATTTAATTAAGATTTATTTTGATTGTTTAATCATCTTCAGCAATTAGTTTATTAACTAATTTAATATATTCAACTTCAGCTTGATATTTGGAATAACCTTTATAACTATTCCAACTATTCCATTTAACATTACCTTTTAAATCTAACATACCTGGTTTATTAGTATTATTATCTCCAACAGTGGCTTGTTTATACAAGCCATATAATTTACTTAATGTTTCATTATCAGGGCGAGATGATAGTTGATTGACTGCCTCAGCTGCAAGTAAGAATTGTTGTGAATTAGACATATATATTATATTGAATATATTTCTTTAATTACTATCATATCCCATATTATTAATATTAATGTCTTCTAATTGTTTATCAATTGCATTCATCTCTTCCATTGTTAAATTGTGTTTCATTACATTTTGATTTTCAATAAAAACATCTTCTGAACTTTCAGAATCGTCATCTTCTACTTGTTGTGCTCTCTGGGCTTGTTGGGCTTGTTGGGCTTGTTGAGCTCTCATCGCGGCTTCTGCTCTTTGAGCTTGTTGGGCTCTCATAGCTGCTTCTTGTTGAGCTGCCTGTTGAGCGGCTAGTTGTGCTGCTTGTTGTTGTGCTGCTTGTTGTTGTGCTGCTTGTTGTGCTGCTTGTTGTTGTGCTGCTTGTTGTTGTGCTGCTTGTTGAGCGAATTGTTGAGCTCTTTGGGCTTGTTGAGTTTGTTGTTGATTATTTATTATTTTATTAGCATTTAATTGATTAATTTTGTCTTGTAATTGTTTTTCTCTAAGTTCAAGTTGAGTAATTTTATCCATATATTCTTTTTCTTTCAAATCGACTAATATAGGTCTACCATCTTTATCTTGAGTAATATCTAATCTAGTATCTTCAATATGTTCTTTCTTGGTTTGTTTATTTTGGCTCTTAAAATAGACAAATACGCAGATACATAATAATATAGCTATAACAATCCATTTAAATTTAGGATGTTTAACAACCCCTAATACTGTTTGAATAATATTTTTTTTAGGTGAAATATCTGATGAAACTGTATTATCAGTAAATGATGAAGTTAAATCACTTCTTTCAGTTGATGAAACATATGAATCTACTATTGATTTACTAGCCTTAAGTGCTGATGTAGAGCTTGACATTAAAAAATATAATATTTAAAATAATAAATTTAAACTAACTAAAAAATTATATATTAATATTATTAATATACTTATATTATATATTCAATGGATAGTCCAATTGATAATCATAATAGAAAGAGAAAGAATAATTATATGGACTATAGTTCAAATAAAAGAAGACAATTAACTAATTGGAATGAAATGATTTCTGCATCAAGTATTAGAAATTATTTATTAGAAGATCCTTTATTAGATTGGTTAAAATATTATTCAATTAATAACTTAAATGATATACCCAAAGAAAAAAATCCTTTATATAATTCAAATAATTTCAATAAACAAAATAACTCACAATTATCTTTTAATAATTTTATTATGGAACAAGGTAATTTATTCGAAAAAATAGTATTTGATAAATTAAAAGAATTAAATAACATTAGTATGGTTCAAGTTTCATATAATAATGAAAGTCAATCCTTTGAAAAATATATGGAAACAATAGATTATATGAAACAGGGTATTGATATTATTTATCAAGGTGTATTGCATGATTATAAGAAGAAATTATATGGTGTCCCAGATTTATTAATTAGAGCTGATAAATTTAATCTTATTTTTAATAAAAATTTAATATTAAACAATCATAAATCTCTTATTAAATATAATTATGTTATTGTTGATATTAAACATTCTACAATTCAGCTTAATTGTAATCAAACATTTATAAAAGATATTAATTCAATCCCAGCTTATAAAGGGCAAATACTGATTTATAATAGAATTCTATCAAATATATTAGGATATGAACCAAAATATGGTTTCATTTTATCAAAAAAAATAAATTATACTAAAAATAATATATTATATAGTTCTGATAATTTTATGGAAAATATATCAGTAATTGATTATAAAGGTCTTGATAAAAATTATAATATTATTACTAATAAAGCAATTGATTGGCTCAAAAGAATGAGAACTTTAGGACATAATTGGAAATTATTACCAAATCCATCTGTTAATGAATTATATCCAAATATGAAAAATGATAAAGATGATGGTTATAGAAATATTAAATCAGACTTAGCAAATAATATTAATGAGATTACAAATATATGGTGGTGTAGTTATAAAAAAAGACAATTAGCACATTCTAAAAGAGTATTTAGTTGGGACAATAAAAAATTTAATGCAGAATTAATTGATATTAAAGATTTAAAAGTGGCAACTACTTTAAATAATATATTAAAAATTAATAAAAGTAAAAATGAAATATTAAGAACTTGTGATTTAATAAATGATAATAGTTGGAGATATGATAATAATATTATGGAATTTTATATTGATTTTGAAACAATAAATAGCAATCTGGGCCAAATTGATGCAACAGATACACATAATATAATTTTTATGATTTGTATTGGATGGGATAATAACAATATTTGGGAACATAAATCTTTTATGATAAATAGAAATGATGATAATGATGAATTAAATATGATTACTAATATGTGGGAATTAATAGAACAGAAGATGACTGAATTTAATAAATCTGATTATAAATTTATCCATTGGTCTAATGCTGAAATAACTTTTTACAATAAATTTTTATCTAAACACCCATTTAATACTATTCAATCTAATCAATTTAAATCATTTGATTTATATAAATTATTTTTAGATAATAATGTTGTTATTAAAGGTTGTTTAAATTTTTCATTAAAAAATGTTGCGAATGCTATGCATAAAAATGGATTAATAGAAACTAGTTGGGATAAGAGCTCTATTTGCAATAATGGACTTCAAGCAATGTATTATGCTTATAATTTATATAAAAATAATAATTATATTGATGAAAATAATAATATAATGAAAGAAATAATAAAATATAATATAATTGATTGCAAAGTTATGTATGAGATGTTGTTATATTTAAGGAATAATTATTAAAAATATTAATAATTAAATGGGTTTTGATAGACTAATATCTTTTTTTAATAAAAATTTTACAAATATAAGCGAGGAGTTATTTGAAGTTCCACAAGTAGTTGCAAATCATATTTATTTTGATATGAATTTTTTAATATATAATAGTATTTATGAATTAGAAAAAGAAATAAATCAAGTAATAAAGATTATATTTGGCGTTAGTTATACAGATATCAATATAATAAATACAAAATTAAAATTTATATTTGATAAATTTTATTGGGCTAAAATTGATATCGTAATGAATGATATTTTAGATGGAGACAAAATAGAAGATATTATTGGTAATTTTAATAAATTTTTAGATGAAAATGTAATTGACTTGCTAAGCTGGCATATTTATGATACTATTAATCATCATATTATTAATACTCATCCGATACAATTTATTAAAACAATTAATTTCTTTTTTGATGGTATTCCAACATATTCTAAAATAATAGAACAAAGACGAAGACGCGTTAAAAATTACTTGGATTCAAAAAATAGAAAAAAGTTATTTAATGAATATTTTAAAGATATTGTTAATAGTATAATAACAGAAGACGATATAATATATGATTATTTTGATTGGATTAATAATATGTATACTTTTGATAAATCTATGGGACCATATTCACCTTTATTTATTTATTTGAGTGAATTTATAAATAATAAAATGACAGATGCATATAGAAATATAAAAATTTATCTTAGTAGTAGTACTGAATTAGGAGAAGCAGATTTCAAAATATTTAAACATATTTATGATAATGATTTAGATTGTTCTATAGCAATTCATTCATGTGATTCAGATTTTATTTTTTTAATTACATGGTATCAATTATTATCGATTGTTAAATATAATGATGTGAATATAATGTTTGTAAATTATAATAATTACGATGAGAGTTATAATAAATCAATATATTTTGGTAAAAAAATAATAAATTCAATTTTAGATAAATATTCAAATATAAACAATATATCTGATGAAGTCAGTATTAATATTGTATTTGATTTTCTTTCATTATTATTATTATTTGGTAATGATATTATGCCCCCATCATATGAATTGGGTTCTGAATTATCAATAAAACATATATTTGAGACTCATTATGAATTATATATTGATTCCTCTTTTGTTATTAATTTAAATAACATTAATATAATAAATTTTGTAAATTTAGCTAAATGGTTAGAAAATATTAAAAAAACAAATTCATTTTCGATAATTATTTTAAATAGGTTCTATAAAATGAATTCTAATAATATACTATCTCTTGTTGACAAATATAAAACATTAAAAGAAATTGGTAATAATATAAATCAAAATGAATTAATTATTCAACATAAAAATTTTTATCTAGCAGATAATTCTTATCAAAGTTTATATAATTATATTGTTTATAAAGCTGAAACAATGCTAGATATAATTAATTTAAATAGACCATATAAAATATTTTTTAATGATATAAAAACAGCAACTGAAGATTATATAAATTTAACAAAACATAATAATGTTGAAAAATATTTAAAATTATTTATTTCTAATAATCAATTATATTTTTTAAATTTTAATTTATATTCACCATTTAATACATTATATTACGATGATGATATAGCTCCATCAATTGATATGATATTACAATTTATTAAAATGAATGATATGAATGCTATTCAAAAACAAACACATGAAACTTTAAAAAATTTTAATAATAATGATAATTATAATGATAATTATTTCTCTTCATTATCCCACCATTTATTTATAACTCCTTATATTTTTGAAACATCTAATAATAAAATAAATATGTTTAAAACTTCATTATTAGGAATAAAACATATTGATAGTATGTTTAATGTTATTGAAAAAAATGTAGATGGAATATGGTTAGATATTAACAATATTACTAATTTTAATTTAAAAAAAATAGATCCATATAAATTTATTAAATTATGTAATTCAATGATTAAATTCTATCAGGATAATTATATTGATAAATTTTTTAATAATAATAATAATATATTATATTATAATGATAATAATTCCAGATAATGAGGATAGAGAGTTTAAATATGGAATTTTACCAAATAAATTAAAATATACAATTATTTATGATAAAAATTCAGATACATCAAATGTAGTTATGAGTGTTAGGACTGGTTCTTTATATGAACCATTGGAATTTATGGGATTAGCTCATTTTTTAGAACATATGTTATTCATGGGTAGTAAAAAATATAAGGATGAAGATTATTTTTCAGCTAAATTAAAAGAATTAGGAGGTTCATCAAATGCTTATACAGATAATTATCAAACTGTTTATTATTTTAATGTATTAAGTAATAATTTAGATAAAATTATCGATATATTTTCTAGATTTTTTATAGATCCATTATTTAATATTAATAGTGTCTCCAGAGAAATAAATGCAGTTAATTCAGAACATTTAAAAAATTACAATAATGATGTATGGATTTTAAGACAAATTGTTCTTAATCTAGCAGAAAAAGATAATATAATTAATAGATTTAGCACTGGTTCTCATGAAACATTAGGTTCAGACATTAAAAAACTTAGAGATGCAATGATAAATTTTTATGATAAATATTATTGTGCGAATAATATGTGCTTAACAATTCAAAGTAATAAACCAATAAAAGAAGTTGAAAAGATGATAAAACAATGTTTTTGTGATATTAAAGAAAAAAATGTAGTTCATCCAGAAGTTCCACTAAAAAAATATAAACATTATAATAAAGAATATCAATTAACAACAGTCAGAGATGTTGATTCAATTGTTTATTTTTGGGAAGTACCTGATTTTAATAATTTCAAGGATGATAAAATTATAGACATTATATCCAATGCTATTAATTTAAATTGTAAGAAAAATTTAAAAAATATATTAATTGAAGCTAATTTAATTTCAAATATAGATATGGCTTATATTGATGTTGGTATATTTATATTATCTATTGATATATTACCAAATATCAACTTTAAATATGCAATTAATATTATTAATGATATGGTTAGATATTATTTTAATTATTTGAAGAATATTAATTGGAATAAAATTTATGACTATAATATTAAATCATTTGAATTATCTTATAATAATAGAACTAAAGAAAATAATATGGATTTGGCTACTAATATATCAAATAATATGCATTATTATGATGAGCCTTATATTTATAGTGGTAATAAATTAGTTATTAAAAAAGATTATAATAAATTATATCAAACATTAGAATTATTAATTTTTGATAAAGCAAATATTATTTATTTAACTAATAAAAAATTATGTAGTAAAGGTAAATATAAGAAGGATAAATATTATGGTAAACTTTATTGTCAATTAAATGAGTCTAGAATACCAAAAAAAGAAAATAAATATGAGTTTGATATTCATATTGATGAAGATATATTAAAAATAAATCCAAAAATTATAAAAAATTTAGATAAATATAATATACCAAAAAAATTAGCACCACGATTTTGGTATGGCGGTGTTTCTAAATTTAATGAACCTATTGTTGTTGGTGAAATTGCTATTTATAATAAAAAATTTTTAAATTCAATAATATCAAATATTATTACATCAATAGCAATTGATTGTATAAATTATTATATGCAATTATTATTTTGTAATGAAATTGATATAGGTTATACAATAATATTTACATCTAATGCTAGATTAGGAAATATATCATTAATTATAATCGGTTTTAATGATAATTTTATTGAATTAATAAATAAAGTAATATTAGAAATATCAAAAATAGAAGTTTCTAATAATAAAATTGAAACTGAATTAAATATTTTTAAAAAGGGATTAGAAAATATGGATAAATTATCACCATGGGATATGAGCTCACATTTATTATCATCAATGGTTAACAAATATATAACTTATTATAAAGATGAATTAAACGAACTAAACAAAATTAAAACGAATGTATTAATAGAAATGGTTAAAAAGAGAATAAATAATATTATTAAATTACATAATCAACCATTAACAACAATTATTTATGGTAATATAAAGAATGATAAAGATATTAAAAAATGTGTGACTTTTAATAAAAACATTAAATTAGATAAGATTCCTCCTCAGAAAATTCCAAAAAGTATTAATATTAAGCATCCTAATAAAGATGAGATGAATTGTTGTATATCTTTTGTTTTTTCTATATTAAAAGATAATAATCCATTATTATCAGCAAAATTATTAATATTAACAAATATTATTGAAAGACCTGCTTTTGATGAATTAAGAACAAAAGCTCAATTAGGATATTTAGTTGCATGTAAATTAAAATTAGATGAGGTATCATATATTAAATTATCCGTCCAATCAGTTAAAAAACCAGAATTAGTTGAAGATTTAATGAATACATTTATAAATATTTTTGTTAATGATTTATTAAATAATATGAATGATACAACATTTAAACAAATTAAAAAATCAGTATATGATAATTTATTGGATAAGGATAATAGTATGTTAGAAATGGCAAGTCATTATATGAATGAAATAATAATCCAAGATTGCATGTTTGATAGAAAAGAACAAATAGCTGATAAGATAAAACACATTTCATTAAATGATATTAAACAATTATATCATTCAATAATTAAAGAAAAATCTATAATTAAAATTATTTAAAATCTAAGCTAAGCTAAGCTTAGCTTATTACATTGAGGGAGTGTTAGTGAGGGGAGCCATGGGTGAGAAATCAGTCATCATTTCCATCATACCAGCGCCGCCTTGAGTTTTATTGTGGTGCATAATAAGATATACAGCAATAATAATTAAAATAATTACACCAATAGCGATGGCAAGTTTAACACCATCACCGGTAATATCTTCAATGATATTAAAGTGTTCTTTTTTATCACGTGAGTTTTTGGGATTAACCATATATAATCTAATTTAGATTTTTTTATTATAATATTTTTTATTATAATAAAAAATTTAATTTTATAAAAACTATAATATTTTTTTATATATCAACAGTAAAATCATCTAAACGACCTCTTATAAAACCCTTAGGAGCTAAAACAAATTCATAAACTTCATCTTTAGGTCTTAATATAAAAAAATAAATTAAACCTATTATTATTATTAAACCTATAACTATAAAAATCCAATTATTAGATAAAAAGTTTGATAAATCGCTGAAATTTTCTCTTTTTTTAAAGTTTTCTTTTTTTTTATTGCACGTATTACAAGCCATTAATAATCATTAGATTATTTTTTACAATTTAATGGTTCTTCATTCTTATATACGTTTCTCTTATAAAATAATTCGCAATCAATTGCGCCTTCTTTTAATAATTTTTCAAATTTATCAATCAATGATTGTTTTTTCTTAGCCACAGACCATACATATTCATCTATTGATTTTTCTCCTGGATATGTTGATAAATATAGAAATACTTCAACTTGTCTTCTATCTCTTGGCATATCTTTATGAGAACAAAATCTAACAGCTCTGCCAATAATTTGAAGCATACGGCTCATATTCCAATATGGTTCTAAAATATGGACTTGACTTACTCTTAATAATGACACACCTTCTTTGATTGAAGGTGAACCTAACATTATTTTTATTTTAGAACCATCTGCATTTTCTTTTTTATTAAATATATATTTAATTTCTTCTTTTACATGATGATGCTCGTCGCCAGACCATATTGCAAAACGTTTTCTACCTGGACCAAATGTTTTATAATTTTTATATCCATGATATTCTAAATATTGAACCAGTGAACGTATTCCCCCCAAATCTTTAAAATTACTATAAATGAACGTCGGTCCTTCAGCTTTGTTTATTTTATTTAATATTTTATAGAATTTCTTTGAATATTTAGTAATATTATTTTTTTTCAAATTACTACCGCTAAATGAAGCAAATCCTTTTTCACCTATCTTTTTATTTGGGAAGGATATATTACTAATCATACGAGGACCCAATAAAAAGTTTGTAGGTAATTTTAATATATCATTTCCCATAAAACCACCTCTTACTTCTTCATCCATAATTGTTCTATATGATTTGTATTGAAATGGTTCCATTTTACATCTAACAACTGTAAAAATTGTTTTTGGAAAACTCTGTGGCTGAGCTCCACGATAATATGAAATTTTATTTTTTAAAAATGATGAAAATAGTTCTTTGTTTTTAATATCATAGTCAGTTCCATTGTCTGAAACAATTGGTTTTAGAAAGGTTGAATTAAAATCTTGACCTGTAGGCATTTCTTTATCCTTTAATAAATTAATTGTTAATGCAATTTCATCTGGTTTATCAAACATGGGAGTAGCAGATAATAAAACAATTCTTGTTTTAGAGTCTGATTTATCTACTACTTTTTTTAAATTTTTATAAAATGGACCGTTTTCTGAAATCATATTTTGAACTTCATCAATAATTAATAAAGTATTTTTTAATTTTATTTTATTTGTTTCACATAATTCAACAAATTTATGATAACTATAAATTGTATAATATTTATTAATTCTTTCATCTGCTTTTTTAATTATATCCTTATACATAGTATCTTTTGGATTTAATTCTTTTAAATCAACTCTTTCATCATTTGTCATATAACCACCGCATTCACTTCTTAATTCATCTTTAAAATTACCAATAAGTGCTGCAGGTAAAACAACAATAATATCCATCTTGGATTTAAATTCTTCAGCAATAGTTATAGCAGTGCAGGTTTTTCCCGCTCCAATTTTATGATATATTAATAAACCCTTTCCAGAAGAAGCACTTTTAAAATAATCACGTAAAAACAATTGTTGTGGTTGAAGTTTAAAACTAGCAGGTCGACATATCTCTTCCATTTTATCATTACTCATTTTAAGTTTATATTTTTTAAATTTTTTTGTTATACTTGATGACATTAATTATATATGATTAGAAAAATAAAAATTGATTTATAGAAACATATTTATTAATATATTAATAAGAATGGATACATCAAATGAAATATTAGATAATATTAATAATAAAACTATTAATGAAGTGAAAAATTTTATGATATATAAATTTGATATTATTTATAATTCATCTTATTTAGAACAATTTATATTACGACTTATTGAAAGATTAAAATATGATCCAGAAATAAATACAAATAATTATAAAAAAATAAACACATTCCCATATTATGATATAATTTATAAATTTATTCCAAAATTAGAAAATTTTATTAAAATTAAAATTTTAATAAACATATCAAAATGTATGTATGGACTTAAAATTTTAAATAAAATACCAAATATTGATACTTATTTAACAAATAATAATATTGAAGAAATAGTAAGCTCTTGTAGTGATTGTTGGACTTTTCCAGTATTTTTATATTATTTAAATTTAATTAAACAACGTAATTTAAACATAAATAGTAAATTAATAATTGATTGTTTTTGTAATTCAGATGATAGAATTTATAAATATGTAGTAGATAATAATGATAAATTAAAATTATTAAATTATAATGAAGATATAATTAACAGCATTATTTCTGTTATATTTATGTACAACGGTCCTGTTAAATATATATTAAGACGCTTAAAATATTTGCATAAATTATTTCCAAATATAGGAGATAAACATTTTAATTACATTATTGATAAATTTTATGGAGATTTATATAGTTTTGATAAAGTTATAAAATATTATTATTTTCAACCATTTTCTGATAGTAATATTAATAAATTAATAGAACATATTATTAGTAGTAATAATATTGTTGATAAATTAAACTATTATTATAATTTATTAAAAACAACAACAGAGAAAAATAAATTTGTTATTAGTACATTATTTATTCATGGAACAAATCATAATTTACAATTAATAGATGGTAAAAATGATTTTAATAATTTAAGAAATTTAATAACAAATCATTTAGAATCGCTATTAATAGATCACAGTATATTACATTCAAAATATAATGTAAATGATTTTAGAAACTTTGTTAATAATATTGGTTTTCATAATGTAAGTTCTTGTTTAATAATTTCAAATTCATTTTACGTTCAAAAAGATAGTATAATGTTTTTATTACCATTTTTAGTAGCAGAAGGTGATTATGGAATATATTTTAATAGATTAAGATATTATATTAGTAAATTTATTAAAAATGTTAGAAGAAAAAAACAAATAATTCATAAGTTAAAAATATTTCCAATTATTAATGAACTAAAATCATTAGATAACAAATCATCTGTATTTAATAAATTACGTAATAATAAAAAACAATTATTTAATAATATTCCACCTTATCATTTATATCCAGGACAATTAAATTCATTAAATATTAGTTGTTTGTTAAAAGAAAAAGCAGATGGTGTGTTAGTTAATAATATTCCAACTGATATTACTCCCATATTCCCATTTAAAAATAAAATAAAAGCTGAATATATAGAAGATTTAGATTTATATTTAGTATTTGATATTGATGAAGAAAGAACTATTGAAGATAGACATTTATTAATTCATAATAAACATAAATACGGACAGAAATCAATTCCTATTATTAATAATGAGGATGAAATGATAAATGAGATAAATCAAGAAAGATTAAAATTAAAAGAATTTTTGAAGGAGACATATGATAATTATAGATGGTATCCTAAACCTGCATGGAAAATAAATAATATTACTAATTTTATTATTCCATTTAATAATATAATTAATGATAGTAAATTTATTTGCGATTGGATAATAAATAAAAATTATAATAAGTACGTTAATAATGATGGTCTTATATTAACACCATTAAATGGTGATAGAGAAATTAAAATAAAGCCAAAAAGTTTATATACAATTGATTTGTTATATTTAAATAATAAATGGCTTGATAGAGATGGATATGAATGGGATATTAATATTAAAGATAAAATAGAAGATAATACAATTTGGAGATGTTATCCATTATCTAATTATAAATTTGAAGCCCGAGAAATAAGATATGATAAAACAAAGCCGAATACACATGAAGTAGTTTCAATTATTATGGATTTATATAATATGGATTATCAATACGAGTATCCTAGAATATATAATACTAATGATAATCATCATTATAATATTATGTGGAAAAAAGTAATTGACGATAATAATAAAATATTACAAATGATGTTAAATAATATTAATACTAATGCTGCGCATAATGCTTCGCATATTAATATTCTAGATTGCGGATGCGGTTCTGGAAGAACTATAAAATATTTAAATAAATTCAATAAATATATAGGAGTTGATATTGATATGAATATGTTAGGAAGTAGCATTAATAATACACAAAGCATTAATAATATTCATCTAATGTATTGTGATTTGAATAAAAGTTGGCCTTTAATTATAATGCAACCATTAAGAAACTTCGATTTGGTTATATGTTTAAGTAGTATAATGCATTTTATGACAGATGTTTTTTGGGAAAATTTAAATAAGGTGACTGATAAATCTACAAAGATGTTAATTAATATTGTTGATATAGATGATAATTTTAGATATGATTTTGATGAATATTTTATTGAAAGAAAACAAAATAAGATATATTATAAATTCCCTATCCATAATTCAATAATGGAGGAAAATTATGTTGATATTAAAAAAATAAATGAATATGGTTGGAATGTTATAGAAACATTCAAACCAAATTATGACAATTTAACAAAACATTATAAATGGTATGTATTAATAAAAAATTAAAATTTAAAATCTAAAATTTAATAGTTGCATATTCTGAACCTTCATATGGCTCAATTCTATCAAATAAGCCTGATTTTATTTCTTTAATATTATTATTAACGAACTTATCTGTTTTATTATCAGGTTCATTAAATTTAACCTTATTAATTAATTGTGCTTTTCTCTTTTCTTTTTCTATTTTATCTTCATCATCTGTATCAATATAATCTAATGAATCTATATTTTCCATTTGATTATTTAATTCTAATAATCCTTCCTTAATTAATTCAGTTAATTTAGTACCAATTAATTTAAATCTTTTAGCTTTATTAATTGAATAATTTATTAAATTTTTAGATATAATATCATTTATAGTAAGGTTATTATTAATATGATTAATAATAAGGTTGCATATAACTAATGCTTCTTCCTCACTATGTGTTCTTAATATTAAATAGTTATTTTCAATATCAATATCAATTAACTCTGATTTAATAATGGGTAATGATTTCCATAACATTATTTTCTCAACATGTTCGCTTATTTTTTCAATTTGAATATAATATTTATTTACATGAGTATAATATTGAATTTTATTCCAAGGATTAGGATTATCGAAAACAGCCTCATCTTCATCATCACTCTGTGCATCAATATCAAATTTCTCATTAGATTTGTCAAATCTATAAGAGTAGGTAAAATATAAATCAAGACCTAATATAATAATGATAATTAAAATTGGTATGTATATCATTACTTGACTTGAGATTTTTTTTTATAATTATATCGTTAGAAGTATAATTATTTATAATTATATTAATAATGACATTTAATGAAATAAATTTAATGGAAAAAATTCAAAAATTTAATTTTGCAGAGCAAATGAGATTAATTAGTACACCATTTAATACTGGTTTTTTTATAATTATGGTAATAGTTTTATATATTTATAAAATATTAAATTCAGATGATGTTATTTTTTTAGCTAAAGGTTGTTTAGTTAATAGTTGTTTAAAGTTTTTATTTAAACGTGCAAGGCCTTATCATGCAAGCAGCTCAATTAAAAATTATTCTGGTAAAGAACATAAATTAGGAACAGACCATTATTCTTTTCCAAGCGGACATACTTTTGCAGCTACATTTTTTTCTCTTTTAATGATACGTAAATATCCATCTGAATTTATTTTTAATATAATTGCAGTTCTTGTAGGTTTTAGTAGAATATTTTTAGGAGTTCATTATCCAACAGATATTATTGGAGGGATGTTATTTGCATTTATATTCTTCCAAATACTATCATAAAATATAATTATGTTCTTCTAAAATTATCAACAAATACATTCTTAAATAAATCTCCTCTTTCAAATGAAGCAACATGTTTAAAAGTAGGTAATTCTTCTACATGATAACCCTTATTATTAAGATAAGATATAATATTAAATGAGTAATAATTTTTATTAAAAACATCATTAAAATTATCATTCATCCATTCTTCCAATCGTTTATATAGATGAAAATATTTTTCTACAATTAAAATAAAAAAATCTTTCCAAACAATATCCCCTATATCTTTTGAAACTTTATTAATTATATCAATTGGAACTTTTTCTTTACCAATATTATCTAATTTCCAAAAACCATATTCATATTTAAAATATGGAGATACTTTTTTATTTACTCCATTATAATATTGATATATAGTATCACAATATAATTTTGTATATAAATATTCTTTATCATCTTTATAATTATCAGAAAACTGACTAAAATTCTTATAATTAAAAAAAATATTTGCTGTTTTGTATCTAAATATTCTTGCTATGTGCGATATAATATCAATATTATCTTCTTCAATATAATCATCATAATAGCAAATAGTTCTAATATAATTTACATACAATATTTCACCCATTTCAATACTTAATATAGGATATCCATTATTATATTTATTAATAACAAAACCGTCTTTAGTTTTATTTTTATAATTATGAGAATATGAGCCTGTACTATCAAACCATTGAGCTATATATATTTCGTCATTATATCTAAATTGTCCGTAATTATCACAATTTTCTAAAAATATTTTAAATAATCCTATTCTATCGTTGCTATCGATATTTATATTATCAATATCAATAATTGGTATTTTATGGTCTGGTATTACTTTAATTTTATCTAATTCATATTTATACATTCGGTCATTCGTTCCTATTAAATCAAATTCGTATTTTTTTTTTATTAATTTCTCAAACTTTTCATTAGTATGATAATAACTTGCTTTTTCATCTTTAGCTCTTAGTTTAAGTTTATTATAGGGTTTAATTAAAAATTCTTCTTCTTTTGGGAACATACTAAAATTTTCAATTAATAATCCAACACCTTTAATCTTTTGTGGTATATTAATTTTAACTAAAACTAATCCAAAATCCATTTTAATACCTGGTGAATAAAAAGGATCACGTGTAGTTGAAGTAAAACCTTTGTCAATAAATATATCACCGATTTTAAGATGTTTTAAAAATTCATCATCCCAGACAAATCTATAAAAATAATAATCATTTGGTAATTCAGCTTCATTAATTGTATTAATAATATGTTTTAGACCATCAAATAAATATTGGTTCATTGGTAAATCATCTCTAAGTATTTTATTAAATAAATAACTTCCTGTCATAGAATAGAAATTAATCCAACTAATACATTTATTTTTAATAATAATACTCATATGATTTAATATTGTTTCATAACTAATATCATTTTTAGAAACTAATTTACAAATATCATAATGTAATTTTTTGTCAACTAAATTTTCTGGTTTTAATTTATCTATTAATTTATTATTCATACCTAATTTAATTAATTCATTTTTTGTATAATATGGATTTAAATGAAAAGAATATGGGTGAAAACTATTACGCTTACAAATTGATATTAATAATCCATAATCTGGTGAATATCTATAAAGAGTTTCGTATGATGTCTTTTCTAATGTATCTAAATCATAATTATTAATAATGTCTAACATTTTTTGATAATGAGATATTTTTCCTTCATCATCTGTTTTAGATTTTTTATTAATAATCCATTGCTTAACTTCATCGGTTATAAATCTATAATGACATGATACTAATCTATAATAAAGTTTCATACTATTAATAGGATAAATATTATCACTAAAAATATCATACATAGGAATATATTCATTATATTGAGATAAAGCAATTTTATCTTTCTGTTTATTTAATTCTATTTTCCTATTAAATATTTTTTGAATCATTTCAAAATCAATTTTCATTATTATTATAATCATAGAATATAATTATCTATGATTATAATTTAGGACTATAATCTACTCAACAATATCTTTATTGTTAATATTAGTGTTTAAATTTTCTTCATAATGAACGTTTAAATCGTCGCCATCAAAATTTTCTAATTTTCTATTTATAAATGTTTCTTTTTTAAAGAAAACAAAATAACAAATTAATAAAATAAATAATGTTAATATTATATACTCTATTTGAAACATTAAATTAATATATATTTATTATAGAAATTATTTTAATCCTAAGGAATATAATCTAAAGATTATTAATATGATTTTTTTTTATGTATTAATTATTATTATAATAGTTATTTTATTAATACCTCATAATAAACAAGATAGTTTTATTGTTAGTACTTTTAAAGAAAAAGTATTAGCAAAAACAGATGATTTAAGTAAATATATGATTTTACATCAATAATTATAAATTATTTATCCATAATATCAACATTTAATATAACATTGTCAAATGGTGTTTTATCAATTGCTTTTACAAAATATTCTGCTTCATCTTTAAAATAAAAATCAATATAACATGTTGTATTATCATAATTATTAAGATTAATACGACCAATTCTTCCCCATTCACTAACTAAATTATTTAATTCTGGAACTGTTATATCTTGTGGTAAATTACTAATACGAACAGTTACTATTTTACGTTTGTCTAACTTGATATGGTCTGTATTATGATGATATTGATGAAATCGTTGTTCTTCTTTCTTAGGTTCCTCTTTTTTTGGAGATGAGAATTTATTATCTAATATAACATTTAAATCTTGTTTATCTTTTCCACATTTTAATGTAACATGTGGTCCTCCACATTTTCTGCATTTTATTAATGACATTATATATATTTACTATGCTTTATTTAAATGACTTTAATTTTAAATATGTTTTATATAATTTATCCAGTATTTTAATGTTAATTTATCATAATTAAATTTTCTATTTTTAAATTTTTCAACTGTTTTTTCTAATAATTCTTTATTAACATCATACCAATTTTGGACTATTAATACTGGTAAATCTTCATATAAACTATCAATAGGTGAAGTTTTTACTATTGGAATACAACCGATACATAAAGCTTCCCAAGTGCGATGACAATCTAATCCATTTCCATGAGGGGATACAACAAATGCATATTTAATTTGATTTTTGAAACTGTTTTCTCTATCAACTCTTTTAGGTTCATAATACATTAAATTTTTAGGTATTTGATTAATAGCATCTTTTCTATCATAACCATATCTAGCAGTATCTATTGCAAAATGAAAATTAGAATAACATTTAAGTTCTCTATCATAAAATGGCAATGATTTATTTTTAATATCAACCATCATTTTTTCATTTTCAGTTGGTTGTTTATATGAACCTCCTATTTTAGAATGATAATCTAATCCAATTGGTATTTTATATAATTTAGGATGTTCTTTAATACAATTTTGAGCGAACCATTTAATAATTAAATCATTTTCAATAAACTTAATAAATTCATCATCAGTTAAAATATCATCAGGACACGATTCATCTGCATCACCAGAAACTAAAATAAATTTAACTTTTATTAAATTAAAATTAAATAATTTAATAAATTCAGGTATAGCAGAAGTACATATATAAATAGTACAATTATTAGTTAAATTTGAAAAATCATAATCAATTAATTCTTTAGTAGAAGACTTTGGTGTATTACTATGAATATCACATGATTTTAATATTCCTCTAGATGATAAATAAATACATTTAGTTTCATCTTCATCTTTGTTTATTATAAATGTTTCTTCTTTTGCGTCGTCTTTAGCTTTGTCTTCATCTTTTAATAAAAAAAATAATATTATTATTAGTAATAATATAAATCCAATTATTATATAAATTATTTTCATATAATATAATTTATAAAAAAATATTACATTAGAGTATAGTTCTGTTTGAAAGAATTAGAATTCTATATAATTATATTTATATTAGATGCCATTCAAAACAATAGAAGGTTATAGTATGCAATTTATAACCTTTGGTTTATGTTTTAGTGTTATTTTAATTCGCTTTTCGAATATAAAAAACATTATAATGAAGGCCATTTGAATGGTGTTTCCTTTGATGTAGGAATTTTTAATAAATAAACACCTAAAATAATAAAAACTATTCCTAAATATTGAGACCAATGTTCTAATCGTTCACCTAATACAAAAAAAGAATACAAACTGGTTATTAATCCATTTAATCCATCCCATGCTACATTAACCATCATTAATTGAGAACCTTGAAGACTTACAATTAACATTATAAATACACCTATATAACCAATAATACCAATACCTAAGTTTAAAATACCACCATTATTTGCAAATAATTTAACGCCAGTATCTCCGACTATTTCAATTAATGATAAACCTGTAATTTGTGCTAGACTCATTATTATATTATATACATATATATTTTTATATCCATAAATTATTTAAAGATATAATAACTATATATATTAATCCTATCCATAGGATAATCCATAGGATAAT
>JACCDO012108906.1_pt1 | contig 26147 bp, 23 predicted proteins | sample 7446101 | NCBI WGS metagenome assembly JACCDO01 (sample SAMN15323440, study PRJNA562643) | freshwater metagenome | isolation source: river surface water | place: USA:Blue River Watershed | collected 2017-08-16 | reverse complement strand
ATAATGGCCAACTAAAAGAAACTATAATAAAAACAGCAGCCAAGAACACAAATAATTCGACAACAGGTTTTATCGTAGGCTCTGGTAAAGAAAGTATTACCCCAACACCTAACAAAACAAATAATACATCTAAGTCAAACTATAGTAACAACAATAAGAAAAAATCAATCCAAAATTTTGGAGCAATTGTAAACAAACAAGGAAATTTTTTCACAATCGAATTTAATCCATCTCTAAATTCTAATTCATTAGAAAAATTGAAAGTATTTATCAACAATAATCTACCAAAAGACAATTCTAAAAAAACAACAATCAATGGACAAGGCAGAAATATTAGAACATTAAATGCAAAAGAAGTTTCTCTTATCTCTGATTATTTACGTACAATTGGTATTGACACAAAGCAATTGTAAAGCGTAGTAAAAATTGAACGTAAAAAAAGTATTCCTTACTATTAACATACTATAAATAATTGAATACGAATTTATTTTTTATGAAATTAATTTAACGTTCTCCCCTCCTCCGTTCATATTCCACCAAGAAATCCGCAATAATAAACGCAGGTTCTTCGCGATCAGTAACAAGCTTTTGGAAGGCGCCATAAAGATCCAAGGATACCCGATAATGGCGCAGCAATAATTCCTGCATCTCCCCCGGAAAAATGACATTCGTGACATAGTCGTTTCTAAGGAGATATTCAACATAACCATCATTTGTATTTGTACGTACTATTCCATAGCCCAGGATATTGTTAAAATGGGAAGCCAAAACAAAAATATCTGTTGCCAATTCCGAAGGGAAAGTTTCCAAAATCTTAACACGACAACAATAATATCCATCGTACAATACGCAGTACATTTTCATTCCGCAGGCGAATTTGGTAGCCTATACAAAGGCTCGATCGGAGATAGATTTAAAGGCCATTAAGGAACTCAGTCGTATCATCGACATAACGGCGATACGTAGCGGAGAACGGATCTAATAGCGCGAATTTAATAGCAAATACATGAGTCCCTGGAGTATGATCTTCTGGGTTGATTTTGCATTGAGTTAATGGAGATATATAATACCCCCTAGAACTAGTATAAATAGGCCATTTTGAGAGCATTTTTGCAAAAATACCCTATAGTTAGGGTCTTGACAAGAGGGGGATTGGGGTGGTAGATTTGTAGAAAAAAAACATGAGTAATTTTTCACAACTGGGTATTTGGAGTCTATGTATATATTGATATATATTTATATATAGTTATATTAATTATTTTCCAATTAAAAACTTATTCGCCTTGGTTCGTCCCGTTCCGAAGCTTCGGAACTTCGGGACTCACGAACCAAATTCACCTTTCACTATTAGTAGCGAGATTTGCTATGCACGTCTTTATTTGGAGAATTTTCAGTTGATAATCAAATATTAATATGACAATTTTAAATTCTTTTTGTAATAAATTATTTGACATGTAGATTGTGGAAGTTTTTACCAGATTCATTATCACCTAAACAATGCGATAAATTAACTTTTGATGTTAAGAATAATTATTGACGTTCAATTTTAAAAAATAACTTTTGTAAATTTAGTTATGAAAACCCAATTGATAACTTCCGAATATTTAAACTATTATAAATCAAAACAGCCTATTTCTATATTAAAGCATTTAAATAAAATAAAGGATACTGTTTTAAATGCTGAATCGTTTGGTTATAATATAGCAAAGTCATCAGTATATTCTTCGATGATTGAAGGAAATCCCATAGATTTTGACTCTTATCTTAGATATACAAATTCAGGATTCAACAAAAAGAGTAAATCTTTTAAAGAAATTCAAGACTTAATATATGCATATGATTTTGCGAGTAAAAATTCATTAACAAAAAACAACATATTATTGGTTCACAAAATCCTATCTGAGAACCTACTTGAAGAAGAACAATATAGAGGGAATATTAGAGATAAAGATGTCTTTGTATATTCAAGGGAAATTCTAATTTACCAAGGTGCAAAAAAAGAGATATTGGACAAAGAAATGAATTTATTTTATAATGACTTAAGGATTCTATTATCTAGAGAAATGACTATGAACGAAATTTTTTATTATGCTGCAATGATTCATTTAGTTTTTGTAAAAATTCATCCATTTGCAGATGGAAACGGAAGAATGGCAAGATTGATAGAGAAATGGTTTTTATCACAAAAACTTGGCAAAAAAGCATGGTTCATTCAATCAGAAAAACTTTATCAGAATAGACTAAAATCCTATTACAGCAAAATGTCAATGGGGACTAAATACGAATCAACTAATTATGATTTAAGTGTACCTTTTTTATTATTGTTACCTATGTCTTTAACTGCATAATTTTATTTTAAAACCCATTTTGTTAACTATTGCTGAGACGGCGAGATTTGCTACGCACATCCACAAATGGTGAATGATGAAAAGTGAAAAATTAAAAATTGAATTACGGCGTAGATATATGCAGATGCTTCGTGAATATTAATTAATTACCACCCATTTTTTTCAAGACTTGACAACATAACAACTTCCACTTTCACCTTTACCCTTTCCCTTTTAACCTCATAACCCAGCATTAAGCTGGGTTTTTAAAATACTTGGCGGAGACGGCGAGATTTGCTTCGCACGTCTATATATGGGGGAGGCTTCAAGTATTGTAAAAACCGCCACGCAGTGGCGTTGTTTTTTATGCCCATCACTTCGCTCAAGCAAGGCTTGGCTCGTTTGGGCAATAAAAAACCCAGCATTAAGCTGGGTTTTTAAAATACTTGGCGGAGACGGCGAGATTCGAACTCGCGATACGGTTTCCCGTATACACACTTTCCAGGCGTGCTCCTTCAACCACTCGGACACGTCTCCTTCATTGGGCCGCAAAGATAGAAAATTAATCCAAGCCGCCAAAAAGATCGCGTGCGTTCGCAGTCGTAATACGCGCTACTTCTAATACACTCGTCTCAAAAATATTCGCCACCTCTTCAGCTATTAAACCAACATATGCACTTTCATTGCGCTTCCCCCTATGTGGCACCGGTGGCAAATATGGCGCATCCGTTTCCAATACCAAATGCTCTAAGCCAATCTTCGGCAAAACCTCTTTATGTCGACTATTCTTATAGGTACAAGTACCACCAATTCCCAGCTTCATACCTGCCTTCACCGCCGCCTCTGCCTCTTCTAAAGAGCCGCTAAAGCAATGAAAAATCCCTTTCAAACTGCCATCCTGCGCCGTCTTCACCATCTCCAAGCAATCATAAAAAGAATCTCTACTATGAATGATTATCGGCACACCCTTCTTCTTCGCCAACTGCAATTGCAATTCAAATACAATCTTCTGCTCCGAAATAAAAGTCTTGTCCCAGTAATAATCTAAACCTGCCTCGCCTACCGCCACGAAATCACGCTCCGACCACCACTTCTCGACTATCGCCCACTCCTCTTTCCAATTCTCTTTCACATAACAAGGATGCAAACCCATCGTTGCATAACACAAACCCGGATTTTCACGCTCCAATTGCAATACCCCTTCTATTGTCGTACTATCGACATTCTGAATGATCAACTTGCGCACACGTGCATCCACACTACGCTTCAAAACAGCTGCTCTGTCGGCATCAAAAGACTCTTCATACAAATGCGTATGCGTGTCTACAAGTAAAAACTCATTGCTCATGTTCCTTTAATTCACTTCTAAATGTTAAACGATGATAAGGACTAAACCCGTGCTCCGCAATCATACGACGATGTTGCAAAGTAGGATAGCCTTTATTTTTCTTCCAATCATACATAGGATACTCTTCTGCAATTTTCTCCATATACTCATCTCGATACACCTTCGCTAAAATCGATGCCGCCGCAATATGCATAAACTTCGCATCGCCCTTCACCACGCACTGATGTGGTATTCCTAAAAATGGTTTAAAGCGATTGCCATCGACTACCAATAATTCCGGACTAACACTCAACTGCTCCACCGCACGATGCATCGCCAAGATCGAGCAAGCTAAAATATTATGAGTATCTATCTCCTGTGGCGTACAAAAAGCCACCCCAAAACTTACAGCATCCCGCTCTATCTCTAATCGCAGTTCATTACGCGCCACTTCCGATAGCTGCTTGCTATCATTCAAACGCTTATTCTTATACCCCTTCGGTAAAATGACGGCCGCCGCATAAACTGGACCCGCCAATGGTCCTCTGCCAGCTTCATCCAAACCAGCCTCTACAATAAACGACTTACTATAATTCAACTTCAACATCCCTACTCTTCCTTAATTTTTTTGTCTAATTCAACCATCGCTCGAAGATATTGAATTTTTAAAACTGCCACCTCTTGCTGCTGAAATAGCCTTAAGCCGCTTTCCAATATTTCTTTGGCGCGATCATAATTACCAAGCTGCTTTTCATATTCTGCATCTAATAAAAACAAACGCATTTCTGAGATAATATCACTTTTTTGCAATAATAACTGATGCGCTTTATCCAAAAACCGTTTAGCAGCCGCTGGCTTTTGCTGATCTAAAAACAAATAGGCCAAGCCACGTAATGGCATCTGCGAATCATAAGAATTAAATTCCGGCTTCGACTCTGTAAGGGCCATGGTAAAATGATCATAAGCTCTATCATACAACTTCATCTTGATATACACATTCCCTAAATAGATATTCGTTTTCATCGATTGCAACTGGTTTCCACCAGGAGTATTGCGCAATAATTTCAAAGCTTCTGTATAGTACCCCACGCTCTCTTCGTTACGCGACATTCTACTATGCAATAAACCAAGATTGTCATAGACACGAATCATCCATTCTCGATTATTCGCTTCCGTTGCCAATTCTTGCGCCTCTTTTAGATAATTCATCGAAGCTTCATAACGACCGAAATTTGCATTCACTTTTGCCAAACCAATATTGCAAAAATAATACGACTCCCTTTCTCCTGATTCTTTGAAATAGCCTATGCAAGCCAATAAAGCGCTTTCCTCATTTTGCTGCTGATGTAATTTGCGATAGCATTGTGCTAATAAATAATGTGCTTTTGCTTGATTTGCTTCATTCATATCAACTAGTGCAGCTCGCAGACCATCCACAGCCTGTTCAGGGGAAGAACTACAAAGTTCTTCCATCTGCAAAAACCAATTATGCGCATTTGAGACTGACATAGTAACCCGTCTAAATTAGGGATTTTTTGTCTGCTGATTGCAATTGTGCGCGAAAGGATTATTTTTGTTGTCGGCTTATGATGAACGAGGCAACCATTTACGAACTACTCCGAACACATATTTGTGAACGTGTACAACTGACAGAGTCCGAATGGGCTATTGTTAAAGCTTATTATCATTTCCAATCGTACAAAAAGCATCAATTCGTTTTACAAGAAGGACAAATTTGCAAACACATACTTTTTGTTGGAAACGGCGTGCTACGCTCCTATAATTCGGATGAGAAAGGGCATGAACACACCTTGCAATTTGCAATCCGCAACTGGCTCATCACCGACATCCAAAGCTTAGTGAATAATGCGCCTAGCAAGATATTCATCGAAGTTCTACAAGATGCCGACGTCTTACAAATTGATGTTAAGCACAATGAACAGATGTTAAAAGAGGTTCCAAAAATGGAAACCTATTTCCGTTTGCTTAGCCAAAACAATATGGCAGCTACGCAACAGCGATTGAATAGCACCATCACCCTCACTGCGGAAGAACGCTATCGCGAATTCATTCAACGTTACCCAGATATCGTACAGCAAGTGCCACAACACATGATCGCGTCCTATCTTGGTCTGACCCCCGAAACCCTCAGTCGGGTAAGAAAACAAATGGCTAAAAAATAATCTCTCTCGCAGACGCTCCTTTTAGCGTCACTTCTCCTTTTTTATTGTCCTAGAATTGCTTATTTTCGCGACTTAATGCAATTATTATGACTGCCGCGGAAATTCGTCAACACTTCTTAGACTTTTTTAAAAGCAAAGGCCATTCTATCGTGCCTTCAGCACCTATTGTCGTTAAAAACGACCCTACCCTACTTTTTACCAATGCGGGTATGAATCAGTTTAAGGACATGTTCCTCGGCAACAAAAAACCGATCGATAAACGCGTTGCAGACACACAAAAATGTTTACGTGTAAGCGGTAAGCATAATGATCTAGAGGAAGTTGGCGTTGATACCTATCACCACACCATGTTTGAAATGCTTGGCAACTGGAGTTTTGGAGATTATTTCAAAAAAGATGCCATCGAATGGAGCTGGGAGCTTTTAACGAAAGTGTATAAAATCCCTGCAGACCGCCTGTACGTAACCATCTTCGAAGGTGACAGCAAAGAAAATTTAGAACGCGATACAGAAGCCTATCAGTGTTGGTTAAACGCAGGAGTGCCTGCAGAACGCATTTTAAACGGAAACAAAAAAGATAATTTCTGGGAAATGGGCGATACGGGTCCTTGCGGTCCGTGTAGCGAAATTCATTTCGACGGCCGTCCGGATGAAGAACGTGCGCAAGTTCCTGGCGCAAGTCTAGTGAATGCCGATAACGCTCAAGTTATCGAAATCTGGAATAATGTATTCATGGAATTCAACCGTAAAGCGGATGGTTCTTTGGAGAAATTACCAGCGCAACACGTGGATACAGGAATGGGCTTCGAACGCCTAGTACGCGTGATGCAAGGAAAGACAAGCAACTACGATACAGACTTATTCTTGCCTACCATTCAAAGTACAGAACAGTTAGTAGGGCAACAATACAAAGCAGACGACACGAAAGAATCAATTGCCTTCCGTGTAGTAGCCGATCACCTTCGTGCGATCAGCTTCACCATCGCGGATGGTCAGTTACCAAGTAGCACCGGTGCTGGTTATGTAATTCGTCGTATCCTTCGTCGTGCCGTACGTTATTATCATACTTTCTTAGGCTATAAACAACCATTGCTTCATCAGCTGGTGCCTGTTTTGGCGAATCAATTTAAAAATGTATTCCCTGAATTAGCGCAACAACAAGCTTTCGTAGCGAACGTGGTTAAAGAAGAAGAAATCTCTTTCTTGCGCACGATGGAAAGTGGTTTGAAGCGTATCGAAGCTTTAATTAAAGCCGATACCAACAAGTCGATCGCAGGTAAAGATGCCTTCGAATTATACGATACCTACGGCTTCCCATTTGATCTTACCCGTTTGATCGCAAGTGAAAACGGATTTGTAGTGGATGAGGCTGCCTTCAACGAAGAAATGGCCGCACAGAAATCGCGTAGCCGTAAAGCCGCTTCTACTGAAACCGGCGATTGGCAAGTGATGCAAGAAGTAGATCAGGTGCGTTTCATCGGTTACAATGAATTACAAAGCAGCGCGAAATTGGTAAAGTACCGTCAGGTAAAACAAAAGGACAAAACCCTTTACCAAGTAGTGCTCGACCATACGCCGTTTTATGCTGAAAGTGGCGGTCAGGTAGGTGATACCGGATTGTTAAGCTTTGGCGGAGAGATGATGAAAGTATTGGATACTAAGAAGGAAAATGATTTGATCATTCATTTCTTAGAAGAGCTTCCAGAACAAATTGGTGCCGAAGTAACTGCTATGGTTGATGCGGATCGTCGCCGCGACACGACTGCACATCACAGCGTTACACACCTTATCCACGCGGCTTTACGTCGTGTATTAGGTACGCACGTGCAACAAAAAGGATCATTGGTTACCCCACATTATATGCGTTTCGACTTTGCACATTTCAGCAAAGTAACGGATGCCGAACTCCGCGAGGTAGAACAAATCGTGAATGCAAAAATTCGTGAGAACGTAGCAGTTGAAATCGCGTCTATGTCGAAAGATGACGCGATTAAGAAAGGCGCTATGGCTTTGTTCGGAGAGAAATACGGTGACGTAGTTCGTGTAGTAACAATGGATGAACAATACTCCGTAGAACTTTGCGGCGGTACACACGTTGCATCAACAGGAAATATCGGGTATTGTCGTATCATCGCTGAATCGGCTGTCGCTGCAGGAGTTCGTCGTATTGAAGTCGTAACCGGAGCCTATGCAGAGAACTATGTAGAAACACAATTGCTACAACTCGATGCAGTTTCTGCTTTGCTGAAAGGAGCGAAGCATCCTGCACAAGCATTGCAAAATCTATTAGATGAAAATGCTGCCATTAAGAAAGAGATGGAAAAAGCCATTTTGGAAAAGGCACAAAGCATTAAGCAAGGCTTAAAAGGGCAGTTCAAGCAAATCAATGGTATAAATGTATTATGCACGCTTTTGGATTTAGACCATGCAGATGCCATCAAGCAAATTGCCTACGACTTGCGTCAGGAAATGGCGCCAATGTACTTAGCTATCGGAGCGGTTGTTGGAGGAAAGGCTAATTTAAGCGTCATGATGAGCGACGACGTCGTTGCACAAAAAGCATGGAAAGCCAAAGACATGATTAAATCCGTTTCTGGATTGATCAAAGGTGGTGGTGGCGGACAAGACTTCTACGCTACGGCAGGAGGTTCTAATCCTGACGGTTTGCAAGAAGCTTTGGCTCAACTTGAGAAAACGGTAAGTGCTTAATTAAAATATTTGACGTGCCTCTGCTTTGATTGCGATTAGCGTCTTAGCGGTAGGCATGACACCATCTGCTTCATTCAAAAATTCCATTATGGCTTGCGCATAAGCTTTTGCTGGCGCTTGGGGTGGCAATTTCACTGCGATGCTGTTTACTAACAGAATCATTTCCTCTTTAGTTGTGCGCACACGCACCCACAGTTCATCACTCACATATAACTGCTGCGAAAGATTATGTTCGAATTCACGACGAATCTGATTACACATCATCAACTGCAATTCAGCAACGCTCATATTAGCTGCACGTAGTTCACTTACCAAGAAGAACAAATCGATACGCTCCATGAACAAGGTCAAACGCTCATAGGCTTGCAAACGAAGTGGAAGGGTCGTCTGACGGGTATTTTTCTTGATTTCCAGCTCCAAATCCGTCGTTTTTGCCTTCAATAATTGCTTTAAAACGATCCAAGTAGTAAGAATAGCGGCAAGAGCAACCACCACTGCAGGCAGAATAAAGGTCAAAAGTCTAATCATGCGACGAAAATACAAGTTTTTACTTGCATTTGCACTTTACTAACATTTTAGGCGGAGTTATCCCCATTTTTTATTATCTTTGGGTCTCTTAAACAGGTCTGAAGCGATTCGGACTTAACAATCATTTTTATGACTTTGAATTTTCTTTTATTAGGATTGCCAGGTGGTAGCGAGTGGATTTTGATCTTTTTAGCCGTTGTCTTATTGTTCGGAGGCAAAAAGATTCCTGAATTAATGCGTGGCATTGGTAAGGGTATTCGCGAATTCAACGACGCTAAGAACAGCGTGAAGAAGGAGATTGAAGAGGGCATCAATGAAAAGAGCGAGGAGAAGAAATAATCCCCCACTCCCTTTCACACTTAATTAAATCAAATCAAATTGACTGCTTATTCTAACATACAAGCTGTCCGGGACGCCGTCACTAGTAAACAAACTACGTGTGAGGTGCTTCTTCAGGGCTATTTGGCACGAATTCGTGAGCAAGCGCATTTAAATGCCTTCTTGGAAACCTTCGACCAAAGTGCTTTGGAACAGGCAAAAGCTGTCGACGCCAAAATTGCTGCGGGTGCGCCTGTAGGCCGTTTGGCTGGTGCCGTGATTGCTATCAAAGACGTTTTATGTTATACCGGACACAAAGTTTCTGCATCTTCTAAAATTTTGCAAGGCTTTGAATCCTTATATACTGCTACTTGCGTACAGCGTCTGCTTGATGAAGACGCCATCATTATTGGTCGTACCAATTGTGATGAATTCGCCATGGGCAGTAGCAATGAAAATTCCGCTTACGGCAATGTGCTCAACGCTGTCGACAACTCAAAAGTTCCTGGCGGTAGTAGCGGTGGCGCTGCTGTGGCTGTACAAGCAGATCTTTGTATCGCTTCCTTAGGAACAGATACAGGAGGTTCTGTTCGCCAACCAGCTGCCTTTTGCGGTGTTGTGGGCGTTAAACCTACCTATGGCCGTATCTCCCGTTATGGGGTTATCGCCTATGCTTCGTCATTCGACCAAGTGGGCGTATTTACTAAGAATGTAGAAGATGCTGCCTTGATGATGGATATTATGAGCGGACAAGACGCACATGATTCCACCACCTCTGCGAAAGCAAAACCGAGCTATACAGGTACATTCGAAGCTATCGATTGGAGCAAAGCTAAAATAGCTTACTTCCCTACTATGCTTGATTCTGAAGGACTAGATCCTGAAATCCGCCAACGCATGTATGCGATTATGGAGGAATGTAAAGCGAAAGGAGCTACTATTGATGCGGTCAACTTCGACAAACTAGATTATTTAATTCCTACCTACTACGTTTTAACCACTGCGGAAGCTTCAAGCAATCTAGCACGTTATGACGGCGTACATTTTGGCTATCGTAGTCCGAATGCAGTAGACTTGGAAAGCGTTTATAAGAAGAGCCGTTCTGAAGGGTTCGGACCTGAAGTAAAACGTCGTATCATGTTAGGTACTTTCGTTTTAAGCGAGGGATTCTTCGACGCTTACTATACGCAGGCTATGCGCGTTCGTCGTATCGTTAAAAACGAGATGGACGAGATTTTTAAAAATTATGATATCATCCTCACCCCTACCACTCCAACCACCGCTTTTGGCTTTGGAGATAAGAAGGATCCTGTTGCGATGTATCTGAATGATATTTATACGGTATTAGGTAATATCGCTGGTTTGCCAGGAATTTCGGTTCCTGCAGGTACACACAGTAATGGATTACCTTACGGAGTTCAACTATTAAGTGAACGATTTAGTGAAGAAAGATTAATGGCCTTTGCAAAGGCGATTCATTCGATTAACTAAACAATTCATCATGAAAAAAATCAGTTTTTTATTAATCACAATTCTTAGCCTGCTACTGACAAAGGCACAGGCAAGTGAATTGACAGGAATAGAGAACTGCCGCAATCTCGACAGCTTTATTTTAAACACTTCTTCTGAATTACGTTTGCCATTGGCAGATCCACAATTCAACAAGTTAGTGGCTCCTTATGTAGCGCAGTATACCAAACAAGATTATTTGTTAGCGAAGCATATCTTCCAAAAAGGTCGTGCCATCATGCCGGTAATCGACCAGATCTTCCGTTCAGAAGGTATTCCTACGGAATTAATGTACTTGGCTTATATCGAATCAAACTTCAACAACCATGTGGTCTCTCCTTACGGAGCAAAAGGTATGTGGCAGTTAATTCGTCCGACAGCCATCTATTGTGGTCTGAAGGTGAATAATAAAATTGATGAACGTACAGACCCTGTGAAGGCTACACACGCAGCGGCTCGACTCTTTAAAACAACGTATCACGATTTTCAAGATTGGTTATGTGTCATTGCAGGATTCAATTGTGGATCGAGTGCTATGCAATATTATATCAATCGTGTAGGTAGCAAAGATTTTTCAAAAATCTATCCTCTTCTTCCTCGTCAAACAAAAGAATACGTCGCTCAATTTATGGGTATTGTTCAAGTGATGAACAGTATTCATGATGAATTTCCTGAAGATGAATTTTGGCATATTGAAAAACGTGGAGAGAATGCGAACAAACCTGCGATAGACTTGACGGTCAATGCCGGTCCTATAAGCACTCCAAAGCCCGCTCCCAACGAAGATACGAGTCCGGCGAACAAACAAGAAGAGATCTACGAAAAGGAATATTTCGTATACGTGGTTCGTAAAGGAGATAGTCTTTATAAAATTGCAAAACGATTCCCAAAGAATCGAGTGTCCAATATCCGTATCAATAACAGCATGTCGAGTGATATCTTATATCCAGGCATGACGATTTTATTAGAAAAATAGGGTTAAAAACTGCAACTTAGCATACCCTGTTATAAAAATGAATGTATGCAAAAACCAGTGAGAAAATCGGAAGCCTTAGATTACCATGCTAAAGGCCGTCCCGGGAAGATTGAAGTCATTCCTACCAAAGAAACTAAGACACAAAGAGATTTAGCATTAGCTTACTCGCCAGGCGTAGCAGAACCATGTTTGGAAATTGCAGCGAATCCTGAAGACGTTTTCAAATACACCGCAAAAGGAAATCTAGTAGCCGTTATCAGTAATGGAACGGCAGTGCTTGGCTTGGGTGATATCGGACCAGAAGCTTCGAAGCCCGTTATGGAAGGTAAAGGATTACTTTTCAAAATCTTCGCTGACATTGATGTTTTCGATATCGAGTTGAACACGAAAGATGTTGAAGAATTTATTCGTACAGTTAAAATTTTAGAACCAACATTCGGTGGTGTCAATTTAGAAGATATCAAAGCTCCGGAGTGTTTTGAAATCGAAGAACGTTTGAAAAAGGAATTGAACATTCCTGTCATGCACGACGATCAGCACGGTACAGCAATTATTTCTTCTGCAGGCTTATTAAATGCGTTAGAAATTGCGGGTAAGAAAATCGATAAAGTAAAGGTACTAGTACTAGGTGCTGGAGCTTCGGCTGTTAGCTGTACTAAGCTCTATATGGCATTGGGTGTAAAGCGTGAGAACATAGTAATGTTCGACTCTAAAGGCGCTATTACCAAGAAAAGAAAAGATTTAGACAAGTATAAGCAACAATTCGCTTGCGATAAAGAATACGCTTCCTTGGAAGAAGCTTTCAAAGGCGTAGACGTATTCTTAGGTTTGAGTAAAGGGAATATGGTGACCCCTAAAATGTTAAAAGCGATGAATAAAAATCCAATCGTTTTTGCACTAGCGAACCCTACCCCGGAAATTGCTTACGAAGACGCTATTGGAGCGCGTGAGGACATCATTTTGGCAACAGGTCGTAGCGATTATGCTAATCAGGTCAACAACGTATTAGGATTCCCATATATCTTCCGCGGAGCGATTGATGTAAGAGCAAAAGAAATTAACGAAGCGATGAAACTCGCTGCAGTAAAGGCTTTGGCTTCTCTTACAAAGTCACCTGTACCTGATATCGTGAACATGGCCTATAACGAATCGAACATCACGTTCGGTCGTCAGTATATCATTCCGAAGCCAGTAGATCCGCGTTTATTGACAACTGTTGCACCTGCTGTTGCGAAAGCAGCGATGGATAGTGGCGTGGCGCGTTTCCCAATTAAGGACATGAACGCTTATGTTGCTGATTTAGCAAAACGTCGTGGCGAAGATGATCAAATCTTCCGTCTATTGACGAACAAGGCTAAACGTCAACCGAAGCGTGTGGTAATGGCCGAAGCTGACAATATCAAAATCATCAAAGCGGCGCAGATACTTGCTGAAGAAGGCATTGCACATCCAATTTTGGTGGGTAATAGCGAAAAGATTCACAGCATTATCGAGCAAAACAATATTGAATTAAGCGACGATATTCAAATTATAGATTCTCGTTCAAACGCGCCTGCTATCGAAGCGAAGCGTGTGAGCTTTGGAGATATCTATTTTGAAAAACGTCATCGCAAAGGAGTGAACTGTTACGAAGCGCGTAAGCGTATGCGTGAGAGCACTTACTTCGGCGCCATGATGGTAGAGACAGGAGAAGCAGATGCAATGGTAAGTGGTCTTTCTCGTCGTTATGCAGATGTTATCAAACCTGCCTTGCAAATTGTAGGCACCCATCATAAGGTGAACAAGATTGCTGGTATGTATATGTTGATCACGAAGCAAGGTCCTATCTTCTTCGCAGATACAACGGTAAACTTCAACCCTAGCGTAGAAGATTTAGTTGAAATCACTGAATTGACTTGTCGCGCTGTAAAAGCCTTCAACGTCAATCCTCGTGTGGCATTCTTAAGTTATTCAAACTTCGGTAGTGCAGGCGGTTATGATGCAGAGAAGATGGCGAAAGCGGTAGAAATCCTACACGAACGTCATCCTGATCTAGTTGTGGATGGTGAAATGCAGGCTAACGTTGCTTTCAACAAAGATATCCTTCGTGATAATTATCCTTTCACAGCTTTAGCGGAAGGTGGTGCTCCGAACGTGCTTATCTTCCCTTCGCTTGCTGCTGGAAATATCGCGCATAATTTAACTGCAGCCTTAAGTCAGAATACAGAATCTATCGGACCGATCCTTTTGGGTATGAACAAGCCGATTCATGTATTGCAATTAGGCAGCTCTGTTCGCGATATCGTGAACATGGTAACTATCGCAGTGGTAGACGCGCAAGCGCGTGCGGATCGTGATAAACGTAAGGCAATTGCCAACGCGGCAGCGACTTCTAAAAAAGCGACTAAACCTGCAAAAAAAGTAAATGCTAAAAAAGCAGTAGTAAAAAAAGTAGCGGTAAAAAAGACTGCGAAGAAAACTGCTAAAAAGAAATAAATCATCATGAACAACAAACGCGTCTTGCTCCTAGGCAGCGGTGAATTGGGTAAAGAGGTCGTTATTGCTTTGCAACGTTTGGGGCAAACAGTCATTGCGGTCGATAGTTATGCCAATGCGCCTGCCATGCAAGTAGCAGATGCGTTTGAAGTGATTGATATGTTGAACGGCGATCAATTAGATGCGGTTGTTGCTAAGCACCAGCCCGACTTGATTGTTCCTGAAATTGAAGCGATTCGTACAGAACGTTTTTACGATTACGAAGCGCAAGGTATTCAGGTGGTACCAAGTGCAAAGGCAGCAAATTTCACCATGAATCGCAAACTGATTCGTGATCTGGCCTCCAAGACACTCGGCTTGCGCACGGCACGCTATGCGTACGCCACAACCTTAGAAGACTTTACAAAAGCGGTTCATGAAATTGGCATTCCTTGTGTGGTGAAGCCATTAATGAGTAGCAGTGGCAAAGGACAATCTGTTGTTAAATCAGCGGAAGATATTAGCAAAGCATGGGATTATGCCTGTAGCGGTAGTCGTGGTGATTTGCTAGAAGTGATTGTTGAATCCTTTGTCCCTTTTCATACAGAAATCACTTTACTTACTGTCACGCAGAAAAATGGTCCTACCCTCTTTGCGCCGCCTATCGGGCATCGCCAGGAGCGTGGTGACTATCAAGAGAGTTGGCAGCCTTGTGCTATCAGCGAAAAGGATATTGCAGAAGCGCAAGCGATGGCAGCTAAGGTGACAGAAGCATTGAGTGGTGCGGGCATTTGGGGAGTTGAATTCTTCCTTACCGACCATGGCGTTTATTTCTCAGAACTCTCTCCTCGTCCACATGATACCGGTATGGTAACTTTGGCGGGAACACAAAATTTGAATGAATTCGAATTGCATACACGTGCGATTCTTGGTTTGCCCATCCCACAAATTGAATTGTGGAGAGCGGGTGTGAGCGCAGTAATTCTAGCTACAGCTAGTTCTAGTACTGCCCCGACCTTTACAGGCGTAGAAACGGCTTTAGAAACGCCACAAAGCGATATCAAACTATTTGGTAAGCCTAGCACTCGTCCGTATCGTAGAATGGGTGTAGCCTTAAGCTATGATGAGGTAGGAGCTGATATGGACGCTTTGCGTAAAAAGGCAAAGGCACTCGCTGATCAAGTAAAGGTTGATTAAATATCTTCTATTCCTTTTATTTCCCAATTACGCCCAAGGCTTGTAACTCCGTAATACTAACGGTCGGTGGCATGATTCCTTGTACTAATTTTTTGCGAACCAAGCGTGCGACACGTTTGGCTTGTTTGCGTGTTTTAAACGGTTCGTTTCCAGCAATGGCAGGAACGCTTGCTTGATGAATAAAAGGCTTACCAGCATTTAGAATATCGTACCCATAGCCAATATTCTCCTTATGCGTCGTTTTAAAAACATGAATGCGATAATGAGGCCGCGCGCTTGCAATGCTCAAGCAAAGGCTGAAAAGCAGGATAAGAGTCGAGATTCTAGGCATAAAAAAAGGATGCTATCGAAGATAACATCCTTTTTTAAACATTCATAACGGTTTGGGATTAGCCTCCCAAGTAAGAGCGCAACAACTTACTGCGGCTTGTTCCGCGTAATTTGTTAATCGCTTTATCTTTAATCTGGCGAACACGTTCACGAGTAAGGGCGAATTTCTCACCGATATCTTCCAAACTCATCGGGTGTTCAACGCCGATACCGAAATATAATTTAATAACGTCTTTTTGACGATCAGTCAAAGTCGACAAAGAGCGTTCGATCTCTTGGCGCAATGACTCTTGATATTCCATACGGCTATCAGCACGTGTAGCGTTTGGATTTTCAAGAACGTCTAATAATGAATTCTCTTCACCATCTACAAACGGAGCATCCACTGATACGTGGCGAGCAGCAACACCTAAAGTGGTTGCTACTTCTTCCGTTGCGATTTCCAATACGGTTGCTAATTCTTCTGGAGAAGGCTCACGCTCGTATTCTTGTTCTAGTTGAGAGAAGGCTTTGTTAATTTTATTCAATGAACCTACCTTATTCAAAGGTAAACGCACGATACGACTTTGTTCTGCCAATGCTTGTAGAATCGACTGACGAATCCACCAAACAGCATAGGAGATAAATTTGAAACCACGTGTTTCATCGAAACGTTGCGCGGCTTTAATCAATCCTAGGTTACCTTCATTGATCAAGTCAGAAAGAGATAAACCTTGATTTTGGTATTGTTTAGCTACAGAAACTACGAAACGGAGGTTCGCTTTTGTTAAGCGTTCCAACGCAGCCTGATCACCTTGCTTAATTCGAACCGCCAACTGAACCTCTTCTTCTGGGGTAAGAAGATCGACTTTACCGATTTCTTGTAAGTATTTTTCGAGGGATTGACTTTCGCGATTAGTAATGGATTTGGTAATCTTAAGTTGCCTCATTGCGAAAATTGGATTTAATAGTATTCCTTAAAGGGATACAAAAATACGGAATTTTAGACGTAAAACAAATTTAATAGACTAAAATCATTTGGAGAATTGAATTAGTTTTCTATTTTGCAGTCGGAGAATTGACAAATAATCCTCCGAAAGCAATTATGGCGAAAAAGAAACAATATAGTTTAGAATATGTAGTGCGCTCTTCACCCGGAATTTTATATGAATTCCTTACAGAGCCGAGTGAATTAGCCTTATGGTTTGCTGATCACGTAGACAACCACAATGGCAATTATTCCTTTACATGGGAAGGTTATACTGACCACGCTGAATTGGTTTCTTCTGATGAGGACGAATATGTGCGCTACCGTTGGGATTATCAGGCAAAAGATGAGTACTTCGAATTTAGTATCAAAAAGAGTGATATCTCTCAAGACACGATTCTAACCATTACTGATTTTGCAGATCCTAAGGAAATGAAAGACCAGCAATTGCTATGGGACTCGCAAATTAAATCATTGAAGAAGCATATCGGAGGCTTAGGTTAAGCCTTCACCCCGTTGAAATAACGTTTCATCCAAGTCGTTTCTATAGGCGCTAGCCACTCAGCTCGTAACTCGCCGAGCGTGTTCACGAGATTATTGAACACCGCTGTTTGTGGGTTAACAAGTCCGCTCTCTACTTTGTGTTGTAATTCCTTTGGACTTAACAAATGGAATTGATTTTGCATTTCCACTACGGCATTTAATCGATTGAAGAAATCGATATTCAATTGCGCACCAATTTCTTTGATAAACTTCACAGAAGAGTCGATACTGCAACCGCTTGCGTCATGGATATCTTCGTCCACTACCAACACGATAAAATAACTATTCAAAACCGCTGCATCCGCACGTAGCGCCAGTTTATGAGCCGTCCATTGCGAAGCAAACTGCTTTAATGCTGGCGTTAAACTCTGCTCTTCGTAAGGCGTGAATGCTCGGTCCGCTTGATAAATCCAAACGCGGGCTGTTTCAGGAAAGCTGGCAAAATAATTTTCCATTCACTTATTCTTTAATACGCTCTGCAATTAATTCTGCGATATCCTTCAATTCGATTTCATTCTCTACACCCTTTTGCTTTACGCCATCTTCCCACATAATCATACAAAACGGACAAGCGGCAGCAACTACCGAAGCACCTGTGGCGATAGCTTCTTCTGTACGTGCAATATTGATACGTGTTTGACCAGGTTCATCTTCCTTAAATACTTGGGCTCCACCCGCTCCGCAACACAAACCATTGGTGCGACAGCTTTTCATTTCTACTAGATCTGCATCTAAGGCTTGTAAAACTTGACGAGGGGCTTCATAGATATTATTCGCACGTCCTAAGTAGCAAGAATCATGAAAGGTAATTTTCTTCCCTTTCATTGAACCGCCTTCTTCCAAACGAATTCTTCCCGCATCGATTAATTCTTGTAAATAAGTAGCATGATGTACCACCTCATAATTACCTCCTAATTCAGGATATTCATTTTTTAAGGTATTGAAGCAATGCGGACAAGTAGTCACAATTTTCTTGATGCCATAGCCATTCAAAACTTGAATATTCATATTGGCCATCATCTGAAATACCATTTCATTACCAGCACGGCGTGCAGGGTCTCCGGTACATACCTCTTCTGGTCCGAGTATCGCGAAGGACACCCCTACTTTATTCAAAATCTCTGCAAAAGCTTTTGTGATACGTTGTACACGTTGGTCGAAGCTACCCGCGCAGCCTACCCAAAATAGCACTTCTGGATTTTCGCCAGTGGCCATCATTTCACTCATCAATTTTACGTTCATAAGAATCTCTTTTTATGATTAAGCATTGCGCCAGTTAGCGCGATCTTCGTTACTAAATTTCCAAGGACCTTGGTTGTTTTCTAAATTACCAAACATCATCGCCCATTCATTCGGAACATTCGAATCTTCCATTACTAAGGAACGACGTAATTGTAGGATAATGTCTAAAGGAGAAATATTCAATGGACAAGCTTGAACGCAGGCGTTACAAGTCGTACATGCTCTAAGTTCTTCTACACTAATACGATCTAGCAAATTACCTTCTACAGGCACTTCTGCATTCTTTTCTAGTAATAAACCAACTTCTTCCAAGCGATCGCGTGTATCCATCATCACTTTACGTGGTGACAATTTTTTACCCGTTTGATTGGCCGGACAAGCGGCTGTACAACGTCCGCATTCGCTGCAAGAATAAGCATCCATTAAATTCTTCCAAGATAAATCTTGCACATCCTTTGCTCCAAATTTAATCGGCGCATTCGGGTCTGTTTCAGGGAATTCATTCGCACGTTCTGGTTGTAACATTAACACCACTTCCTTTTGAACGATCGGCATATTCTCCATCTGACCTACCGGGCGTAAGCTCGCGTAGAAGCTGTTTGGGAAAGCCATTACGATGTGCAAGTGCTTCGAAAAAGGCAAGTAGTTTAAGAAAGCAAAAATTCCGATGATATGTAACCACCAAGCCGCGCGTTCCATTAGCATTAATGCGTTTGGAGAAGTGCCATTCAACCAGCTTGCAATATGCGAAGAGATAAGAAATGGCGCTGTACTCGTGTAGTGTTCTACTCCTGCATCCTGCAATAAACGATCAGCCGCATTCATGAATAAGAACAAGGACATCAAGACAATTTCTGTAAATAGAATAATGGCGGCGTCACGTGTCGGAGCACCTTCTAATTCGGACTTCGTGAAGCGATTCACCTTTACAACATGGCGACGGAATAAGAAAACCACGCAGGCCGCTAAGACTAAAAATGCTAAGATCTCGAAAGAGTTAATCAACCAAGTATAACAGTCGCCTAGGAAAGGCGCGAATAAACGGTGTTGCCCTAGCAGTCCGTCTAGGACGATTTCTAACATCTCAATATTGATGATAATAAACCCTACGTACACAATTAAATGTAAGAAGGCTACGAGTGGGTTGGTGAACATCTTCTTCTGCCCGAGTGCAAAAATGAACATGTTTTTCCAACGCTGTTCTTTATTATCAGAAAGGTCTTCATCACGCCCTAGCAAGATGTTTTTACGAATACGAATCACCTGCTTCGTGAAGAAATAAATAGCAGCTGCCGCTACTAAAACAAAAATCACTTGTTGAATAATATGCATATTAATGGAAACAAATTTTAATCTTGAACATAATCAGTTAAGTACTCATAGTAAGTAGTCAATACCCCGTCTTGCGTTATCGTAGCGCGATCTAGAATATCACTCTGCGTTTTCAATAATTCAGGTAACACCATTTTTGTCAATTGTACCCCGAAGAAATCACTCGCATCGCGCGGTAATTCATTCGGTAAATTATCAACGGCCATTACATCCACGGTACCTTGTAAATACGGCGCAACTTTCTCCAAACTCTGACGATGAACGCCATAGGTAGGATCCTGGATAATGGTTGAACCATAATTGATTGGAATGGAACCATAAGCGTCGCAGGTAATATCTGCGATTACTTGAATATTGAAGTCGGGCTTTGCTAAATCCTTCGCATCGAAGAAAGCAGGAATATTTTTCTCCCAATACACCCCATTCAATAACACATCTGCTTGCTGCGTATAGGCTTCAAAATCGCAATAGTAATTCGCAGGATGCTTTCTAAAATCTTCTCGATGATATACGTGCGTATCTTGATGTTTGTATAATTGCTCGGCTGTCAGCTCCACATATACAGGATAATCATACTTCTTCTTCAAGAACTCAGAAGGGCTTACACGCTTGATATCGAACATATTCATGGTTTCTACAATACCGGTACTTACACGACCATTACCAGTAGAAACAATTTTTATCGGAGGAAGTTTAACTTCGAAATACTGACGGATTACTTCTCTAAAGTCGGTGAAGCGATGAACGGGCGGTAAACTGAAGGTTCCTGTCTTTTTACCATAGGTTAAAAGTCCGTTATGCGCCCCGACAATACCTGCAAAAAATCCAAAGCCTAAAATGCGCTGTTTATCAGTATAGGTTAGGCATTCATAATCTATGAGTCGGATCTTCTTTTGAATAATTGCTTGTAACAATTTCTTGTTATACGGTTGCTTCTTTTTCGTGTGAGAAAAGAAGAAATAGGTTTTACCTGCAATAAGCTCGTCAATCGGTACTTCTTTGATACCGATTAAAATATCACAATCACTCAAATCCTCTTGCATAGTGATTCCTGCAGCTAAATACTCTTCATTCGTATAACAACGATTCGGTGATGGTTGCACCACTAATTCCCATTGTGGAAATTGGCGTTTCACCACTTTACACTGATGCGGACTAAGCGCCACACGATTGTCGGGCGGGTTCTTCCCTTCGCGAATAATTCCTAACTTCATAGCATGGCCAAGATACGAAGAAAATGCCCAATTTTTTCGTGGTTTTACTTCGGTCTTTTCACTATTTTTGTTTGGTATGGGTTTTATGAAGAAGTGTTTATGGATTATTATTTTCAGCTTGCTAAACGGAGCTGTCGCTAGTGTATTTGCGCAAACGGCAGATGACAAAATCAACCCAGACAAATTCGATTATATCCTATTCGACCAGATTTATCATCGTAAAATAAATGAGCAACGATTATCTCAAAATAAAGATGAGTTGCTTTGGAGTGAGGTTTTAGAAAAAGCGGCGGTTGATCAGTCTGCCACGATGGCGAAAACAAAGAAAATCAATCAAGAAGGCTCCAGTAAAAATAAACGTACCACCGGCGACCGTATTGCGTTTTATGGTGGAACAAGTTTAGGCCTAGAAATTGTTCAGGGGACGAATATTGGGAAAGATGTAAAAACTTATTTCACCTATAATCAGGTCGTAGATGATCTTTTAGCGAAAGTCAACAAGGCAAAAAAATATTCAGACATTATCAATAATCCAACAGCCTTTTATATTGGCATTGGAGCAAGCGTAGACGCGAGCGGGAAACGAATTTTCGTTTCTATTGTGGTAGGTGGTTTGGAGACGATAAATCAAGGAAAGAGCTTGCGTAAGGTATTGAATTTACCCTACTCTAAACGTGATTATGGCATAACAGGTGGCAATCAGAAAGAGTGCCGTAATTGCGAGCGTTTCGACGATTATAATGCTTTACAACAAGGATTAAGTATACAGCAGGGTAAGATTTATTTTGAATATGGCAACTTGCGTCGTTTGAAAAAGTTATTGGCCAATGCCGATGATGGAATAGCGATTGATATCATTCAAAAAGCGCAATATCCCTGCGATACCTTCAATATCTACGATGCTGAAAAAATGCATCGTGGAATTTTGCTCAAGCCTATTTATTCAAAAGAATTATTCAAAAGTAATAGTTCTCCGGAACGTGAAAATCGTTTCGAAGGGTATATTGCGACGGTGCCGCGTTCTATCTTAAAGAAATTAGGCGGGGAATATGAGATCAACGTAAACATTATTCAAAAAGGCAAATTCTGTAAACGTGTGATGCGCGCCTATATGGAAGGCAATCGTATGAGCAATGATCGAGGGATGAGTCTAATGCCAGACACGATCAATCCTTGCCTAACCTGTAATATCCGCGACGATATTGAGATGGATTCCACCAAAAACAGTTTGGTGTTTAAAATCCCTTTTGATAAAAATAAATCGGAATACAAACTAAAAGATTTGCAGCCAATTTTGGATGCATTGAATGAACCAAAATATACTATCGAAGCGATTGATATCGTTGCGTACACGAGTATTGAAGGCGATTCCATTAAAAATACTTTACTTCAAATTAAGCGCGCGAAGAGTATTCTAGAGGCCTTGAAGAAGTTTAATAAATCAGACTTCGTGAATACCATTGAAACGAGAGATGGCTACGAATTATTTCAGCGACAAGTGCTTAATACGGAACGAGCCATTTATACCAAAATGAGTAAAAAGCGTTTGCTAGATACGATTAATAGTTCACTAGCGCTTCGCAAGGAGTTCGAACCAATTTTACAAGAAGAGCGTGTGACAGAGGTGCATATGAAGGTTCGTTATATGACAGAAGGTGATAATGAATTACCTTTTGTGATTCATTCATTGGAAAAAGCGATAGCTAAAGAATCGTATTATAAAGCACTTCGTATTCAACAATACGCTATCCGCCAATGTATGATTGGCAAATATGATCCAGCGGTACTTCTACGTGTTAAGATTCCGGTACGTTTTGAAACGGTTCCATTATGTATGAATCAGCTTTTTATTGAAAGTCGGTTTTACAGAGACGATACCTTAACAGCCGCCATGCAAGGACGTTTGAATGAATTAGTGAAGCTAGACCCTAATAATGATAAACTCAAATTCAATCGAATACTAGCCTTTTTGAACAATGATTATTTCAAAGACCAGGCGATGATTGATGAGTATGGGAATCGGATTGAGACGTTGAAAAAAAGCAAATTGAAACCAGAAATGGTGAATGCGCTGTATATGGAATATTTATTCAAAATCATTTCACAGTTCGACTCATCTGGCACTGGTCTTGGCAATAAAAACGTGGTGATGGCGATGGAGAAATTGAGAAAACAGTTCTCCGTTGACAAAGGCCGTTCGAATTGGGAAAACGCATTACAGATGGCGGATATATTTATTCGACACAACGACTACCGATATGCAGCGCAGTTGATGACACCGTATTTACGTGACGAAGGCGTGAGTGAAAAGTTTGTTTTTACTTATATATCCGTGATTGGACGTTACCCGGAGAATTGGTTCAATCCTGATTTTAGATTTGCGCTTTCCAAGGCTAAGGAGCTCAATGCGAAAAGATATTGTCAGCTTTTCAGCGACCCCTATCTCTCGATACAAGTTTTAGAACACCCATTAATTAAAAGAGAATACTGTGAAACCTGCCGTTAAGCAAAGCTCCTTTATTGGATTTCTATTAGTGGTGTTTTTAACACTCGCACTTCTCGGCACGCAAAGTAGCTGCCGCAAGTCGAATAGCATTTTAAGCGACTCTAAGGCTGCACCAAGCTTTTCAACGGATACGCTTAGCTTCGATACTTTATTCACTTCGATCGGCTCAACAACGGGTTCTTTTAAGATTTATAATCCGTATTCGCAGACATTACGCATCAGTGATATCTACTTACAAAGTGGCGCGAGCAGCGTATTCTATATTAACGTAGACGGTGTATCAGCAAGCACTTTCAAGAATATTGATATTCCTGCAAATGACAGTATTTATGTTTTCGTTGGCGTAAAACCAAACGTAAATAATCAGAATACGCCTTTAGTAATTGATGAAAACATCGTTTTTATTTGCAATAATAATAAGCGACAAGTGACTGTTGAGGCATGGGGACAAGACGCATATTTTCATGTGTATGAAGAGATACAAACAAGCACTTGGAAAAATGATAAGCCACACGTGCTCTTGCGTAGTTGTTTAGTGGATACAAACGCAACTTTAACTATCGAAGCGGGGGCAAAAATTTATTGCCATCCAAGAGCCTATTTATTGGTGAGTGGAGCGATTCAAGCGATTGGAACTAAGCAAGACAGTATTCTTTTCCGTGGTGATCGCTTAGAGCGTTTTTATGATGAATTACCTGGTCAATGGGGAGGCATTGTCTTTTTAAGAAATGCGGCTAGCGGTAGTACTTTCGAGCACTGTATCATCAAGAATGCAACCAGTGCCTTTATTCTTGGTTCTACTTATGCACCGGATGCAAACGTTAGCTTACAGCTGAGTAATTTCTATTTCAATTCCGCTCCGTCAGTAACTATTAATAAATGCAAAATTTATAATTGCCAGGAAAACGCCATTTTTGGATTTAATAGTATTGCCAACGTCAACAACACCCTCATTTATAACTGTTCGAAGGAGTGCGTAAATATCGCCTTTGGTGGGCAATACCATTTCAAACATTGTACGATTGCCAATTATACCAGTAATACGATTGACCATAGTTCTCCTTGTTTGGTCATTGGGAATTATATGGTCTTTAACGGTACGGGAGCACTTGCGCAGGTGGATGCCACGTTTGATAATAGTATGGTGATTGGTAATATTTTCAATAAAGCGGACAAGTACAACAATAATTATGAGGTGTATTTAGATCATGCGCTAGGATTTAATGCCGGAGCACCTTTCAACTATAGCTTTACTAATTGCTTATTACAAATCGAACCTACTTTAATTGATGCTACTAAATTGAATAATTGCGCTGTCAATTTGGATTGGAGCGGATTGTTCTATAATCGTACTGCCGATAATTATCACCTAGTAAGCACGAGTGCTGCACGCAATGCAGGTGACGCGACGATAGGCTTGGTAGATGATTTGGATGATGTAACTAGAAGTGGCAATCCAGATATTGGATGCTATGAATATTAATGACTGATTAATTCAGAAGGATTAATTCCTGTATTCTTTTTAAAGGCAGCACTAAAATGGCTGACACAGGAAAAGCCCAATGTATAAGCCACTTGCGATACCGTAGCACCGGGCTGACCTAATAAGGACTTCGCATTTTCCATTCGTTCATGTTGAATATAATCATGAATGGTATAGTTAAAAATGCTCTTAAAGCCGCGTTTTAGGTAATTTTCATTCAGGCCAACCTTCTTGGCTAATTCTGCGATGGTTGGAGGATCTTGTAATTCTTGAAGAATGATTGCCTTCGCCACATGAACTTTCTGCGCCTCTTCTTCACGAAGCGTGAATTTCTCCTTCGGCACTTGATCAGGTTCGTTGAGAAACTGAAACAAGTAATGTAAGAAGCCCAAAATCTTACTTTCAGCAAACATATTACGACGAATACCAGGCTTTAAACGGGTATTGACTAATTGCGTCAAATAGAGTTCTGTTTTTGATTTCAGCCCTTCGATGTTTTCGAATGAATCACTGTGTTTACCGTTCAATACGCGTTCCACACAACTTGGTAACTCATAGGTTAAATCCTCGGTGAAGGCGATGATATAATCGTGGCCCAACATCCAATTCACGAAGTAAATAGGTGTTTTCGCTTTGAGTATATCCCCTTCTCTCTCTAATTGATGGACGAAGCGTAATTGTAAGTTTGGAAGACTTGTCTCTGTTGGAATATGTTTCAATTCCAATTGCAAACGTTCTTCAGCGACACGGATATCAAAATTCAACTGCAGCTTGTATATGGTTGCATGCAATCCTTTACGACTTAAATTTAATTCAAATCGTTGTACAGTGCCCATATGATGCGGTAGTTCGAGCTCTTCTTGCAAAGCACCAGTTGCATCTTGTTGCAAAGTAAATTGCAAGAGATGTTCAAAGTGTTGACTTTGCGATTTGAGTCCTTGAATGAATTCCGCAGGTATCATGAAGGAACAAAAGTACACTATGAAAGAGTGCGGTACTTATT
>JACCDO010789480.1_pt1 | contig 26156 bp, 24 predicted proteins | sample 7446101 | NCBI WGS metagenome assembly JACCDO01 (sample SAMN15323440, study PRJNA562643) | freshwater metagenome | isolation source: river surface water | place: USA:Blue River Watershed | collected 2017-08-16 | reverse complement strand
TTATATTTTAAATATTTTATTTTATAGACTTCTTCCATTAAATTAATATATAAAAAATGAATTAATATATTATTAAATTACTAAATTATATATATTATGATAATAAATAAATCAGATATTAATGTTACTAATAAATTATTTTCAACAGGAATATCAACATTAATTGCTGAAATATGTACATTACCAATATGTACTATTAAAACTGTTTATCAAAATAATAACTTGACAACATTAGAAACAATAAAAAATATTAATAAACAAAATGGTTTTAAAGGGTTTTTTTCAGCATCAACACCTGCAATAATTTCACAAATATTTTCAACAACAAGTAAATTTACAATTTATGAATATATAAAAAATAAAAGAAATACTTCAAAAGATGATATTATTAATAATTCATTAAATGGAGGTATTAGTGGATTATTAGGTAGTTTATTAACACATCCAATTGATGTTTGGAAAAATTTTAGTCAAAGAAATGAAAGTTATAAAAATTTTTTATTAAATAAAGATAAATCTTTAATAAAAAAAATATATCAGGGATATAGTGGAAGTATTTCTAAAAATATTGTATTATATTCATGTTTATATCCAATTAATGATTATTATAATAGTCATTTTAAATCAACAATAATTTCTGCACCATTAACAACTATTACTGTTAGTTTTATAATTCAACCTTTTGATTATTATAAAACTATTAAAATAGCAAAAGGAACTCAAATTAAAGTATCACTTAAAAATAACTATTTTAGAGGTTTTCATCTAATGTTATTAAGATCAATGCCACATTTTATGTTAACTATGTATTTTTCTAATTTATTTTATAATAAATTTACTAACTAATTTTAATATATGTTTAACAACTAATTTTATATGTATCACATTCAGATTTATGATTTTTTTAACCATACCATGCAGTATATCCTTGTTGTTTCCAAACAGTATATGCACAGTTAGTGTTTGATTGACAATTAAATAAACTAGAACAAGAAGCTGAACAACTATTATATTTTGATGTAGGATCACCAGAACACCACCAATAACTATTAATTTGCATTAAACCATAATCAGTTGAACCATCTGTATTTTTATTTGTTGCATCACAATTATATGAACTTTCATATTTACTAATACAAACCATTGTTGGAATTGAATATTCAGGAAATCCTGATTTTCTTAAATAACTAGCAACTTGACATTGTGACTGGTAATTAGTTTGATAATTAGCTTGTAAAACATTACAATTTGTTTGTTGAACTGGTCTATAAATAAAATTATATTCATCTAAAAATTTTCTAACTTCTTTATCATATAATTGCATAAACATATCAACATCTCTTGTTAAAACCCATAATGAAATTGCAGAAGGAGTTGTTATAATACTGTATTGATATTGATTATCTTTAAGTTCTCCTAATTTAACAATCCAATATGGTGAATCAACAGGAACACCATCTAAATGAACTGTAAGTTTACCTGGTTCTGAAATATTTTTATAATAAGCATAACCATTAATTTGTTCAATTTCATTATTTTCATTTATTTGTGAGTTAATGACATTAATATTGCCATTATCTAAAAGACCATAATCTGCAGTAATACAGGTTCCATATCCTTGAAAAATACTATTTGTTGGAGCTTCATAAACTTGTAACCAATGACCTAAATAACTATTAACATCAATAGAATCAATAGTACTTGGAACATTTTTTGCACTAGATAAATATAAAGCAGCTAAAAAAATTAAGTTAAATAACATTATTATATAATACTTTATATTTTTATATATTTTTTTTAAAAAAAATGAATCTTTAAAATATAAGATATAAATTATTATTTTATGGGAGGTCATGCACTTAAAAATATTAAAACAGTAAGGATGAGTTTAATAACTTACAATAAAATAAAAAAAGAAATTTGTGATAAATTAAACAATGAAATTAAAATTGACTTTTTATTTGATAATCCTGATAAAACTGATTTTGGAGATCTAGATATTTTATATAAAAGTGAACCACATATTAATATGTATGATTATATTACAAAAATATTTATACCAAAAGAAATTGTTAAAAATGGTGATGTAATATCATTTTCATATAATATAACAAATGATGAATATGCACAAATTGATTTTATTAAATCATCAAATTTTGATATGTCCAAGTTCTTTTTTTCTTATGGTGATTTAGGACTATTAGTTGGTAAAATGGTTAAACATTATGAACTTTCATTTGGTGACAGAGGATTATTTATTAAAAATATTTATAATCAAAATATTTATCTTAATGATAATCCTAAAGAAATTTGTGATTATTTAAATTTAAATTATAATAAATGGGGACAATTTAAAACAGAGATTGAAATTTTTAATTGGTTAAGTACTTGTAATTTATGTCATAAAGATATATTCATTTCTGGAAATTATGAGCACCGTCATAAAGTAGAAACTAGACCAATGTATAATAGATTTATTGAATGGTTAAATATTAACATGACAAATAAAGAATATATAATTGAAAATAAACAAAGTAATGCAATTTTATATTTTAATAAACAACATGTTATAGATGAATTAGAAAAAGAAAATATTATTAAACAAGAAAGAAAAAATAAATTTAACGGTAAAAAAATTTTAGAGTTAAATGTAATTAAAAATGAAAAAGAACTTGGTAACTTTATTAAAAATTTTAAGGAATTTATAACAAGTAAACATACTGATTTTGATTTGTGGATTGATAATAATGAAATTAGTAGCATTGATAATGAAATAATAAATTATTCAAAATTATTTTGATGATTTACATTATTTATAAATTCTTTTATTTCTCCACAAAATTGTTGTCTTGTATTATCACTAATAATTAAATTAAAATCAAAAGTTAATTCATTAACTAAAATACCAACACAAAAAGATCTGCTACCAGTACTATAACTTATATATCTTAAAAAATCATCTGCATCATAAAATATAAATTTACAGTCAAGATTATCAAGTAAACTATTACTAAATTGCACAAGATCAGTAATTGTTTTATTGTTTGTATCTAATTTTAGAAGGTCTAACATTAACTTAAATGAAAAATTAACAAATACACCATGATTACTTTGAATGTAAAAATTATAATAGTTTACATTAGTATCTTTATTTTCATGTATTTTTTTTATTGATAAATTATAATCCATAAAATAAATAATTTTTTTCTTTTTAAATAAATTTTTTCTTAAACAAATATCATAACTAGTAATACAAAAATGCTACGTTTTCAAAATAATAATTAATAATTAATAAAAGTCATCACAACTAATAGAAGCCTTAGTATCTGAATTGGCAGACTTGAAAGACTTAGGTACTCTATCAGATGTATCAATGTCAAGAGTAGTACAGTTTCTAATTTCAATGTCTTCAACTTCAAAAGCCTCCATAATTATAGATTGAAACTCTGTGAAGATAGAAGTATTTGACTTGACAGGAATAGATACTACTTGAAATTCATCTTTAGTACCTTTATTGAACTTAACAAGACGAGAAGGAAGGGATTTCATCTTCTTAATTGTCTTGAGTTTCTTATATTGGGCATCAGTGATAGGACCAACCATAACAGGATTACCAGAGAAAGCTCCTTCCTTAACGTTCTTGTTTCTGCAAACAAAAACCTTTTGACTTGGAGGAAGAACAACAGTAGTAAAACCCAAGTCAAAACTAGATACCTTCTTGACAACAGGAGTTTTCCATAATTCCTTTTCACTACTCATAAAATTAGTAAACTTTGTGGTAGGCTTGTAATCATCATAAGAGTCAGAGGAATCAGAGTCAGAGTCAGAGGAATCAGAGTCAGAGTCAGAGGAATCAGAGTCAGAGGAGTCAGAGTCAGAATCAGAGGAATCAGATTTAGAATCTAACTCAACTTTCTTCACAACAATCTTTGACTTCTTATCTTCAATAAAATCTCTTACATCCTTAACAAATTGGTAAGACTCAAAATCAATATCAATAGATGACATTCTATAGTTGTTTTCAAGGGTATCAACAATGGCAATAACTTTTTGAAGGTCACAATTAGGCTTAACAACTTCAGCAAGAATGTCAATAACTAACTTGTTATGAGGTGAATATCCAATCAAACCTAACCCATTAACAGGGAATGGTTTGCTTTCCTCATTAAGAACATTGTTAAAGCTCTTGATAATTGCTTGGCGGTGAATTCTAAGTTGACTGATTGAAAGTACCAAGAGAGAACAGAAAATAGTTACTTTGGTTGTGTTATTAAATCTCCAACCGTCACTAATCTCTTGCTTCATTTCTTGAATGCTCTTATTTTTAAGATAGTAATTGGTACTATAGTATTGGTACAAATCAGAACGATTAGCAATATAATCTTCAAACTGAATATTATCAGCTTTAGGAATAATTTCCTTGATCCACTCATTGGCAATGTGTGGATATTGAAGATAAGTTTCCAAATCAATTCTTTGACACAAGTCAGACTTAGTCAAGTATGTAATAATCAAACCAAAGTCAGCAGTAGGTTTTTCCTTTTTCATCAAGTATGCACAATGATAGTTACTTTCAATCCAAGTAGCAAATCTCAAAGTATTATTCACTTTATATAACTCATAAAAGGTCTCAAATAACTTAGGAACCTCATTAAGAATCATCTTGTGAATCATATTCATTGGACCAGTAACACGTTCATCATCAGTAATCTTGATATCAAGAACATATGCAGTAAAGTCTAAGTAGGTTTTTAGGACTTCACTTTGAAGAACAAACTTGTTGAAATCAACATACATGGACTGTTCAGAGTAAACAATTGCATCATCATCATCAGTACCAAACTCTTCAGTGTTAAACATATTCTCCCACATAACAATTCTACTGTTGTAGTGGTTTAAGAATATTAACCAATTCTTTCTGGTATTCATAGGATGTCTAAACATTCCAATACTAGTTTTTAGCATTGAACAGTACTGGGCAAATGTGTAATCCATCCAAATAGGGTAACCATCAATTACATCATTTAAGTACTCATTCCATGCTTCAATACTCCACTTGTGTTCAACTGCATAGTTTTTCTTTTCTAAATCATCATAAGTTAAACATATGGAAACAGAAAGATATGAATTTGGTACAGCATAGTTACCGTCAGAATTTCTAACGTATTGCTCAATTGGAACCCATACGTTAAATGTTTTACCTTGATAACAACGAGTTACAACATTACCATTTTCATCAAGAGAATGAACCTTACCCTTAACAAGAGTATTGTAATCTTCAGGAGTAAGAACAGAATCTAATGTTTGCTTGTGTAAAGCATTAAGTTGTTCAGCACGTTGCTTACGAAGAAGATCAAACTGATTGACAATTGGTGTATAGGTTGTTAGTTGAACAGGACCAGAACCTTGAGGAAGATTGTGAATGAATGAGGTTTCATCAAGGTTATAGTTATTTTCATTATGAATTGAAGTGTCAACATAACCATCACGGTTAAGATGTAACATAATTTGACCTTCAAGAACATTGATACTATTTTTAAGATTTTGAATCTTACGTTTAGTTTCAACAGTCATAATAGTTAAGAAACCATCATCATTGTTGTTCTTAAGTCTCTCAAGATGTTCTAAATGTTCCTGAATCATTTCTTGAGGATTTTCAGAACATTTACAAGATCCCAAAAACAAATCATCATAACATATAGCATTGATACCATGATGACCACATCTGCAATTGTAACCTCCATTGCAGTTGTTGGATCTTCCATTACTATTTGTCAAGTTTCCAGAAACAAAGTTTCTATATCTTGAACACTCAGTAGATCTACGAAATAATTCATAGATAATAGAATAATCATGTTGACTCATGTGATCTTTGTAAACACGAACAATATCTTCCTTATCACAGTTTTCAATAAAGTTAAACAAGATTGAAAGCTCACTAGTTGTTAAGTTACCATTAGGAGAAGGTATATGTCTATGTTGGAAATGTTCAGGACGATTTCTCAACAATTCAACAATAACTGGAAATTGGTTGTAGTAAACAAGATTGAGCTTGTGCAACAAATTATTTACTGGAACTCTACGAGTTTCAAGACAAGCATCAAAAATTCTGGAAGTCAAACTACGAGGTTGAACACTAATGCTATGTGGCTTGTTGCAGTTGCAACTAGATCTCATGCAAAGGTTAGTACGGTAATCAAAAACTGAACCAACAAAGTCTTCATTATTTTCTCTGTGTCTCTTACTTCCAGTTGCACTAGCTCTAACACTTGGTTGAGCAGAAGCAACAGCAGTAGCAGTAGCATTTAAGTAAGGAGTAGGTCCAGAAAAAACAACTTGAGGCACAGGCTCAGGCTCAGGCACATGCACTGGTACAGGAATAAGACAAAGTTCACTACTAAGATGAGGCATGTTACAGTTGTTGTTATAGCAACAATTAAACTTGTTGTAAACACAATAAGCAGGAACCATATTTCTACGGCGATATTCTGATTGCTCCTGTCTAACATGAGCTTCATTTGTGGCACGTTCAGCAACAAAAAGTTCATGTTTTTCTTGTGAATGTAGCTTAGGACAATTTCTATTATTACAGTTACCAAAATATGTGAAGTAACCACAATATCTTCTATATTTAGGTAGAGAACAAATTTCAGAAATAAAATTTCTGGGGCGGGAATTAGAACCAGTTTGAACATTAAAATTCATATTTGGAATTAAAGGGGGGGCATTTCTGCGATTGGTGTCATTTGTAACCAGTTGAGCTTCTGGCGCATTTCTGCGATTGGTGCCATTGTTAAAAACTCTAGCGGAGGAATTAGAACCAGTTTGAACATTAGAATTCATATTTGGAATTAAAGGGGGGGCATTTCTGCGATTGGTGTCATTTGTATCCAGTTGAGCTTCTGGTGTATTATTATGCGCTCTAGTGGGCGCTACATTACTATTCTGCACACTAATGGGTGCTACTATATTAGTATCCATCCTATTGGGTGGTACTATATTATGTGGGTTTCTTAAAGGTCTTCTATTGTCACACATACAATCTTGATTACTTTGGATCCTGTATAGAATTATTTTTTCAATTTTTTTTATTATAGTTATATATATATATAAGAATTATGTACTACGAAAAATATATAAAATATAAAAATAAGTACTTAAATTTATTAAATGGTGGAGCTGCAACAGCTTCATCAGAACCACAAATATCTACAAATATTGATCTTGATTCAAAAATTATAAATAATTGTCTTCAAATTTCATCAATTAGTTTACAAGATTTTTTAAAACTTAATTCTAATTTATTAAGTATTGTAACAAATGAATATAATAATATTAACGAACAAGGAAGTTATCATTGGTCATTATTAAATAAAAAAATCAAATCATTTTTTAGATCAGGTAGATTTTTTTTTGGAATTGCAGAAACTGGAATTGATAATTTTTTATTATATACAATTAAAAGTAATGGAAAAATTATTTTAGTTGATGAATATAATATTTTTAAATTTATATACAATATATGTATTAATAATGAATTAACTTACTTAAAAAATCATATTGCATCTATAGAAGGCAAGCTACCTGACTTTACAAGAACAAGAAAAACTGGTATAAAAACAATAAATAATGAAATAAAATATTATACAAATTTATTGAGTAAAAATCAAATAATACTTTCAACAGATGTTTCAAGAGATGATGTTAATAAATATTCAAAACAAGAAAGCACAAAAATACAAGTAAGTGATATTATTTCACCAACTGAAACTGAAATTATTTCACCAACTGAAATTCAACCAAAAATAATAGTAAATGCATGGACAACAAATCCAGAAATTGTAACTAAAGTTAAAGGAAGTAATCAAATAACAAATAATGATGCTATTAATAATTTATTAAATGAAATTGATCAAATTACAAATGATGTTAAAAAGGTTCCACCAAAATATCAAAAATTAAAAGGTAAAATAATATTCCCAGAAAAACTGGATGAAACACAAAATTATTGTAATTTATCTTATATTCAAACTGGAAACATGGGTTTATATACTGATGATTATTTAAAATTATTTTTATCAAGAGTTAAAATTCAAAAAGGTAAAAATATAATTACATCAAAAGATGTTTTATTATCAACATACATTAGAGATAAAACAAAAATAAAAAAAAATGGAAATATTTATGAATATGGTGAATATGAAATAAATGTTATTAAAGATAATAATTCAAAAGAAACAGTAAATTGGAAAAGCTTACAACAAAAAGAAAAGTTATGGATACAATCCTTAAGACAAATTGATGAAGAAAAAAATTATGAAGGATTTTTAAAATATATTATTAAAAACACAATAACTAATGATATAAATATGGTAGTAGAAATATTATTACATAATATATTTGGTTATATCAACAAAAATATACGTGAACCAAGAAATACTTGTGCTTTTTGTGACTTGTATAATAGTCATACATCATGTAACATACCGACTAATCACTTATCATTTAATGATGATGTTTATTGTGTTTTATTAAAATATGATGAAGATACAAATCAATTTAGTATACCAGAAAAAGATAAAAAAGAGGGATCATATTATTTTATAACAAAATCAAATTACACAAATTTAAGTGAAAACATAATTTCATTTAATTATTTTAATAATGAATTCAAACAAATATTATTAGATCACTGTCAATCATTAAATAGAATTCAAAAAGAAAATCTTCAAAGAAAAGTTAAATATGAAAAAAGAATTGTTGATTTACATAAAAGTAATCAAAAATTACAAAATGATAAACTTTTATTAAAACAAAATATACAAAAAACAAATTCTAAAGAAATGTTAATAAAACTAAATGAAGGAAAACTAAAAGAAATGAAGGACCAACAAAGTATAAAAGAAAAACAAGATGAAAATAAAAAACTACAAAAAGAATTACAATTAGAAAAAGATGCAAATAAAAGACAACAAAAATATTTAGAATCTGTTGAACAAACAAATAAAAAAAATGAAGAGTCATTTAAAAAATCAAATAATACTATATCTGAAAATAATAAAGAACTTCACGAGTTTTCTATAAAAATTCAAAGTATATCATCATTAGTATTTGTAGGTCGATTTTTAACTAAAAATTTCTTATTAACATCATGTTGTTGTCCTTTTATAATTAATAACGTTGATGCAGCTGTAAAGTTATTTCAAGATATTCATTATGATAATATTAGTACATATGTAGATTATGAAGAAAATGTGCGTAATTTATTTAAAACTTTACCAAAAATGCAAAATGAAATAACAGATAAAGATAGTTTAGAAGAAGAATATATAAATTATGCAATGAATAATACATCAAGATATGTTGAATTAAGTGAAACATTATGGAAGAAAAAAAACAAAATTATTCAAGACAGGAAAAAAATAGAATATGACATAAGACATCAAGTTTCTGTTAATAAACAACCTGAAAAATCAGGACATAAAAGAGAATATAAAGAAGTTGAAACATATAATATTAATTTAATGCAACATAAGAAATATTTAAAAACATGTGATTACGAATTATTTCAAGATAAAGATGTAGAATTTTATGAATTTTTAGGTGAAGGATATGATTATACAGATGAAGTATTTGATTTAAATAATAGTTTTGTTTGGGTTTTAGAAAATACTAAGGGTATTCTTAAAGATGAAAAAAGTGAATGTAAACCTATTCTTAATTATTATATATTAAAAAAATCATTAGGTAATTCAATGTATCAAGCTATTAACACAACTAATAATCAAATTATATCTTTAAAAATTAGTGATAATAGTCTTTTTAAAAAAATTAATCTAACTAATAATTCTGGTAAAAAAATAGAAAACGAAGGAGAATTAATTAGAACAATATCAAATACTTTTAATGATTTAAATAAACCTATATCAATTAAAAATATGTATGTTGTGTTTACATTTATTGATACAACAGATATTTGTTATATAATTAATTTAGGAAATTTAAAAAGTTTAATGGATGCTAAATATAATGATTTAAATACACAAACCACTAAAACATTTAATGAATTAGAAAATTTGTTATATACTAATTTTGATCTTGTAGTTAAATCAAAAGATGGATTACCATCAATATCATTATATAAAGATTTTACTAAAATTGATAAAATCAAATTTTTACTTGGTATGGTGTACAGAAGATTATCATCATCATTAAAATACAATTTTATACAATCAAACTTTAATCCTCCTGAAATAGAAAGTAGTGCAGTTAAAATAGAAAGTGATACAAATAAAATAGAAAGTGATCCAGTTAAAATACCAATACCTGAAATAACAGAAACTGAAACATCTGATGATAATAATGAAGTGATTGAAAATAAAATAAATTCAAATGTTCTTTTACTTGATTTTATAGAACATAAAATGAAAAAATATTTTGAAGAAATAAAAAATAACATTTTAAGAGTACAATTAATAAATGATCCAGAATTATTAAAACAAGAATATAAAATTATTAAAAAATATGGATATTTACAAAATATAATTAATGACTTAAAAGAAATATTAAGAAAAATATTTAATAACACAAACATCTTTATACCAAACTATTTAAATACAATATCAGTTTATAAAGATGAAATACAAAAGAAAATATTAAATAGTTTATTAAATATATCATCTGGTGAACATACTGAAGATGAAAAAGAAATAGTTAAACAAATTAAAACAAAAGTTAATGAAATTATAACTATGTCTAATGAATTAGTAAAAATTATGGATTTAAAATTAGAAAAAAGTAAAGCTGTAGAAGAAGAACAAGAAATTGATTACACTGAAATTTTAAGTGATATTCAACCTAAAATAATAGAATTAAATGATAAAATTAAAAAAGAAATTAAAAATGAATTAAAAGTTAGAGATATATTTTATAATTCAAATGAAATAAAATTAAAGGAGGTAAAAATTTTAGATGATGTAAAATTAATTATTAATACAGAATTACAAAGAAGAAGAATGAATAAATCACATATACCCAAAATATTAAAATTATTAGACTATTCATACTTGGAAATTTATAATATACTATTAAAAACACTTGAAGTTTATGAAAATATTGAAAATGAAATTACTGAACGAGTACAAACACACCTATCTTTTGAAAATATAGAAAATATATCAGATATAGAACCAGGTGACACAAGATTAATAAGTTCATTATCAACTATATTAAATGATATTATTAAAGAAAAAACTTTTGATATTGATATGACCTTTTATAATAATAAATTTTTATATGTATATGAAAATATAAGTGAGTTAATTGAATTAATTAATCAAAACCAAGACTTTGTGTCATCAACATATGATGAAGAAATTACAAAATCAAATTCAAGTAGAACAAAGGATAGAACAAAATCAAAAATTAAAAGTAAAAGGGAAACACATGGAAGAAAAACTTTTTCAAAAACTTATAGAGATGATTAAAATTATTTTAGTTTAATAAATTTTATTATAATATTATAATGAAATTTATTATTTTTCCAAATCAACTATATTATGATATTAAATTTGATAACACAATAACAAAAATATATTTAATTGAAGAACCACGATATTTTACTGACTTTAATTTTCACAAATTAAAATTAGCTTATCATAGAGCTACTATGAAAAAATATTATGATTTTTTACTTGAAAAAAATATTGATACGATATATATAAATTATAATAAAGCAACTAATGAATTTTACAAGTCATTAAAAGATATTACATTTTATGACATGTACGATAACAAACTAAATAAAAAACTAAAAAGATTATGTAATTGTACTGTATTACCACAACAACAATTTGCAATTTCAAATGATGAAATTATAAATAATAAAGATTTATTTTGTAATGATGGTAAATATCGTAATGATTTATTTTATAAGTTTATGAGAAAAAAACTAGAAATATTAATAAATAAAAATGGTAAACCAGAAGGCAATAAATGGTCATTTGACAGTGAAAATCGTAAATCATTACCAACAAATATAAATATTCCAAATTTACCACAAGTTAATAATAATAAATATATTGATGAAGCTAAAGAATATGTTAATAAAAACTTTAGTAATAATTATGGATCCCTTGATAATTTTATTTATCCAATTGATTATAAAAGTTCAGTTAAATGGCTTAATAATTTTTTAGAAAATAAATTAAATAATTTTGGTCCATATGAAGATGCAGTTACAACTAATAATGATTTTGTTTTTCATTCAGTGATAACTCCTATGATGAATATTGGATTATTAAAAGATATTAATGTTATAAATATTTCTTATGATTACTATAAAAATAATAAAATAAAAATTGCATCATTTGAAGGTTTTATAAGACAAATTATTGGTTGGAGAACATATGTATATTCATTATATGTTTTAGAAGGTAAAAATATGTATAGTTCAAATCAATTAAAAAATAAAAAATTGATTTCAGAAAATTGGTGGAACAAAATAAATATTGAACCAATAGACTTTTTAATTGAAAAAATAAAAAAACATGCATATGTACATCATATTGAAAGATTAATGTATTTATCTAATTGGATGTTAATGAATAATATTCATCCAAAAGAAGTTTATAGAATATTTATGGAATGGACAATTGATTCATATGAATGGGTAATGATTCCAAATGTATTTGGTATGGGACAATTTGCAACTAATATAATGATGACAAGACCATATTTTTGTAGTTCTAATTATATTTTAAAAATGTCAAACTTTAAAAAAGGTGAATGGTGTGAAATTTGGGATGCTGTTTATTATTCATTTATTAATAAACATGAAAAACTATTGGCATCAAATTATGCAACAGCAATGCAAGTAAAACATTGGAAAAATAAAAGTTCAACTGAAAAAAAAGAACTATTAAATAAAGCAAAAAAATATCAAAATGAATTTATATAGTAAAAGATGAATTTATATAGTAACATGATCCATTATTAAGTATAGAAGCTTTTTTTAACATTTTTCTACATATATCAGAATCGGGACTATCTAATAATAAAAATAACTTAAATTTTTTATTATATGAAAGAAACAAAAATAATTTATCCATAGCAAAATCATTATACATAATTTGTTGATGTAATATTATTTTATATTTTTTATTATATAAACTGGGTGTGTCTAACAAAAAATTAATACATTCTATGGTATTTATTTCTTTATTATAATAATTATTCATTATCATGTATATTTTCTTATAATAATTATTTTTTTCATATTTTTTATAAATTTAAAAAAAATTGAAACTTAAAAACTTAATATGAATATAATATATATTATGTCATCTAATAAGTTGTTTCAAAAGTTTTATCCCATGTTTTGCCAAGAGGCACAAAATAGTAATATTAGCAGTAAGCTAGCAGCAGGAGTATTGAAAGGTAAGAAGTTAGTAAGTAAGGTTTGTTGTAATACAAGCAGGAATTTTTGTAGAGGTGTTGAGTGTGGAAGTTTGCATGCAGAGGCTAATGCTTTGTTGACGTATTTTGGCAAGTCTTTGCAGTTCAATGTAGTGTCAAGCCGGTGGTGTCTTAAACCTCGCACAAACAAAAAATGTGAAGAAACTTGACCTAATTGTTTTTAGAATTACTAGTAGTGGACTTACTGCAAATGCTAGACCTTGTTATAATTGTTTAAATATGATGAAAGATATTGGAATAAAAAAAGTATTTTATTCAACAGATAATGATGAAGAAATAGTTAGTGAAAATGTTAATAATATGATATCAATTCAAGCTTCATCAGTTACAAGATTAATTGAAAGTAGAAAAACAAGTTATATTAATAGAGAGACATATTATGAAACTTTATTAAAAAAACAATTTCCAGATAAGGTAAAAGAAAAAAATTTATATTTTTTTGTTAATCATAATTTTAAAAATATATTTCCAACATATAATGTACATATAAATACAAAAAAAAATAGTGTAATTATATTAAACAGTAAAAATGATGTTGTTTTGCAATCTAAACTTATCTTATGATTTATAGTTCAGCAGCTTTGTCATAGTTTTTCTTTAAGGATATTTTTTTATTTTTATATGATCCTCTTTCTTTAGTAACAAAATTAATAATACCATCAAGTTTTTCACTTTTTAATATTTTTAATAAGTCTTTTTCAGAAAGTTCTTTTTCTGTTTCTTTGTCACCAACTTTTTCTTTAATTGAAAATTTATCTTTTTCGGTTTCTTTAGCATAAAGTTTGTAAAATTCATCACCAACTTTTTTTAAAAACATAATACTTAGACCTTTTTCACCATCAACAACTTGTTCTCTAACAGTATGTTTAACACCTTTTTTAAGAAATTGGTATGATTGTTCATATCTATATGTAGGTTTACTCATTATATAATATATAATAGAAAATAAGTTTAAATTTTAAATATTTTATAAAATTAATAAATGGATAATATAAATACAGATTATTTTTTTTTTGATAATAATATTGAATCAGATACTGAATTGAATACTGAAATTGAAATTGTTACCAAAAAGACAAAAGAAATAGAAATTATTAAACCTGAGAAAAAAGATAAACTGTTAATTCGTGTAAAATCCGATAATATACCATATATATTTTCTAAAGTTAAAGATTTATATAACTATATAAAAATAAATTCAATAAAAAAAAATGAGTATTATTTATTTACACTAATAAAAAATGCTCAACAAATAATAATATGTATGAGAACAGAAAAACAAATATTAAATTATATTTTAACGTATCATGTTGAATATGATATTATTGAATAAATAAAAAAATATCTACTATTTTATATAAATAATATGGGTAAAATGACATTTTTGGGTGTAATTTTATACACATTAATACCATTTGGACAATTATGGACAAGAGTTTTTGATTATAATGGTTCAACAGATATGTGGTGGTTTTTATTGCCATTTTTTATGATTCCACCATTACAATTTATTCCAGTGATTATGTTGTACTTAGGTTACATCAAAGAAGGTAAAGGTGGTAAAGTTTATGATAACTATGTTTGGATTCCAATTATAACTAAACTTGTTGTACAATTTATGGGTTCAATGATTTTTCCTGAAGAATATGTAACAATTATTAATGAAATTGTAATGATAATTACAATTATGATAACTAAATATTTACATACTGTTGATTCATGTAAAGTTGCTAATAAAGAATTACAAGTTACTGGAAGCAAATTTAGTGATTTTTTTATGGATGCAGTTTTTGAAAATGGTTCTGCTGGAATGTTTAATGTTGTAATTGGTTTTATACCAATATTAGGATGGATATTAATGGGACTTTCTATGATTGAATCATTAAATAGTATTATGGTTGTTGTATTTTACGCACTTGGTTATATGTTTGTTTATACAATACAAAATATGTTTGAACAAACTGATATGTCATCATTATGTAATTTGTCTTCAGTTCCTGTATCTAGTTATATTAAACTAGTTTTTGGCATAATATTTTCTGCAGCTGTAGCTTTAAATGAATCATTTGATCCATTATCAATGGCTAAAGGTGCTAGTCCTTTTGGAGGTGATAGTGACTAAATAAAATAAAAATTGAATTTATTTAAAATTATATTTATATTTAATATAATATGGATACAAACTATTTATCAGATGACGAAGAGTATACTAATTATGTAGATGAACAGGACACTTATGGTAATTATCAAATAGATTATGATCGTGATTGTGTTGGTTATGATTCAAATGATGAAATTAATGAAGAAGAATTAGATGAAGAAGAATTAAAAGAGTATCATGAATACTTAGAATATAAAAAAAAAGAACGTGAACTAATTATGGGTTCATCAAAAAGGAACTCATATGAAAATCTTTTTGAAGAAAAATCACCCAGTGAAAAAAATAACCAAAAAAAAAAAGAACCTAAAAAAAATAATAGTATGAATTTTTGTGAATTTAATGAGTACATTGATAAAATAATAGAAGATAAAAAACCTAAAAAATTTGTTTCTAAAAGATTATTAGAAAAAAAAGGACAAACAACAGAAGTAGAAGTAAAACAAGAATTAAAAAGAACTATTTCAAATACAAGACAATTTAAACCAAAATTACCACCATATTTTCATGTACATAGCAAATATTAATTTAATAATTAAAAAGGATTAAAATCATTTTCTTCTTCTTTATTATTACTATTACTTTTTTTATCATCATTATTACTATCACTTTCATCATCATTATTATAATCTTCTTCTTTTTCATCAAGTTGTTTTCCTAATATTTCAGGACCATAATCTTTTAATAAAACCATGTTTCCTTTTGTTACTGTCCAAGTTTTATTTTTTTGTAAATATTTTAATATTATATCAGTTGTTTTAGTATTTATTTTATTATTATTTTTTATACAATTGTATGAACCACATGCGGAACACTTTGATTCAATAATATTTTTATCTTTTAATAAATATAAAATTTCTGGAATTCCACATTTACTACAAATTACAAAATCATTGATATAACTAAAAATAGTTTTTTGTACTGTATCTTGTAAATGGGTTCCTGTTATTGATTTTTTTTTTTCATTAAAACTAGATCCCAAATCATTAGCTATATATTTATATAATATTTCACTTGGTGTATTAATAGTTTTACAAATTTCTTCAAGGTTATTTATTACAGTAAATTGACCGTTACCATTACCTCTATTACTAACATTAACACGACACATTTTATATCTATAAAAAAGATCATTACTTCCGTTTACATTAAGCATATAATTAATACTATATTATTATTTAAATATATTATCAATTTTTTTTAAAGAAATAGTTATTAATAATATTATGACACAAGATGTTTGTTTAAATAAAGGTGCTATTAAATTATATACAAGTTATATTCCAAAATTTTTACATAAAGAAAATTTTTTAAATAACACAAATGCTGAAATTAAAAATATTTATATTAAAACACCAGTATCACTAAATTTAGAAATTGGTGGAAGTAAGTATATTTTAAAAGAAGGAGAACATTTTATTCCTAATATACACACATTTCACAATTTTAAATTTTTATCTGATGTTAATAATATTCAAGACATTGAAATTTATAATAATTGTGTTTATGACGATGAGTATTTTGAATTAATTAAAGTATTGGCATATTATACTACAATATTAACTTCTATTGTTCATAAAGAATTAAATTATCCAGCAATGATTGGATATGGTATGTGCACTGGTACAAGAGATATTAATAATATAAAAAGAAATATACCTGATTTAGATTTAGATAAATTGTCACTAAAATTTGATTTTAATTGGCTTGGTACAAAAAAAGTTGTTAACAGAGAATTTGTAAAAGTTAATACTTATTCACAATTTATTTATGGTATGGATGTTAAAAAAGTTCAAAAAGATAGTAATGTTACAGATTTATTAGTAAATTATGATAAAGATTTTACAAGAGATAGTATGCCACCATGTATTGCTATATGTTATGAGGAACAAAATTTTGATAAACTACAAAAAATACTAAACACAAAATATAATATAAAATTATATAAACCAGATAAACCAGATACAGTATTTGAAACAAAAACATATGAAGAAATAGTTAATGACATAACAAACCATAATAGTAAAATAAAAGAATTTGAGGAAAAGGGTTTAATTGAATTTATTATAACCAATGTAATTCCATTTACATTAGACAGATATAACAAATATATTAAAAAAAATTGATAATTTTAAACTATATAGTATTATTAAGTATATTATGGCTGGAAATTGTACTTTTTGTGGATCAAAAGATCATACTAGTATTATGTGTGATATAGAAAATAAAATGGCACCATATTTTAAAAAAGAAGTTGGAATAAAAATGGAAGAATATGTTACTAAAAATATATACTGCCAAAAATGTAATATGAAAACGTTAAAGGCACTTAAAGATTATACACCGTCGCTAGATATTGTTTGCAAAAATTGTAATGCAATATATGAAGTTAAATCAAAATGTTTATCAGTTAAAAAATTGCCTCAAGATATATATTGTAATGGTGGCAACTATATTGAATTTAAAAAAAATATTTCTATTGGTTTAAATTTATTTGTTATTGTTTATGGTGTTGATAGAAAAAAAAAGGAAATATTAATTAGAAATATTTATTATGCACCAAATGAAGTTTTACAAAATAAATATTTAATTGATATTGATAAAAAGAAAAACACAACATTATCTACAATAAAAATATTTAATAAAGATAAATTACAAACAATTAATTTTAAAGATAAAATTATATCATTTAAACACTTATATAATACTTTAATAGAAAATATTATATGTTAATTTAATTTTAATATTATTTTAGTCACCTCTTTTAATTATTATAAAATGATTTAAAAAGAAATAATCATTTAATATTAATGAGTATGAACCCTTTTGAAAACATTGAAGATAAAAACACTTACATACCAAAAGTAGAAAGCGTAATTGAGGTCTGGTCTGAAGACAGAGGTAGAAAATCAGATACATATATTTTAGGTTTACCTTTAACTAAAGAAGAATTATCTGATCATTTAAAAAAAATTAAAAAAGCTAAAGGTTGTAATGGTTCCATAAAAGAATCAGTTGATGAAAATGGTAATAATGGTTTATTATTACATATTCAAGGAAATCAAAAAGACTATTTAAAAGAATACTTTAATAAAATTGGTTATAGTAATATAAAACTTAAAGGATAAACTATTATATTAATTAATATGAGTTTAGTTATAATTAATAAAAAAAATGTTGATCCGATTTTGGAATTATATAGGGGTAAAATTTACTGTAACATTTTAAACAATTTTATTTTTGTATGCACAAAATATTTAGGTAAAGAAATTTTTAGTGTTAAAAAATCTTATCAAAGAACACTAACTAATTTATTATCATCATGGATGTTTAATTTGTATTCATTTAGTAATTTAAGTGTTCAAAACTATGATATTATATTTGAAGATAAGAATTATGATAATATATATGTTGATTCATTTATACCTTCAAATTATGGTGATGTTAACATATTAAAAATAACATTAATAGATTTTTGTAAATATAACAATGATGATAAAGACTATGAAGAAATTATTGATAAAATATTAACAGAATTTATTGGATTTTTTCAAAAACAAATAGAAATATTAGAAAACTATAAAAAAAGTATTTTTTACATCAATCAAAGATCAAATTATAAAATTAATAAAAAAGAAACTATTCAAACAAGAAATAATATTAATATACCATTCTATAAATTTTTAATCAGTGTTAATTTTGGAATTAATAATGAAAAATTAGAAAACATTATTAATAATATTTTAATACCAATTGATATATATAATAAACTTAAAAATTGTTATACAGGTAATCCTAAATTAATTGATGATTATATCTGGTCAATAATATTTAGATATCAACTATTAAGTTCAAATAATCATCAATTAGGTATTTTACCTAGTGTTATTAAACAACTAGAAAATGATTATGAATTAAAATTTGAATGTTTTGCATCTGCTATAAACTCCACATTAAATAATTATTGTTCAATTTATTATGATTTAGAACAATATTTTGGTTCACATGGTAACTTTTTTAATAAAACATTTATTGAAGGTACACATACATTTAATCCTCCATATCAAAAAAATATAATTGATCTTGGATTTAAAAAAATTTCTCATCATTTAAATATAGCATCAACAAATAATAAATTATTAACATTCTTTTTAACTATTCCAGTATGGGATAAAGAAGGACAAAAAATTATAAACTGTAATAATAAAATAGATTACGGTGAATTTGAAGTAATTGACTTGATAAAAAAATCACCTTTTTTTAAAGGACTAAGAATTATTTCCAAAGAAGAATTTACATATATTGATCACAATTTTAAATTATTGAAAAATAAAACCATACAAAATACCTATTTTATTTTATTATCATCTAATGATATTAGTTTTGATAAAGTAAATAGTTATAATTTTTATGAATAAAAATCTATAAACTTTATTTTCTAATTTAATTTATATGTTTGATATTATTTTATTATTAATTATTTTAATTGCTCTAATACATATTACATTTCAAAAATTTGAAAATATGAGTAATCATAATTTTAAATATTTGAATTCTAAATCATCACTATTTGTTAATAATGATTTATACGCATCAAATGAACTTATTGAAATTAAATCATTACCAACATGTGATGTTAATATTACATTTGATTATGGATCAAACTATAATAACATAGTTAATAACAATACTTCTTTATACCAAGATATTATTGATCCTTTGGAACATACTATTGAATTAGAAAACATTAATTATAATTTAACATCTATTAGATGGAAATTAAGTAAATTTACTTACGATAATATTCATGTTGGTTTAGAACTTCATCTAGTTCATCAAAATTATAATTCATTAAATAAATTAATTATTGTTATTCCATTAAGTTTAACAAATGATAATATTGAACCAAATAATAATCAAAAAGAAGAATTTAAAAATGTTGGTTACAAAAAATTATTTAATAGTCTTGCACAATTTAATGATACTATAATTTCTGATAACTCAACTAAAGATTTTTTAGTTCCTGCTTATTATCAAATTAAAGATAAAACAAAAATTTTAATTAAAAGTCAAAAAAATATGTTTAATTTAAAAATTAAAAATGCAAATAAAAACAAAATAAAACACATATCATTAAATAAATTAATTCCTTCACCAGTTCTTATTCCTGATTATGAATGTTGTTCTGATAAATTAGGTCAAAGTTCAAGATTTAATTTATGTGACTTACAACAAATATTACAAGAAAATAAAAAATATTATCAATTAGAAGATAGAGAATCAAACAAATACTTTATTTCTGAACCTCAAGACTTTAATGAAGATATTGGATTAGAAATTATGAACAAACTAAAACCTGATAATTCTATTTTTTTCCTAAAAAAGGAATCCCAATAAAAAAAATTTGATTTTTTAATTTATTATTAATAAATCATATCTTTTATGTCAGCTATTAAGAGATTACAAACTGAATATAGTCAAATAATTAAAGATCCTAATTATTTTTATAGTGTAGAACCAGATAAAAAAAACTTTCTTAAATGGAATATTTTAATTATTGGTCCTTCTGAAACAATTTTTGAAGGCGCATTAATTAAGTGTTCTATGGAGTTTCCTAAAGAATATCCTAACAAAGCACCTGTTTTTAAATTTGTTGATAACTTGTTTCATCCTAATATTTATCCAGATGGTAAAGTATGTATTTCTATTTTACATGAAGGAGCAGATATTTATGGTTATGAATCATTAAATGAAAGGTGGAACCCTTCTCATAGTGTTAACTCAGTTATTATGAGTATTATATCAATGTTAGATTCACCAAATTTTGAATCACCTGCTAATGTTGATGCATCTAAAATGTGGAGAGAAAACTTTGACAAATATAAAAATATTGTTTATAAATTTGTAGCAAAAAATATTTAATATAAAGACAGTTTATTTTAATAATATAATATGATTATAAAATTACCTATAATTGAAGATAATAAAATTATTTTTGCATTATTTAAACTTGAAAAAAAACAAGATCACTTTTTATTAAGTTTACTAGATAATCCTAATGAAATAAAATTTATAAAAGTAATATGCTTAAATAATATTAATGGTATCCAAGAATGTAATTTATTCTTACCTCTTAAAATTTCTTTTTTTAATAATATTTTGTTTACATATTATTTTTTTAATACAATGATTGTTTCAAATTTTTCTTCAAAAGACGATTTTTTTTCAGAATTAAATAATCAAATTAAACAAAAATATAATTATTCTTTTATTAATTCACATAATATAAAAAATAATATTACACAAATTTGGAAAAATATAAATGCTGAATATAACTTAATTATACAACAAAATAATTTTACTAATTTTGATACATATTTAAAACATTTATGGGAATTAACAAATTTACTTGTTAACTCTAGTTTATTTTTAATTTATGACTTTCCAACATTTACAAATAAAACAATAAAAGATTATCAAACAAAACATATTATTATTAAAAAAATTATTAGTATTGCAAATATTATTAAAAATATTAAATTTAGTATGTTTTTAAGTAATAATTACGATATATTAGAACATATTAAACTTTATAAAAATGAAAAAATTAATAATATAGCTTCTCTTGAAATATCTAAAAATTATTTTATTAAAATTTGTGATACAAAACAAATATTAATTAAAATTGATAATATTACTAACACAACAATTACCATTAATGGTGTAAATATTGATTTCAATAAATATGAATGGTATTATTATGCACCAACAGTTAAAATTTCTTTGCAAAGTATTTTTTTACAATTACTAAATAATAAATCTGTATATTCGTGTGTATTACTTAAAATTGATGATACTATAGATACTGTTCATCATGATAAAATTTTATCATATTTTTTTATTAAACCTATTAAAAGTAATTTATTTTTTTTATTAAACAAAACTGAAGATATTGAAATACAACTTTTAGAATCAAATAACTACGATCAAACATTTTTTAAATATATTGTAAAAAAATATACAGAAATACCAAAAATTTTATCAATAATTAAAATATTATTTAATAATTATAGTTTTCCAATTAAATTTAATAAATTTGAAATTGAATTTATTTTTGATAACATATTATATATTTCATTATTTAATCATGAAAAACTATTTATAGCTAATAAACAAAATAATGATTATAAATTTAACTTAATTAATGATCTTAGTAATATTGTACCAGTGAAAGTTAAATTATTGTATTTAAACATTATGAAAACATTTTATCAATTACTTAATTCATCAAATGAATATATTTATAATCCAAAATTTTTTTATGATAACTTATATAAAAACTTTATTAAAATTTTCTTTTTTGAAAAATCAATTACAATTGAATTACTAAATAGTTTACTAGATAAAAATAATTCAATAAATAAAATACAAGATAATTTTAAAAATAATTTTTTATTAATAGATATTGCAAATACATTATCATGGTCAAATATTACAAACAAAATTAATTACTTGAATATTCTCATTAAAAGTAATTCAGTTTATTATCAAGATAAATTAAATAAAATAATTTTCCCAGAAAATTTTGATAATCGTATTAAATCAATAATTATAAATCCCTTTGAAATGTTTAGTTATTTTAATTATGAACAAGAATTTATTGATTGGATTACCATGTTTGATTACAAAATTAATTCATTGTATTTTACACCAATATCACTTTCAACTGATGATATTAAAGATTTAGGCAAATTAATATATTACTTGTATAATATTAGTGAACAAGATCTTAAAGATAACTACTATAAACTATTTATTAATCATGCATTAAAAAATCCAAAAATTATATTAAATAACCAACGTATTAACCTTAAAATTAGGGATTATTTTAACATTAAAGTTAGTCTTAATTGTGGTATATTAGCTAAACATATTACAACTATGTCAAATACTACCCTAGTTTGTTATGATCCAAAGAATGAAATACTATTACTTAAAAATCAGCTAAAAGTTATGACTAAAAAATACCTCAAATATAAGAGAAAATACAATGAAATTAAAAATAATCTCAATAATACAGAAAATCTTATTAATTCCCTTATTCCATTAGATATATAGCATAATAAAAAAAATTGATAAATAAAATTATTGAAAACCATTGATTTAATTGTATGCAAATTTTTGTAAAGACATTAACCGGTAAAACTATTACATTAGAAGTAGAACCCACAGATAATATTGAGAATGTAAAACAAAAAATTCAAGATAAAGAAGGTATTCCCCCTGATCAACAACGTCTCATTTTTGCAGGTAAGCAACTTGAAGATGGAAGAACCCTTCAAGATTATAACATCCAAAAAGAGTCAACACTCCACTTAGTTTTGCGTCTTAGAGGAGGTTAACTTTTGTGATTTAAATACATCAGAATAATTATTATTTTATTTGTTAATATAAAATACCATCATAAATAATAATTATTAATGTAACTAATGTAACTAATGTAAATAAGTTTCTTTTATAAAAATATAATTACTCTTTAAAATATTATAACCAGTGTTTTATAGTTGATGTGTTTTAAATTTATATAATTAAAATATAAAATTAATAGATATAATTACGTACAAGAAACAATAATAAATAAAATATAACTATATAATTATTTTAAAAAGTAATTTATCAGGTGTAAATACTGTTCTTTTATTATATTATAATTACTTAAAGAGACAATTATATATTATAGTATGTTAAAGTGTAATAAATGCAAAAAAGAGCAAGAAGTTGTAAAATATACTGAAAATAATAAACAGTACAAAACATGTTCAACATGTAGACAAACTTCAAAAGATTGGAGAGCTAAAAATAAAGAAATAGTATCATTATATAATAAAAATTATAATGAAAAAAAAATAGATAATACTGAAATAGATGTTGTTTATGCAAAAAAAGCTAAAACAAATGATGAATGGCAAAAATTTAATTCACAACTTGAATTAGCTAATAAATTAGGATTATATACAGCTAATGTCAGTAAAGTTGTTAATGGCGAGTTAAAAACAACAGGTGGTTATGAAATTAAACTTGGAAAAGAAATATATAAATCTACTAGTCCTGATTGGGAAAAAGTAAAAGAAGAAAATAATATTGTTAATAATTGTAAAGGACAACCATCATCTAAAAGAGTTGTACATGAAAAAGTTAATAATATTGATGGAAAAAAATGTTGCACCTGCAAGTTATGGCAACCATTAACTAATTACAACTATCAAAAAGATCATTGGGATAATTTAAGAAATGATTGCAAAGATTGTTTAATAAAATATAGAAAAAATAATCGAGATAAAATACAAAAACATAATACTGCATATGAAAAAGCCAGAAAATTAGTTGATCCTGCTTTTAAATTATTAAAAACATTACGATCACGTTTAGGAACAGCTTTAAAAAATCAAAATGCTATGAAAAGTGATAAAACACTTAATCTTGTTGGTTGTTCAGTACCACACTTAAGAGGTTATTTAGAAGCTAAATTTAAAGATGGTATGACATGGGATAATCATGGTGAATGGCATATTGATCATATAAAACCATGTGCATCATTTAATTTATTAGATAAAAAAGAACAACAAGAATGTTTTCACTATAAAAATCTTCAACCCTTATGGAAACATGAAAATTTAAGTAAGGGTGATAAAGTTATATGAATTATAAGTTAAATTTTTAATTTATAATTTTATATATATGTTTATTTTTTTTTTAATTATATTAATATTATTTTATCTAACAGAAAAAGACAGAACATTTAATGACAAGACAAAAAAATTTGCACTAACAGTAAAAAAATATTATTATGATAATTTTCCTTTACCATTATTAGGTATATTTAATAATACTGTCAGATTAACTCATAAAATACCTCATTATTTTAATTCTAACAAGTTTAAATCTGCTAGAATTTTAGAAGAAAATTTTGAAGTTATACAAAAAGAAGCATTAACAATATATACTAATAATAAGGCTAAAAATGTTTCAAAAATTAGTAATGTTGTTTTTGGTGATTTAGATAAAGAAAATAAATGGAAAGGTTATGTTATTAAATGGTATGATAAAATTCAAAAAGATGCATATAATGTTTGTCCAGAAATATGTAAAATAATTTCTAAACTTGATGATGTACATATAGCAATGATATCAATTCTAGAACCTGGTAAAGTAATCAAGCCACATAAAGGACCATCAACTAGTTCATTACGTTATCATCTAGGATTAAAAATACCAAAAGACAAAAATAAATGTTATATTATTGTTAATAATCAAAAATTTAACTGGGAAGAAGGTAAAGGCATGATATTTGATGATACATATGTACATAGTGTTTATAATAATACAAATGAACCAAGGATCATTTTATTTGTTGATATTGAAAGACCATTACAATTTCCATTAAATTATTTAAATAAAAGTATGATTTCATATTCACCATATACAGATTTTATTACAAAAATAAATAATGAATTAGAAAAAT
>JACCDO012136140.1_pt1 | contig 26164 bp, 21 predicted proteins | sample 7446101 | NCBI WGS metagenome assembly JACCDO01 (sample SAMN15323440, study PRJNA562643) | freshwater metagenome | isolation source: river surface water | place: USA:Blue River Watershed | collected 2017-08-16 | reverse complement strand
TATTCATTTTTTTCATAAAGAAATACAATAAAACTAATGATAAAACAAAACCAATGAAAAAGCCTGTTAAATAAATATTTCTTCTTTCCATGGTAATTTCAACATATTTTTTCTTTTGCATTTCATTTAAACCTTGAATATATTGTTTCATTATAGGATTTTTTTCAGTATTGCACATTACAAAAATAGATGCTGCTAAAAATGCTATAGCTAATACACAAGATACATAACAAGTCATTTTATTTTTTTTTCTTATAATTATAAATTAGATTTTTTTATTTTAAGGTTTTCTATAATGTTAATCTTCTTTTCATTTCTGATTCAATTCTTAATTTATCAAAATAATTATCTCTACAATATTCACTACAAAAACGTTTATCAGAATAACAAAACGTCTCTGAAAAACCTTTAATATTTTTGTTACATTTAAAGCATTTCATTTTATAGAATTCATTTTGTCCACATTTCCTATCCAACATTATCTCAATATTTAATTTTTCTTTTGAATAATTCTTAAATTCAGGCATTGAATAAATTTGGTTCAAGTCTCTCATACTCACTCTTGAAGCAATTCTTTTTCTATTCCCTGCTTCTAAATCTTTAATATTGTTCTTTTCTATTTCAATATCAATATCATTAAATCCATCATATTCTTTATCAATAGACATTTCAATTATTTTAGCTCTGTTATTATTTTTACAAAGTGATTTACATAATAAAAATCCCAAACCAACACCAATTCCTAAAACTGTTATTAGAGGAAAAAATCCATAATAATAACTAATTAAAGAATCATCATAATTTTGAGTTTTGTAATTTGTAAAATTTGAATAAAATAAATAATTAGTAAAATTCATACTATTTAATATAGATATCATATTTTTTTTATATTCTTATTAAAAAATACACAAAAAAACTTTAATATCTAATAAATTATCCACTAATTTATCAGTATTTTCCAGTTTATTATTGATATTTTGTACCTCTTTATTTATTCTAAACTATTCTTTTTTCACTTTTTTTAAGTCTAATAAAAAAGAGAGATTGCCGTATTGTAGATTTTCCTAATTTTAAGCTTAAAAAATGCCTAAAATGGAATCTTTAATAATTCCAATATAAATTATATTTTTTACGTTTAAAAAATAATAATAAAAATCCACTAAAAAAATAGACAATAAATGATATTTATAATTTTATGCGGTGGCAGTGGCACTCGCCTTTTTCCTATTAGTCGTAAGGAAAAACCAAAACAGATTCATCGATTGATATCCAATAATACTTTAATTCAAGATACTATTCTTCGTGTTAAAGATATTAATAATAATAATAATAACAAAGAATCTAATTTTTATTATTTTATTACTAATAATTCTATAAAGGATATTTTAATCGATAATCTAAATGAACTTAATTTAAATAAAGAAAATTATAAAATTATTATTGAACCTTTTGGACGTAACTCTTCTCCTGCTATTTTAATGGGAACTTTATTATCTGAAGAATTAAAACGTAAAAATGAGTTTATAGTAGTTATGTCATGTGACCACAAATGGGATGATGTTAAATTTAGAGAATTAATTCAAATTGATAATTTAAAAAAATATGAAGACCAAATTATAACAATTGGTATTAAACCATCTTTTCCTCATACTGGTTATGGTTATATTAAAAAAGAAATTGGTTCAGAATTAAATAAAATCAGTCAATTTAAAGAAAAACCCGATAAAGAAACAGCAACAAGATATGTAGAGAGTGGAGAATATTTATGGAATAGTGGTACTTTTATATTTAAATATGATACTTTATTATTAGCTTATCAAAAATATGCAAATGAATCATTAATAAATGGTTTTCAAAATATTAATTCAATTAAAAAAGAAAATAATATTATATATTTATCTCCTAGTGAATTTGGAGCTTTTAATGATATAGCATTTGATATAGAAATTATGGAAAAAATTGATAATGGAAGTGTATTGTCATTTGATGGTTTATGGTCAGATATAGGAAGTTTTGATGCAATATATGATATAAAAGAAAAAGATGAAAATATGAATGTATTAGATGGAGAAAATATCATAAATTATGATACTAAAAATTCATATATTTTAAATCAGCAAAAAGATAAAAAAATAATATGTACAATTGGATTAGATAATATAGTGATAGTTGAAACAGAAGATGTATTATTAGTTATGAATAAAGATAACTGTCAAGATATTAAAAAAATAATTAGTAAAATAGAAAAAGATAATGAATTAAAAAATGTTTTAATTAAATAAAATAATTAAAAATTAGTTAAAAAATATTTTAAATTAAAGATAAAAAGAATAGTAAAAAGATGGAAAATAATAATCAAAATAATAATCCAAAATATATAATAACTTTTTCAGAAGAGATTTTTCCAAAATCAGAATTAAGACAAATTAATTTATCAGTTAAAGATGTACCTTATTTAACAAATCATTCACATGAAGTTTATGAATCAAAAATGGAAACTGAAGAATATATTTATTTATTCGAAGGTTTTTTTAATGATGGATTTTTAATTTTAATTTGTGATATTTTTGATAAAAGAGTTAATAATAAAATTGAAAGTAAAGATGTTTATGCAATACCAATTGATTGGAAATTAGTTCAACAATCAAAAAATAATTATAATAATATAAGAATTAATAATCATATTGAAACGAAATGGTGTATTGATGTAGGAACTGAAGTTTATTTAAAAATTTATCTTTTAAATATACGAAAAAGAATGAATGATATACCTCTTCTATCAAATTATATTAATAATGGTGATTATAAAGAAAAATATGTGAAAATTAAAAGATTTGATATTGAAAAAACACAAGAAGGTGTTATTTCTAAAAAAATATTCGGTTTAACTGAAAAAGTTGCCAAATTAGGATTATTTAATTAACCACTTCAATTATAATTTCTTTTTCATTAACTTCTTCAATAATATTTTCATTTTTAATTACTTTTTCATCAATATTTTCCGAATTTATTTTTAATTTTGATATTTGATAATTATAATCATCAAATACTTTTTTTATTTTTTCAGTAGTTATTTTATTAACCGACAAATAATTAATATTATTAATTGACATAATTTTTTTATAAAAATCTTGTGGTAAATTATTTATATTTATTATTTCAACATTATCAATATTTTCATGTATATATTTAACAAATTTTAAATATAACTCTTCTAATTCTGATTCATTATCATAATTAAATTCATTATTTATACCTAATGATTTAAAGATATTATTATAAAAATCAATTGGATTTTCAATAATATTATTAATATTATTAATATTATTATTTATTTTTTCTAAATTTTCTTTTAATTTATTATATATCATTAAATCTGTTTTCAATGATAATAAATCAAATTCTTTTCCTCCTGTGAATAAATACTTTTTATCTATTCTACTTCTATTCTTTATTTCTTCATTTTTCCATATATAATTTGTTATATAACCATAATTATTTCTATATCCTAATCCTTTAGGTGTATTATCTTCTTTCATAGGTATACCAGTCATTTTTAATACATTTAATAACATCATATTCATCGAATAACTTGGACTTAAAAATAAGAATTCTTTATATTCTTTCCTTCTTATGGCTCCTTTAGGTCTTACTAATGAATCAAATTTACTAACACTTGGTACAAATGATAATTCATAAACTGGCCATGGATACATCATAAAATGTTGAACAATAGGTATTCTTTGAGGTACTTCAATATGCATAAAATGGTCAGAAGTATGATGAACATGATATATTTTCAAAAATAATTCAGCCATCTGATTATTCATACAAAAACAAGGATTACACATTACATTTTGACGTCTTAAATGAGGAGCAGTTTGTAAAAGATGTTTTTGTGGATGATAGGCTCCACCTAATCCAATTAAAAGAGGCAAATTCCATTTAATATTATTTGCTTTTGTTTGTTGTTTACTAAGAGCACCTAGAATAGTTCGTTTAAAATGAGGCATAAATACGATATCATCTTCACAAATTAAAACAAATTTATATTTTTTATCGACAATATCTTGCCAAATACGAACAAAAGAATGCCAATTAGCTATTTGAAAATCAGTTAAAAAATTATTTTCACAACCACATCTCTTCTTTAAACAACGAAAACAACTAGAAGATTGAATGACTCTCTCAGATTTTTTAAATTCTTTTACTTCATCAGAACTAAAATGAGAAGCATCAAAAAATTCATAATCTTGTAAACCGACTTTGGCAAATTCTTTTCTAATGTGTTCTCTTCTATCATTACAATCTTTTAAACTTAGAACATATATTTTGTCAAATAATTTATTCCAAAACATTTTTTTAGCAATTCACCTACTATTTTTCTTATTATATTCTATTTTACTTTTTTGAACTAAATTTTTTATTTTTTCATCTATTTTTTATTTTATTTCGATTTTTTTAAATATTTATTTTTCACGAAAAGTTTCACAAAGAAATCACAAGAAAATATTTTCTTATAATTTTAATTTTTACATAAAAAAATATCTAAATAATTAATAAGATTAAAAAATGGTACAAAATACCAATTCGCAATTTATTAGTATTAATGATTTAATTATTCAAAATCCTATTAATGAAGAATATGATGAATGTGAAAGTGAATACGATGAATATGATTCTCCTTCTCCTATTAAAGATGAATATGATAATATAATATTTAGAGAATATGAAAGAATAGGAGATAATTTCATGGCTACTTCAAATTTTTTTAGAATGGATAATGACTTAAATTTAATTAATACGAATGATTGTTCAGAAGAACTTATTTTTTCAGTCGAAAATAATTCTTACTATAAAATTAATATTAAATTAGATTCAAATCTCTCTTTCGAAAATAAACAATTCGTTGATGTTTATTTATTCAAAGATATGTTCCTCGAATCTAATGAACATAAATTTTCTAAACAAGAACTTATATTACGTCTCTCTCTCAATAATATCGAATTAGACCCAAAATTTATTAAAGACCTCTATACCGATATTTATCATAAAATTTTTATTAAAAATAATAATATTTCTTACCAACAAACTATGACCAAAAAATATTTATTTGCTATTACTAATCGCGAAATACAATCCCCCCAACAACTCATTATCGAAAATTATTAATTAATTATTTTTCTTAATATTTTGTATTAATTTTTTTAAAATTATAAAAAAATTAACAATAATTTATTGTAGATTTTTATATATATTTTTATTTATTTTTCTTAAATAAAAAATAGAGCAAAAATTGGCATTAAAATAACATGATTTATTATTTTTTTAATAAATTGTGTCAAAAATAAAAAAATATTATTTTTCTAATAATTTATTAAAAATATAACGTGATTTATTATATTTTTAATAAATTGTGTCAAAAATATGCCAATTAGGAGAAAAAAAGAGTTAAAATAAAAAACAAAAAAATATTGGTAATAAATAAGAATAAAAATTGAATTAAGATAAAAAAATGAGTAATTTTAAGCATACAATGTCATCAATATCAACATCATTAAAAGATATTCAAAATTTAGATAGTGACCCTGAAGATAATGATTATGATAATCGAAGTGTTTATTCTAATAAAAGTATGAATTCGAATTATTCTATTAAATCAAATAATACTGTTAAAACAAATAATACTTTAAGTAGTATTAATCAATATAAACCTCAATTGAATAGTATTAGAGAAAATAATTATCAGAATCAACGAAATTATAATAATCAACATCATGATGATTTATTATCGGATGCATTAGTACCAATAAATAATAATTCTATTAAAAGAAATATTATAGAAGAACCTAATTCTTTTTTTTATAATAGAAAAGATAATAATAATTTTATTCAAAATGAAGAATTAAATCAACAATATGAAGAAGAAGTAGAAGAAGATGTTTACAGAGAAGTATTAGATGAATCAAATCCTGAATTTACTGAATTTAAAAATAATGTAAAAGAATGGCTTCAATTAGATGATGATATTAAAACTTTGCAAAAAGCCGCTACTGAAAGACGAAAAAGAAAAAATGATTTAACTCCATTTATAACTGGATTTATGGGAAGATATGAAATTGAAGATTTAAATACACATGAAGGTAAAGTTCAATATGCTAAATCAATAGTAACAAAACCAATGAATAAAGATTTTATAAAACAAAGATTAACAGAATTCTTAAAATCTATGGATAAAGCCGAAAAATGTACAAAATATTTAATGGAAAATCGTATTAAAGAAGAAAGAGTACGATTGAAAAGAGTAAACCCTAAAAAAAAATAGTTTAATTTTTTTAATTAATTATTTAAATATTCCAATTAACTGATTTTCCTAATTTTCTTTCAATTTCTTTAAACAAATTACTTCCGAAAAATCCTCTTGATGCACTCAATGGTGATGGATGAACGCACTGTACAATTCTTTCTTCTGCATTTTCTACATTAATAAGATTTTTTTTACTAATAGCATAATTTCCCATCAGAACGAATATACATTTATTATTCTTTTCTACAATATATCTAATAACATCATCCGTGAACGGTTCCCATTGTTTCATAAAACCAGCTGGACAACTTTCACGGACAGTTAAAGCAGCATTACATAAGAAAATCTTTTCTTCATTAAACCATCTCGATAAATCACCATGTTCAAAAACATAATTTCTCTCAGGATATTCACTTTTTAATTCTTTGTAAATATTATTAAGAGAAGGAGGTATTTTTACACCTTTATTAACTGATACTGCTAAACCATTAGCTTGACCAGGTTGATGATAGGGGTCTTGAAAACAAATAAAAATGTTAATATCTTCAATGGGCATTTCAAAAACCCTGAAAATCTGATTTTTAGGAGGATAAATGTTACCAGGTAACATATCCATTAATTCAAAAATCTTGACAATTTCATCTTTCCATTTATTAAATAAAAGCTTCCATGATTCGTGGATGTTAATAATAGCTTCTTCCATCTTTTCTTTTTTTAAATACTAATTATTTGATAATTAATCTTATTAAATTAATTTAAATCATTTTTAATCATTTTTTTTGAACCTTCTCGAAAACAAAAGAAAAATTAAAACGTAAATATTTTATTTATTTAACGTAAAGAACCTTTTATTAAAATAGGTAAGGTGAAGGACACTAGACGCTATAAGCTAGTGCAGCTCTAATGCTGACAACCTAGGTTTTCCTTCTAGGAGTTTTGAAAAGAACCTAGGTTCTTTTCGTTCATATTTTAATAAAAAAGTATTAAATAATGAATTAGAGTGACTCCTTTTTTACATCATAAAAATGAATATATTGACGAAAGAATCTCCTAAAATTAAAGAATTTAAGGATTTAAAGATAAAATTAAAAGAACATCAGAATGCCTTAATTTATAAAACATTAGAAATTGAGAATAATATTAAAGAAAGTGAATCTAAAGAAAAAGAAAATAATAATTTTTTAATTTTAGCTGATGCTCCAGGTGCTGGTAAAACGAATGCAGTTCTAGGACATCTATATTTTTTAAAAAAGAAATTATTAGAAGAAAATCCTGAATTAGATGAAGATGAAGAAGAGAGACAACCAACTTGGATAGTTGTACCTCAAAATATTTTAACACAATGGATGGAAGCTATTAATAAATATTTTCCCAAAAAATTTAAAGTTAAAAAACTAACGAATTATGGTGAATTGATGTCTTTATATAAAAATACTAATTTATTATTTCGTTATGATATTATTTTAACAACTCCACTTGAATATCATATGTTAACAACAACATTAAATGACCAAATGATACAAATGGAAAGAATAGTATTTGATGAAATTGATACTATTTCTTCAATGTTACAATCAAAAGTTAGAGCAAATTATATATGGTTTGTATCAGCATCTTTTAAAAATGATAGAATAGGAAGTTATTATTCTCAAATAAGTGAAGAATTAATAGAAGAAAGAATGATTAAATGTTCTGATGAATTTATAGCTTCATGTTTTCCTTTAGAAGAACCAGAAGTAGTAAAATATATATCAGTAAATAAATATATAGATGAGACATTATCAAATATAGTCACTGAAGAAGAATTAAGAGGTATGAATGCAATGGATTATACGAAAATGAAAAATGAATATTTTAAAAAAATACCTTTTTCAGATGAAGGAGCAATTGAATTAGTATTAGAAGAGAATAGATTAGATTTAGAAACAAAAAAGATTCGTGTTGATGATATGGAAAAAGAAATTGAAAAATTGAAAAATGAAATTGAAAGTGAAGGTATTGAAGTGACAGATGTTATTGAGGAAAATGAAGAACCTCGTGTTTGTATGTATCGCGAATATACTTCTAGAATTGAAAGTGAAAGAAAGAGTTATAAAGAACAAGAAAAGAAGATGGAATTAATTCGTAATAAAGTCTCAAAAAATAGAATCTGTTTTGTTTGTTGTCAATACATTGATAATAAAATGGTTTATGAAAAAGACGATTATGAACTAAAAAACGCGAAATTAATGAAAGAGATTTTCAGAAGTGAATGTTGTAAAACTGATTATTGTATAGATTGTATTCATTGGTTATTTGATAATAAAAAACGTGAAATTGAGATGAAAAAGAAAGAAGAAGAATTGAAAAAGAAAAATGAAGAGAAAGAGAGAAATAGATTGTTATGTATTGTTAAAAGTCATGAAGAGATTGAAAGAGAAAGAAATAAGCGAAGCGCCAAATTAGAAGAGAGAAAAAGAATGAAAGAAGAGATGGAAGCAAATAAAGATAAAGAAATAAATTATGAAGATGAGTTTAGAGGAATAGAAATTGAATGTAAGAGATGTTGTTGTAAAAATGCTGGATATAATAAATTCAAAAGAATGAGAATGATAAAAAGAAGGGGAAAAGAAGAGAAAGAGAAAGATAGAACAACAAAAATAGAAAGATTAGAACAAATATTAGATGAAGAAAGTAAAATATCCGAAAATAAAAAAAGAAAATACATAATATTTTCAGATTTTTATAATACATTCAGAGGAGTGAAAGATTTATTAGATAAAAAAGAGATGAAATATATGGAATTAGATGGTGGTAAAATTGAAAGTATAGATAAATCAGTAAAGGAGTATAGAGAAGGTGATACTCAAATATTATTATCAAATTCTACATTTTTTGGTTGCGGTTTAAATATGGAATTCACAACTGATATTATTTTTATGCATAAAATGGAAAAAGGTATTGAAAAACAAGTTATCGGAAGAGCTCAACGTCCAGGAAGAACTAATCGTCTTAAAATTCATTATATTTATTATAATAATGAAGAATATGGAAAAGAAGTTGAATATGATAGTCATACACAATTTTATATGGAAGATGACGTTTTAGCAACATTAAATGCTATTGATATTAAAGAAGTTGTTTTAGAATGAAGTCCTTTTTTTTCATTTTTTGGTATTCAATTTTCTTCAAAAACCTTCTTTAACCATAATAGAATTAATAGACTCTGAATTTTGTAAATCATATGAAAATTTATAAATATAAGCCAAAATAAAACCATTATTATCAAAATCAAGACATTTTAATCGAACTATTGCATTTTCACCACCTATTAATTCTTTAAATTTTTCAATAGAGTTTATTTTAGTTGAATCATAACCAAAAGCACGTATTTTATATTTGACAATTTCATGATTATAATGAAAAATAGCAATAAATGAATTAGAATCAATAATATCAACTACTTTAGCAATAATTGTTTTATCTTTAAAAGTAAATAAATGTATTTTTTCGTGATTAACTGAATTTAAAAGATAAACAATACTATCCATAATTATTTAATATAATATAATATAATATTTTTTTTATTAATATATATTTTTTATCTAAATAAATAATATAATATGAGTCATCATTGTTCAAAGAATAAATCGTCTTGTTGTAAATGCAATAATTGTTCTAATTATTTAAAAACTTATGATAATTTGCTTGTTCAAAATCAATTTTATTTACAAAATAAAAATGTCACAAATAATATTTTGAATATACCTAATATAGAATCAAAAGTAAATGAATTAGAAAAAGAACAATATTTTAAAGAAAATGCAGAAGGAGATATTTATACTTATAAAAATGTTTTAATAGGAACTGATAAAAATATAGATACTACTAATTTATATTCAAAAGCAATATCTGTTAATAGAGTAAGTGAATCAATAAAAGAATATTATGATTCTATTATATATACAAATAGTATTATTCAACAAATTTTAAATAATGTAGAATTAATAAAAAAAGAAGGATTTGAAAAAGTATTAAGACCTTTTGTGGAAAATAATTATTATGAAATTGATGATTATTTTTTTGTTTATACACTTTCAACATCAAATAATGAATCTGAAATGTTAAATAATAAAGAATTATTTACATATAAAAAATTTGAAAATTATACAAATAAAAGTGTTGGTGATTTAATAACTATGAATTCTCAAGGTAAATTTATTTATTTTCCAACTGAAGGTAAAGATACTTTATCTAGTTTAATAGATAATTATAATTCATTTATTAAACTTCAAAGTGAAGGATTAAATAAATTAAATTATTTTAGTACATTAAAAGAATGGGATAATGGTATAAAATTATATTTTAAATGTATTGTTAATATACCTGGTATTTTACCAGGAATCCCAGGTGTTAATCCTGATTATATAGTTGTTGGTTCAGGAGTACAATTAAATAAAATAATTGAAGATATTGACCAAATAAAATTATTTTCACCAGAATATGTTGAATTTATAAAAGTAATATCAAATAACATGTTTGTTTTACAAGAAATATACAATAATTTAAAGAAAAATATATTTGATTCTTCAATACAATATGATGTTTGGGAATATAATACAACAGCTCCAGCATCATCAATATGTTATTATTCATCTATATTTAAAGATTTTATAGGTAAAAGAGCATCAGATGCAGTTATCTTAGGAACCAATATAAATATAGCACAAATAATAACATATTTATTTAATTTTAATAGTAAAAATTTATTATTAAATAATGAAGAAGAAGTTGGTGTAGTAGAATTTAGTTATAATAATTCGGATAATGTATTTTTAACAAAAATAGTTACATTAAATGCTAAAAAATATTTAATTTTAAACACAATACCAATTAATCCATTCTTTAATAATGCAATAAGAACTAATGGTGATGTAACATTAGAAGGTGCAGTAGCAGTAAATAATTGGGATGGTAAAAATATATTTAATTTACATACAGAAAATCAAGTATTAGAAATAAATGGTAAAATAGGTATAAATGTACAAGAACCAAATGCATTAATAGATATTCAAAGTATAAGTACAATAGAAATGAATAATATAACAAATCTATATTCTAACTTAAATAAATTTATATTTAGTTATTATGATTATTTCATAAATAATTATAGTGTAACAAATAATAGAGATTGGAATCAAATATATAATACTTATTTAAATAAAAGTCAAATAAGTGTGACAACTATAAATTTACCTTTTGATTTTAAAACAACAAATAGTTCAAGTCCATTATTTTCGGAATTTATAAATAACTTTAATAATTATGTATTATTTGGATATATCGAAACAGAGTTTAAAACTCAATATGAAGGAAAGACAGCTTCACAAATACAAAATCCATATTTTAATGATTATTTTTATGCATTAAAGGATTATTATTTAATAATGTGGAATCAAAAAGATTATTATTTATTAAATAAATATCAAACATTTACAAATATCGTAAATTATTTTGGAGGTCCAGTATTGAGAATGCAAGTAATGTGGTATGATGAAAAATATAATGTAATTCGATTATTTGCATCAAATTTGAAGTTAGATAAATATTTATTAAATGAAAATTTAAATACAATATTATCAAATTATTATAATAGTTTATTTTCATGTGAACAATTAACAAATCTTTTTACAAATCTATTAAGAGATCCAATAATACAACAAAAGCAGTTAAATAATCCTTTATATTTAACAAATTATGTAAACAATTCATATTATAAAAGAAGATTTGGATATCCTCAAAATTATATTTTTTGTTATGAATATACAAATATCATAGAAGAAGAAAAATATTTATTCCATGAATTATTTAATTATTGGGCTGGGAATCAATCAACAAAACTTCAAATACCAAATCAAGATATATTAGTATCAGGAGCATTAAAACAGATTAATAATTATGTTTTTGATAATTTTGATACATCAATTCTTGATAGAATAATGATATCATTTTATTTTTGGCAATTTGAATATAAGGTAAGTTATGTAAAAATAATAGAAATAGAAAATAAAAAATATATAATTGGTTCAGGTGTAGATATATTAAATTATGTTAGAAAGAATATATTATCTAATGGAGATCAACAGTTTAATGGTTCTTTAAGATTAATTGAACCATTATCAAATCAAACAGTTATTGCAATGGATACAACAGAAAAACAAGTTGCAATTCAATATCCAGTAGGATTAGGTACAGAAAATCCAAGATCATTATTAACAATAGATGATGTATCAATAACAAATTTATTTGATTATCTAGATGAATTATCGAAGAAAAACAGATATATTACAGATATATCAAAAGAACTAAATGGAAAACCAGTATCAAATTATAAAAATATAATAGAGTCATATATAGATCCTTTTAATAATTTAAAATACGTACAAAATGTTGATAATTATTTTGCAGTAGTTGATCCAAACTCTAATACAAATATAAATGATATAACAAATTATCAATATAATTATCATTGGTATTTAAAATTATGGGATAATGTTTTATATAAAAATGTATTAAATCCTGAATTTGATCCTGTAAATAAAAATATAAAACCATTAGCTGGTAATTTTTTTACATTATCACCATTGAATGAAGTAATGTTTGATAAAACATTAAACTTAAAAATATATAATTGGGTTTGGGGCAAAAAGGTAAGTACATCAAAATATTTTAAAGATGAAAATAACAATATAAAATATATACATCAAGGTAATAACTTTAATAAATATTTTACAAGATTTAGTACAAATAAAAATCTTCAAAATATTATATATGCATCACAAGCAATTCAAATATATTTAAATGAATTATATTTGTCATATAATAATTTAATACCTTTAAATCAAAATCAATTAAAACCTTATTTAAGTCAAATTAAAAAAGATTATTCAAAATATAGATTAGGTGTAATTGATTATCCTGATGATTTTAATCAAACCAGAATTTATTTAACACAAAATGGTGATTTACCAACTAATTTGAATAATTTAAGACCTACTGATACTATATATAATATGATATATAATTTTGATACTTCATATCATGGTAATTTAACTTTTGATCAAATATTATTCTATTATCAAAAGATTATTAATATACATCAAAAAATAGAGTATTATAACGGAAAAGCTTCTCAATTATCATTAACAGATTCAAATATAATTGGATATAGAACTGATCAAGATTATTGGATTGGTACTTGGATGTATTTAAATATCACTACATATAATTCAGAATCAAAGAATGTATTAGCAATATATGAATTTAATGTTGATGATTATTTAAATCAATCAGTTCAAATGATTGGTGATTTACAAATGGCAGGAAATCTTACATTAATGAATCCTAAAGAATATTTAAAATATGTTAAAAATGAAATACCTTTATCATCATTAAATCCATTAATATCAATTTATCCAGAAGAAGAGTTTATGGGTATAGGTTCTCAAAAAATATTTACTCAATATGCATTAAATTATAATACAATTGATTTACAAGCAAATCAAGTATTTGCAAAAAATCATGTGGTGGTATCAAATCCTTATTATCCAAATTTAGTAGGTGAGCGCATTGCTGATCCTTCATCAGTTTTATCAGAAGATGATTCATTGAAATCATCATATTCAGGATTTACAGTAAGAAGATCAACAAAAGTATTTACATTAGAAGATATTGTTAATAAAGGTGATGGTAAATTTGGATTAGATATATCATATGAAGTAGAAGATAAATATGAAGATACATATGAAGTAGCAGAATCAGGAGTTAAAATAACAGGATTAAAAACATTTAAGAATGGTATACAATATCCAGTTCCTAAATATTTCTGGAATATAGTTAATGATGCTACAGACCAAAATACAGTTGAGGAGAAGACATTAATGGAATTAGATAGTGAAGGACGTTTAACTGTTGATAAAATAAGATTAGGAAAATATGATTTAGTAGCTATTGATAATGGTGATGGAACTCAATCATTGAAATGGGGTAATATAGTATTAGGGACACAATAAAAAATAATTATTTATTTTTATAACACTTAAAATCATATTCTAATAAAAAGTCTAATACATTTTTTTCAATAAACTTATTTTTATGATAATTAAATTCATAAAATTTTTCCATAAATTCATTCTTATTATCTATTTTTAAAATATCTGTATATGACCATAAATACCAATTTCTTCTATCTTCATTTATAATATTATAACCTAAATATGGAGTATATGGTATAAATTTACCATGATTATACAATAATTTATATTTTTGTTGAATTTGATGAATATCCGCACTATTAATTTTTAATTTTGGATTATTTAAATCAAAATAATTTATTTTATTAAAATATATTTTTTTTATATTTAAATCTGGTATATTTTTATACATTAATATATTTGGTGAAAGATTCAATAATGAAGCTACTCTCATCTGGTCGAAAAATATATGATGATGAGGATTAGTTAATTGTAAATTAACTGTATTAAAATTATTATTATTAAAATTTATTGAAGAATCACTAATATTTTTAAATGAAGAGAAAGTTCTAAATACAAATCTTGAAATCATTTCTTTAAGTACTTATTTTTTAACTAAAATAATAAATAATTTATTTTTAAAAAATAAACATTTTTATTTATAATTTTAAATTTTTATTTAATTTAAAAAAATCTAAAATATAGAAAAGACTATTTTAATTTAAAAATGTTTAAAATTTTAGCTTTAACAGTTATAATATCTTTAATAGTTCAAATTTTAACCGGTTTGGTAGGTTTTCATGGTTTATTTATTCCTTTAAAAAAAGAAGATAATATTTTATGGGAAGTTTTATTAATGGAAATGATAGTTCAAGTTATTGAATTTATTTTTTATGTTTGGTTAAGTATTGGTTTATATAATTATACTACAAATAAAAAAAGTGATTTTCCATTATTTGATGTCACAAAAAGAAGATATATTGATTGGTTTATAACAACTCCTACAATGTTATTATCAACAATTATATTCTTAAAATATTTAGAATACAAAGAAAATAACAAAGAAAATAACAAAGAAAATAACAAAGAAAATAATACAGATAATTTTATTAATAATAATGATTTATCACAAAAAACAAATATTCTTAAATTTAAAGAATTTATAAAAGAACATAAAAAATTTATATTTAATATGATTTTATTAAATGCAGGTATGTTGATATTTGGTTATCTAGGAGAAGCTAATCATTTAGATAAAAAATGGAGTATATCAATTGGATTTATATTTTTATTATTAAACTTCTATTTAATTTATAAAGAATTTGGAGAAAAAACAAAAATAGGAAAATTAATGTTTGGATTTATGTTTATTATTTGGTCATTATATGGTGTTGCTGCTATGTTACCATTTTATTATAAAAATATTTCTTATAATATTTTAGATATTTTTGCCAAGAATTTCTTTGGTATTTTTATTTATATAATTATATTGTATGTTGCAAAAAATAAAAATGATTTAATAAAAAATATTTAAATTAATTATTTTTAAGATAGTTAAAAAATAAAATAAAAAATCTTAAAAAAAAATAATATAATAATTTAATTATTAAAAAAATGGATGGAAAAGTTATTTTTACTATTTTTGCTGGTAGAGAAGACCGTATGTCTTTATTAGTTAAATACCTTCATAAAGCTCTTGAAAGAAAATTAATTGATGAAGTTCATTTTTGGAATTATACTAGAAAGTCTGAAAATGATAAATATTTAAGAAGAATAAGTAATTTATTAAGAACTTCTTCATTAAAACATGATTATGAAGAAATTTATCCTTTATTAATTTTTAATAATGATAATTGTATTAGTTCTGATTTCGAAATAATGGCTAATAATGATGCTCATATTCGTCTTAATGGAGATTCTAAAGAACAGAAAGAAATAGTATTAGGTGGTTGGGGAAATAAATTTGCAGTTATTCGTCATCATGATGGAGGTCAAATATTTAATTTATATAATGCTGATAAAAATCCTTACGATAAAGAAGTATTAAGAAGAGGAGTTTATAATAAAGTAAGAATAGAATTAAATAATGCTTTTTTATATGTTTTCTTAAATGAGAAAAAGATATTAGAGACACGTGTTGGAGAAGAATTTAAAATAAATAAAGTAGAAATTAAAACAGGATTTAATTCAGTTGGTATGTTCAAATATCAACCTATTAAAAATAATGGTTTTTATTTAATGGATACATGTTTTAAAAAACCTTGGAATAATTATTATGACCATTATTCACATGAAGAATATAAAAATGATTTAATTATTAAATGTGATGATGATATTGTTTTTATTGATTTAAATAAATTCAAAGATTTTATAGATTTTTCACGAAAAACAACTGATAAAGATTTAATTTTAGCAAATACAATTAATAATGGTGTAGCAGCTTATATTCAACAAAGTATTTTAGGAGTTATACCTTTTGAATATGATACATATGAATTTCCAGTTGGAGAGGGAGAAAATGGTAAATGTGGTTCATTATGGGAGAGTGGACCAAAAGCAGAAAAGTTACATAAATATTTTATAGAAAATTACAAAAAAATAATAAGTGAAAAATGTGATTTTTCAGAAAAATATGGAAAAGAATATTTAGATGTTATGTCGAGATATAGTATTAATTTTTTTAGTTATAAAGCGAAAGATTGGTATAAAATGAAAGAATGTTCATTAGACGACGAATATTTTTTAACTGTAGATTTTGTTAAAAATAGTGAAAAAAAATTTAAAAATATATTCTATATTGATTTTTATGTTAGTCACTTATCATTCTATGTTCAAGATAATCATATGAATTTAGATAAAATTATTAGTGAATATAATAATATATTTGAACAAGAATTTAATAATTAATCATACTCTACCCAATTTCGTGAAAAGAATACATCACTCATTAAAAAGTAACTGAAGAATATTATACCTCCTTTAATTGAGAATGTGAATAACATAAAAATTAATAATAAAACTAAATTATGATAAATTGAAGATGCTCTTCCTGTTCCTAAACCTATATCATAATAATATGGTAAATATTTAGCTATTAATAATAGAATAGTAAAGAATGATATAATAAATTTATATGATAAATTATTAATACCTGATACATATGATAAAACAAAATTTAATACAAATACAAGAAGAATAATTTTAATAACATTTACATAATTATTTCCTCCTTCTAAATAAGTACACATATTATTACTCATATTTTTATTTTTACTAATTTTTTCACTACTTGTAAATGCAATAGATAAAACAGTTCTTTCAGAATCAGGATCATCACTTGGTGGAACTTGATGAACTGTTGTACCACCATTAAATAATGCAGCATCACCTTCATCAAAATTAATTGAATATTCTTCTCCTTCTTTATTTTTACATTGAAGAGGACTTATATTTCCTTTTCTTTTAATACAAACTACAATGTTATAAATTTCTGATAAATTTTGAGGGTCTACATGCCATAAATGTTGTGATTTATTACCAATGTATTGGTATATAGTAGCTTTATTTGATTCTAAATAATATAATTTAATACCAATTTTTTCTTCATATTTTTTTCTTAGTTTTTCACTAATTTCTTTAATGATTTCACTTTCATTTTGACTATAATTTTTACAACATTGGTGTGTTTTTGTATTTTTTCTAGTAAAAAAACCAAAATCATATTTTTCGGGAATTTTAATTGATTGTAACTTTTCGATATCATTTTTTTCTAACATTTTTTCAGATTTAACACAAAATGGTTTAAGTTTCTTTTCATAATTTAATGGATCTAATCGTCTATACATATTAATTATTCTACGAACAATATTTTGTCCATAAAGATTCATTGCACCTGAATAATCAATTACAAATAATATAATAAAATAAATTACTATACTTAAATATTCTTTTCCTTTTAAAAATTTATTTCTATTATTTACAAATTTTTGTAAAAGTTTTTCTATATTTTTTACTGAATTCATTAAATATTATATTCTAATATTTATTATTATAAAAATTTTTATTTACAAAAAAGTTTACTAATAAAAAAATTAAATTAATATTTTTTCTAAAAGTTCAATATTTTCAAAAGATAATAATAATGTTATTTTTTGTTTTGTTAATATTAATTCTTTTTTCTTTGTTAAACTTTTAATTCTCATAATTTCTTGTGTACCAAAATAAATAAACCATTCATATTCATCTGTTTTACCAACAACAATATTATAATTTTTTTTTATACAAAAGTCTAACAAAGTTGTATATAATTGAATATTTTCTTGGTCATTATTATCTAACATTTTATTAAAAGATTTTTCAACTATTTTATTAATATTTAATGGTTCTGATTCTTGATTAAAAGAACTTAATTGTTCTTCAATTAATTTTAATCTTTCTTTTTTAAGAAGTTGATTCTCTATTTTGCGTTTCATTTGATTCGTAAGATTTTGAATTTGAAAATGTATATCATAACTTTTATGTACTAAATCATCCATCTGTTTATTTATGATATTTCGTGTTTCACTTATATTTAATTTAATTGTTGCAAATGAATGATATATTTGTTGAAAAGCATCATACATTTCCTCCCATTCATTCCAATTATATTCTATTTCTTTTTCTGTCATTATCATTTGATTTGTTTTATAAAATTCTTTTGCAAATAAAATTGACCAAATAATACTTGCACCATCTAAACCTGCATTAGGTAAAAAGAGTATCCATTGATTACTATTAATTTTTTCAATATCAAATCTTTTTTTACCAACTATTCCTGATGATAAAGATATAAAGATACCAATAGGAAAACCAGTTTTTATTAAATCACGTTTGAATTTATCGACTTCATTTTTATTTAGAATAGATGAATAAAATTTGGATTCTAAAAGAATCATCATACCATTGTGACATTGAAGATGATAATCTGATTCAGCAGTTTTTTTACTAGTATTCGTGATAGTATCATCGGGAAAATAGTTTTGAACAATTGTTTCAACAATATTCTCACCGATAGCACCTTTGAAAGAAGATTTATTTGAGAATTCAGTGAATTTTTCAATAGAATTTTTAACGCGTTCAAGATTTTCAAACATACGTCCTTCAAAATTAGATAATAATTTTTCATTTTTATTTTCAAATTGTTGATGTAAAATATTAAATTGTTCTTGAATTGGTTTTTTCAGTATATCTTCATTAATATGTGTTTGAGTAATTTGATTAATGAAGTGTCCTAACTTTAAATATTCATTTAATTTTTTATTAATATAATCTGGATTCTCATTTGATAAATCTTTAAACCAAGAATTTAGTGATAAATCTATTTGAAGATTTACTGATAGATTAATTTTTATGTTTTCGTTTTCTTCTTCTCTAAAAGAACTTTTAATATCTTCATTTTGAATATCTTCAATATTAACTTTATTTTCTGAAAAATCTGATTTTGATATTTTAGAAATATCAGGTAAATTTTGATTAACCAAATCAAAACTTTCAATATTTAATAAATTTTTTGATATTTTTTTATTTTTAGGTGGCATTTTAGATAATATTCTAGATATATTTATATTTTTTATTTTAAATTTCTAATTTGTTTAATTAAATAAAAAAATTAATATGTATAATCAAAATCACTAAAATGTTTACTATCCAAATCAAAATCTTCAATATATTTTTTAAATTCATAATCAATTTCAACATTATGGTCTATTAAATAATGTATATATCCAGCAGGCCATACATAATAATCTAAATAATATTCATTACATTTATTATTATTGAGACAAATACGACATTTAGAGAATCCAATTTTATATTTAATTTTAGCATGATTTTTTTGTATTAATATTAATTTATTAATAATATTATCAGAATTAATAAATTTTATTTTAGAAGGTATACATAATTTAAGTGGTAAAATTTGATGTTCTAAATTAGGATTATTATTTTCAAAAAAGAATCCAATATATTTAATATTATTTGAAATCATTTTTATTTCTTTATTGTTAATATTTGTTGATTTTGAATTATTAGAATTATTAGAATTATTATAATTATTAACTATTTTTTTAAAATAATTATTAAAAGTATTATCGTTTAATATATTATTTTTTTCCATAATATTATAAATAATATAATATTATTATTTGATTTCTAAAAATATTAAATAAAAAATATTTAAGTTAAAAATTAAAATTATAATATATAATAGAAGATAATTTTAAATGAAAAGTGTTATAGAAAAAGAATTTACCGAATTTAAAAAATATCATAAAAATATTAATAATATTTATTTTCATATTTTTTGTGGATTTATATTTATGACTTTATTATTTTTATTATTTAAAGAATTTAGTTATATATTATTATTTATATATTTTTTATTAATTTTATTTACACTTTCTGGGTGCTTTGAACAAAAAGATAAATACGTATTCCAACACACAGATCCAGGAAAAACGATTATCATTCAGATTCCAGATGTAGCTATTAATAATCAAGATTATTCAGAGAATAATCTGAATACAACTAAAAATATTATTATTTCATTTATAATACTTATTGTTTTATTTGTTATGATTTACTCTTTTAAAAAATATAGAATAATTGATTCATTAAAATTTTCAACAAATACTAATACAAAATTAATAATATTATTTTTAATATTTTATTTTTTACCTGAATTATCGCATAAATTAACAAAAGAACCAGCAATGTTAAATATTAATAATATTACACCTTTATCAATATTTGTAAATATATTTTATCTTTTACCTTTTAGTTTAATGTGTTTACCTTATTTTAAATAATTTATATCTTGACCAGTATAAAAATACAATAAATAAATAGATAAATATTAAAGATAATAAAATATAATTAATAATTTTTAGTGTATTTTTATAAACAAATTTTATTTTTAATACATATTTCAAAATAATAATAGAGATAATTATTATAGATAATATAATATATTTTGTATAATTATTATTAGAAAATTGACATAATAATCCAAAAAAAAATTGATAATAAGTTTCTGGTTCTGTTCCAGTTTCCATGATATATCTTGTAATAAACTCATAATATAAATATATATTTTTTATTGATTCAACATAGTTTATTGAATATTTGCAATTTTCACAAACAATATAATGAATTTTTAACATAATTCTTGGTGTTAATTTTTCTTTTTCTTTTATAACTTGATGTGTTGATTTATCAAAATCAAATGCAATATAATCACCTTTATTTAATTTTTTACCTACATTAAGATTATTAAAATATGTGATAATATTATCATTACCATTAGTAAGTCCTATAAGAATTCTATAAAATTTAATTCCATTAAAATTAAAAAAACAATCTTTATGAATATCATAATTACTAGTAGCACCATATAAATTTATTTTATTTAAGTTATTTTTAGGGTTAGAATAATATATTTCATCCATTTCTTTAGCACTAATTTTTATACAATTTTCACTACCATCACATAATTTATTCCAAAAATCATTTTTTTGTATTTGTTCTACTTTTGATTTTATATACGGGGACATATCATTAAACCAAGTATGATATGTAGTTTTATTTTTATCAGGAATAGTTTTATAATATTCATTCGATATATCATCTAAAATATTTTTTAATTCATTTGGTAATTTACCGATACCAACTTTACCATCAATATCATCTCTAAATGTAAATAAATTATTCATTGTATCTTTATATATAAATAATATATATATTTTATAATATTTAATTTAAAAATTATAAAATAATTTATTGATTGTAAGTTTTATCACTTTCAATTCTACCTTTTTCAATTTTAATTATTCTATCACATATATTCATAATAGATTCATCATGTGTAATTAAAATCATTGTTGAATTTTTACATAATTCTTTTAATACTTTAACAATTAAATTTTTATTTTCTGGGTCAATAGCACCTGTTGGTTCATCGAGAATAACAATTTTATTTTTATTACCAAATGCGCGTAAAATATGAACTAATTGTTTTTGTCCTCCTGATAATTTATCACCACCAACACCTACATCGGTTTCAAGACCTTTTTGAAGATTAGCAAAAATAGATTTTACACCTAGACGTTTAATTAAATCATCAATTTCTTTTTTAGTAAATTTGTTACCATATTGTATATTTTGGTAAATAGTACCATTGAATAATTTATTATTTTGATTAACATAACTTATTTGACTTCTGATGGAGTTAAGGTCATATTTTGTGATATCTTTATAATCGAGAAGAATCATTCCTGGTTCAACAGGATAGAATCCCATAATAAGTTTAATAAGAGTAGATTTACCATTACCAGAATGACCAATAATACAAACTTTATCTTTATCTTTGATATGTAAATCGAAATTCTTGAATAATTTAGTATTAGGGATATAACCAAAACTGAGATTTTCAATGCGGATATCACCAGTTTGAAGTTTGATTGGTGGTTTTAATTTTGTTAACTTTTTATCATTATGAATTTCACCTAAGAATGGATCAACTTCTTTTATAACACCAAAATAATGAATTAAATCAGGTAAAGAAGAAGATATAGTACTAATGCATGGAAGAAGATAAATAACAGTAATGAAAATGGCCATTAAGAGTTGGAAAGATATTTTTTTAGTAACATAAAGATAAGTAGTATAACCGTTCAATAAGATAAAAATACAGATATCAAAGAAAGAGTTAAGATGACGAATATTATTAATACAATCTAAATTTTCTTTGTATTTAGAAGAATATTTTCCAGTTTGTTTATAATATTCTTTAAGTTCATTTTGAACATTTCCGGAAGAATAAATAGAAAGAAGATTTGATAATTTATTTTGAACTTCTTCACTATTCTGTTCGAGTAAATGATGACGTTGATTAGATGAAATTATACATTTTTTACTTCTAAAATAATTAATAGTATAAACTAAGAAAAGAGCAATAGTTAAAATAAGACCTAAACCGGGATTAAGAATATAGAAATATATATTAATAATAATTATAGCAACAGCTTTAGGAAGAATCCAAATAGTGACATCAGTTGAAAGTTCACGAAGAATGGTAGGTATTGTGTTAATACGAGAGACTATTTTACCAAGTTCTAAATCAGTATAATTATTTTGATATTTAACAAGGAGATTGGTGTAAATATAATTAAGAATAAATTCATTGAATTTAGGAATAAGAATAGATTCTACCCAATGAATAATACCATCGGATACTTTAACAACAATTAATAAAATAGCGATTAATACTAAAAAATAGATAATAGTTTTACTTTTAGTTTTTTCATTAAGATTTTCGAAAAATTTACTATATAATTGAGGAATAGCAATAGCTTCGAGAGGATATGCTAAAATTGTAAATAAAAGAAAAATACATACCATAGTACGATAATCATATAAAAAATCTTTAGTTATATTCCAAGTGTGAATCATTTTAAAAGAATAAATTTAAAGTTTCTAATAATGATAATTATATTTTTTATTTATTTTTTATTTTTATTTATATTTTTTAAATAAATAAAAAGTTAAAAATTTAATAATATAAAAAAAAATATATAAAGATTTATAGAGAATAAAAATAAAAAATGTTACCAATTATTCAACCAACAATGCGTCTTTCGATGTCGAAAGAATATATAAGACCATCAAAAACAGCAACAGATAAAATGCAATCAAAAGATGAATTAAATAAATTTTTAAGTGATTATGAAGAAGTAAAAGAAGAAGATGTAAATTTTTTACCGATGGGTCAATTATTAAGATACATTGGATATGATAAAAAAAATAAAAGAGAGATATTTAGATATGGAGGTTTATTAAAAAAAGTAGCTAAAGATTATTTAGTTTTACAAGGAAAGAATGGTATGACATTTAGTTGTCAAAGATATACATTAGATGACATGGGAAATAATATACATACAACAAGATTTTTTAAGAAAATGAAAGTAGAACAATTAGTAAGAGATGAATATGAGGATGTATTAGATAAATCAGAAGGATTAATTAAACAACAACAATCAATAATAGATAAACAGAAGAAAGAATTAATGACATTGAAAAAACTATTAGAAGAACAAGAGAGAGGAGAAAAAACAAAATCAAAAAAAAAATAAAAAAAAAATAATTTTTATTCTTCTTCAAAATAATCGTCAGTATCTTCATGAGAATCTAAATCAGAATCTGAGTTAAAATCATTATCATAATCAAAATTAGATTTAATTTTTTTATTATTATTAGAAAAAAGAATTTCTAATTTAATATTTTTTTTAGTACCTCCTGATAAATCTGTTAAAGGATTAAAAAAACCAGAAAGAGAAGTTTTTAAAAATTCAACATTATTAGATTTAAGAATAGATTCAAATTCTTCTGAAGTTTTTGGATTAAATATATTATTTAATTGATTTTTATTTTTTTGAGCTAAATGTTTTAATAAATCACAATTTAAAGCATAAAAATAAAATACATATTCATGTTTATGTTGATTAACACTTTCACCTTCTATTTTTGGTGCACATGGTCCATAATAACCAAATAATTTATTAGTATTTAATCCTTGTTTAACTTTAATATCAGGATTTTGTTTATAACAATTTAATAAATCAGTAGAAGTAATATTATTATATTGTGCACAAGAATTATTTGAAAGTAAACCTATTGAATTTAAAGATTTATCAATAAAAGGAATATACCAATGAATATGATTATTAGCAACAGGATGAATATCTTGTAAAATTAAAGCGAAAGATTCAATATTATAAGAATTATTAGTTAAATTAATATTCCAAGAAACTGAAGGAGATATATTATTGCCATATTTAGGACAAAGAAACTTTTTATTAATATTATTAGTCCAATTAGGTATAGATAAACTGATTTGATTATTATTCATAATAAAGAAAATAAGAATAGATTCTAAATATTGATTAGAAAAAAAGAATTAAAAAAATAACTAAAAATAAAAAGGAGATAAATTTATAATTTAATTTTCACCAATAATATTATTAGAACATTGAATCATGGTATTAAAAGATTTAAAAGATAAATTATCTAATAAATTTAATTTAATTTTATAATTATCAGAATTAAAATCTTCAATAAATTTAATCCAAATACTAAATATTTTATTTTGGTCATATAAAAGAGAATTATCTATAGTGGAGTGAATAAATTCTTCTTTTTTTTCTTTATTTAAATTTAAAAAATAATAAAAATCTTTAATAAAATCTTCTTCATTATTTATAATAAAAGCATTTTTCCGATGTATATATATATCATCAGATACATCAGATTTTAAAATAAAAAGAGGAATACCACAAACACCTGCTTCTAAAGGTGATTTTCCAAAAGTTTCTGAAGTACTTGGAAAAATAAAAAATCGATTATTAAGTTGGTGATATAAATCAAATATTTGATTAGGTTTTAGCATACCATGAAAAATAATTTGCGATTTATAATTATCGAATTCTTTTAATATTTTATTTTTAAATTCAGATAAATAAGGACCGTCACCAATGAAATGAAAATTAAAATTAGTATTAAGTTTATTAATAATAGAAGGTAAAATATTAATAAAAAAATCTATATTTTTTTCTTTTGAGATACGCCCGGTATAAATAAAGTTAAAATTATTATTAAGATAATTATCAAATTTATAATTTTTAAAAACGGATAAATCTAATTCATTAACATTAATAATAAAATTAGTAAAAGATTTATATTTTTCTACCATTTTTTTTCCAGTGACAATAATACCAGAAAAATTATTATTTTGAAGATTAAAATTAAGTTGATT
>JACCDO010161022.1_pt1 | contig 26178 bp, 23 predicted proteins | sample 7446101 | NCBI WGS metagenome assembly JACCDO01 (sample SAMN15323440, study PRJNA562643) | freshwater metagenome | isolation source: river surface water | place: USA:Blue River Watershed | collected 2017-08-16 | reverse complement strand
GCGGGCAAGGCCAGCGCTGGGCATTCATCGAAGCGGAAATCCGACGCGGCGGAACGGTCTCAAGAGGAACTGAGAAGCCATGCCGCATCTTTGGCTCTAGGCGCGGCCGTAGGGTTAACCGCTCTGAAGCTCGGTGTGGGCATTTGGACGGGCTCGGTCGGCGTTTGGTCAGAAGGCCTGCATTCTTCGCTCGATTTGATCTCGGCGGCAGTGGCCTACTTCACCATCCGGGAAGCGGGAAAAGCTGCCGATCCGGATCACCCGTTCGGGCACGGTAAGTTTGAGACTTTGTCGAGCTTGCTTGAATCGCTGCTTTTGGTGGCAGCCGCTTTTTGGATTCTTTGGGAATCGGTCACGCATTTAAAAAACCCCGAGCCCATTTCAAATAGCGGTTGGGCGATGGGGGTCATCGCGTTTTCGGCAGTGGCAAGTTTCTTCGTGTTTCGCCAGAATTCAAAAGCGGCCGACTTGACCGATAGTTCCGCCATTCGCGTGAACGCGCTTCACTACCTGGCCGATGTGATCACGAGCCTGGGCGTGCTTCTGGGCCTTGCGCTTCTTGAACTGACGGGTTGGCTTTGGGTCGATCCGCTGATCGGGGTTGGCATTGCTGCTTACATTGTCGCCATTTCCTGGAAGCAGATGGTGGCTTCGGTGCAAGAGCTTCTGGATCAATCTTTGCCGGAAGTCGAAAACCGCCGCATCGAAGAAGTGCTGAGTGCGCTTCGCGAAAAGCACCCGGGCGAGGTTCTGGACGTGCACGACCTTCGCACTCGAAAGAGCGGGGCCATGCGGCACATGGATTTTCACGTCGAAGTCTGTGCGGATCTGACCGTGCAGGAGTCGCACGCTATGTGCGACCGTATGGAAGAAACGCTTCATGAAGAGTTTCCAGGTTCCTCGGTTACGATTCATGTCGAGCCTTGCGGCGAACATGGGTTTCCGAAGTGCCGCGAAACGTGCCCCATCCACCAAGCGCGAATGCACACGCTTCATCGCATCGTGGATCAAGACGACGCCGAAAAGAAGCGCCGAGGTAAGCACGAATGAGCGCCGGAAAGCCTGTAGCGTTCAGCAGTGCAGATAAAGCCAAACTCAAGCAGGTACGCGGCGTTTGCTTGGATATCGACGACACGCTTTCCACTCACGGAAAGCTCACGGCTGAGGCTTTTCATGCACTTTGGAAGTTGAAAGAGTCGGGCTTGGCAGTGGTGCCGGTCACCGGCCGCCCTGCGGGCTGGTGCGATCATTTGGCGCGCTTTTGGCCAGTCGATTCGGTGATTGGTGAGAACGGCGCTTTCAGTACCTTCATGCAAGACGGGAAGCTGAAGAAAGTGCTGACTCCGGGTGCCGATCCCCAAGCGAAGGCCCGGTTGAAAGCACTAGGAGAAGCCATTCGGAAGCGCTTCCCTCAGGCTCAATGGGCTTCTGATCAGCCATACCGGGAATTTGATCTTGCGATCGATTTTTGCGAGGACGTCGCGCCTTGGAATGATGCCGACATCACACGGCTCGTTGAGCTTTGTCAGGCCGAAGGAGCGCATGCCAAAGTTTCCAGCATCCACGTGAACGCTTGGTTTGGTGATTACGACAAGCAAGCAGGACTCAGGCACTGGCTTTCTCTGGGGGCGCCAGGATTCAAGCCCAGTGCTGTGAACGCCCCAGCGCCGAAGTGGAACGAGTGGTTGTTTATCGGCGATAGCCCAAACGACGAGCCTCTGTTTCAGGCTTTTGAACTCTCGGTGGGTGTGGCGAACTTGTCTCGCTTCTTGCCGAAGCTCAAACACCCTCCGACTTGGATCACCGTTGGCGAGAGCGGGGCAGGCTTCACGGAAATGGTGGAAGGGCTCCTTTCCGCGCGCTCGCTTGCTTAAGCCGTTTGACATTGCTAAAGCCCGACCATGGGTGGGCGTAAGGGTCAAGGTGGGAGTTTTGAATGCGGGTTAGGGCGCCAAGCCGCTTGGGCGGGGTTGGTCTTTGCAGTGCTGCTTTTAGTGAGTGCGGTGGCGCACGCAGGCGACAAGAGTTTGAGTGCGGCAGGTGCCGGTGCTTCGCTTCGGAATCGCTTAGGCGACGAGTCGGCCGATCTTTGGCAGGATCCGCCGGAACCGTTTGAACTCCTCACGATTCTGGGCACGAACGATCTTCACGGTGCGGTCGACCCTCATCTTCCCGATTGGGCAGGCGCGGTTCGCGCCATCCGCGAAGGCCAAAAAAAGCGCTTAGGCGCGCGGTCGAGCGTACTTTTGGTCGATGCGGGCGATCAATTTCAAGGAACGCTTCTTTCGAATTTCAACGAAGGAAAGCTCGTTTTCGATGCCTATAGCGCAATCGGCTACGACGCTGTGGTGCCAGGGAATCACGACTATGACTTTGGCCCTGAAGGTTGGCTCTACGACAAGACCGGACAGGGCTCATCCGATCCAAACCCGCGAGGAGTGATTGAGAAGTTGGCGCGCTTGGCGGCTTTTCCGCTTCTTTCTGCGAACACCTACCTTCGGGAAAGCCTGCATGAGGCAACCGGTGGACCAGTGGTGGTCACTCAAAAAGGGTGCTTGCCTGTTCAGGCAGATCCAGCCGCGCAAGGCGAGAAGGTGGCGCAAGCCGCAACGGCAGTCGCTTGGGACCAAGCGATTAGACCCGCTTTTTTGCAGCCGTATGTGATTCGCCGGGTGGGCTCAGCCCGCGTGGCGCTGATTGGTTTAGACAACCCGGATACCGGCACGATGACGACGATCGAAAACGTGTCGGACCTTTGTTTCCGAGACATGCTCGAAACTTACCGGGAAATCCGAAGCGAGCTCGAAGGCCAGGCGGACGTGTTTGTCGCAGTTATGCACCATGGGTCGCCTCAGTCGGAAGCCTTTGCTGAAGCGCTCCTGCAAGATGGACCGGACCGATTGCATGCGATTTTTTCGGGTCACACGCATCGCATCGAGAAAAAGAAAATCGCTGAGCTCATCCCGGTAGTTCAGTCGGGCGCGAACGGTGAGGCCTTTAGTCGAGTGGATTTTGTTTTTGATCCGCGCACTCGAAAAGTGGATCTCGCAAAGACGCGGATGCTCGCTGGCGGAAAAGTGAAGTTTGACCAGTGTGCTGAGTCGGTGAGGCCCTTCTGCCACATCAAAGAAGGCCAAGCACATTTTGAGGGCTGGAAGCTCGAGAGCGATTCAAAGCTTCAGTCTCAGGTGGCGCTTGCTCGCGACGAGCTTAAGCCCGTAGGCTCGCGAGTTCTCGGTGTCGCGGAAAACCTGCTCACTCGCGACCGAACGCGCGAAAATCCACTCGCCAACGTCCTGACCGATGCTCTCAAAGAGACCTCGGGCGCTGACATTGCTTTTCTGAACATGGGCGGACTCCGAGCAGACATTCCGGCCGGCGACGTAACTTATGAGGCTTTCTTTCGCGTGCTTCCTTTCAACAACCGAGCAGTCGTGATGGAGCATTTGGACTTGGAGAGGCTCATTCGCCTTCTTCGCGCTTCGATTGCCACTTGCGGGGCTTCGGGTGCGCTGATGCAAAGTGGCCTTCGGGTGCGGTTTGAACGGGAATGCCAGGGGCAAACCGTAGCGTCGAGTCGCTTGGTCAGTGTTCAGACTGTTCAGGGTGATCGCTTGTATGATGCGGAACAGGGGATCTTAGGACCCCCGGATCGGCGCTTCCGGGTAGCGACGCTCGATTTTCTGGCGGCCGGAGGCTCGGGGTATTCCGATTTCATCGGAGTCCCGGTGACTGAAGACTTAGGAATTTTGCGCGAGCGGCTGGTCGAGCAGTTCCTCGCTCATCCGGCTCGCTGGCAAGCCGCTACGGACGGGCGTTGGCGCTGGCTCCCGACTGGCGGTTCAAAAAAGCTCTCAGGTCCTTCGGGAGCTCCGAACTGAATTCGATTTTCTGGCCCGTCACGGGGCTCGTGAACCGGATTCCCGCAGCGTGAAGGGCATGGCGGGGCAGCATGAGGCGCGCTTCGGTCTCGGCACTGAGGAGCTCGCGGTCGTAAATTCGCGCCGAGACTTCTTCCGGGATGCCATAAAGCTTATCACCCACGATGGGGTGGCCAGCATGATCCAAGTGAACGCGGATTTGGTGCTGGCGCCCAGTCTTCGGGAAACACTCGACCAGTGAAAAATCGCCGTGGGTTTCAAGCCGCTTGAAGCGGGTGAGTGCGTTCATCCCGTCTTCAGCGTCGATGGGGGCGACTTCCATTTTTAGCCCCACAATGGAGGTGGTGCTTTTTCGCATGGGAGCGTCGACCGTGAATTCCTCGGGCGGGACGCCTTTGACGACGGCTAAGTAGCGCTTTTCGGTGGTCCGCTCGGCGAACTGCCGGGTCAGGTGGGCTGCGGCTACGCGGTCTTTGGCAAGCACCAGAATCCCGCTCGTCTCTTTGTCGATTCGGTGAATCAGGAAAAACTCGCGGCCTGCTTTTAGGGGGTTGCGATGCCCTTCGGTGCGCAGGTGAACGAGCAGCGTATTGAAGAAGTACCGCCCCGCCGGGTGGACGGGCAGATTTGCAGGCTTATCGATGATGAAAAGCTCATTGTCCTCGTGAAGCACCCGGTAGTCGAAACTGACTTCGGGTTCCGGCTTTCGCTCGGACAAAACCAGAACCTCGTCTCCGGGAAGAAGCTGGGTTCCTGGCTTCAGGCGGCCCACCATGACGTGAGGGCCTTGATTTCGGCTGAGAGTAATGGCGCCTTCTTCGATGGCCCTTTGGATCTGTCCACGCGAGCGCCTGCGGTAGCGCTCTTTTAAGAACGAATCCAGACGCATGCCGGCTTGGTTCGGTCCCACTTCATGGGTGACCAAGTAGCTGTCCTCGTTCAGTTCGCGAGTAATATTCTGGGCCTGCTTCAACACTGCGGGCGCAGACATACCACGGAAAGGCTGAAAAAGGGCGTCAGTAGCGGGCTTTCATCAGGTAGGCGATGACTTCACGGGCGGCCTCTTCCGGGTAGCCCATTTTTTTACACATATTTTCAACAGTTTGTCTCGCCAAGCGGGCGCCCTCTTCATGGGCGTTCGAGCCCTCGTCGGCCGTTCCATGAAGCATCAGGGCGTTGTGCATTTTGGTGAGAAGCGACTTTTGCGACTCATAATAGTGCTTCTCGAGTTTGTCCCAGTATTCCGGGAAAACCTTGGCGTAGATCACCGCTTCATTCGGATGGTCGAGCGACCACGCACCCACCTGCGAAAGAAGGTTTTGCCGGAAGGCCTCTTTAGGGGCCGGGTCGGTCGGTGCGTCGACGATTTTTTCGAACTCCGAAATCAGGGTGAAGTCGGGGTCTTCCATCTGGCCAGTGATCGAGTTCTTTCGCTTTTCCTTTTTTAGGACCAGCGAGATTTGCCCCACGTACTTCCGCAGGAAATCTTCCCACTGAGACGAGTCATACAGGCCCAGGCAATCGCGCACTTCGCGGTCCACCCGGTTCAGCCATTCTTCGCGAACCGTCGTGATGAACTCAGACGCATCGTGGTAGCCGTCTTTCACGTCTTGCTTCAGGAATTCGTATTCGCTGACGCGTTTCACGAATTCCTCGAGCTCGCGGAAAATCGAAAGCGGAGTGACCGTGCGGAACTGCGGATTCATGGCAGACGAGAACAGAAGCGAGCGCATTTCGCGAGCCGAAGCTCCCATGCGGCCTTCGTAGTACGGAATGTTCACGTACTCGTCTTGAAGCTGCTTGAGCGCGCCACGCAGGGCTTTTCTTTCTTCCGGGTTCAGACGCGCCGGAAGTTCCCCGGTGTCGTAGAGTCGCGCTTTTTCGACCGGCGTCAGCGCCGAAACCAGGGCACTGATGCTGGGCGGGTAGTTGATGCCGTTGGGGCGTTTCACGCGAGTGAGTACTGCCCAGTAAGCTAGGGCCCAAGCAACATGCGGAGCCACGGGCTTTTCCAGGCGGATCTGCTCGATGTCGTTCGAGTAGATTTCCGCTTCTTTGGAAACTTGGAGCAAGTAGGGCACGCGAACGAGTTCAATTCGGGCCTTGAAGCTATTGAAGTCGGGGAACTCTTTGAACGAGTCGAGCTGAAGTTCGTTTGTCGTGCCGATGAAAACCGTGTCCATGTGCAAGATGGAGTGACCCACCGTCACTTGGTTGTTTTCGCAGGCAATGAGCAGGTATTTGAACGAGTCGAGCGGCCGTTTCAAGAGATCCGAGAACTCGAGCATCCCACGATTGCCGTCGATTAAATCGCCGGACAAGCTGAAGAGGTTCAAGCCCTGCAGGACCGGCGGGATCGAGCCGATCGAGCGGTTCATGGTCAGCTGCTGCCACTGGGCATCGACATGAAGTTGCGGCTCGACCGTGGAAAGTCCGCGCCGATAGCGACGCGAGAAGTAGAAACGCTCGACTTGAACGTGCATGAGCACTTTTTTCAGGTCTCCGCCGTGAGCCGTCAGAAGCGCATCAAAGATCAAGCGATCGCGGTGCGGAAGGTTTCCGTGAGTCAGATTCAGCGGCAGGCGCGACCACAGTGCATCGGCGCGCTCTTGACCCAAGAGCTGCTTCAGGAGCGTTTGGCGAAGTGCCATCGGAATCAAAAGCAGGGGATGATCGCGCGTTTCGCAGGGAATCCTTGCCAGGATTTCCTCGTCCGGAAGTTTTGCGAAGCTGGTGCCAGCTTCACGGCCCGTACTGCCCGAATAACTGCTGCTGAGGCCCATCGAACCTTTGGTGACTTTATCGACCGGAAATACCCAGTTGAAAGTGTAGAGAGCGCCTTCGGCTTCTTCTGAGTACTTTTCCATCCCGGACATCAATGCGTGAACGATCGAGCTCTTAGCCGAGCCGTTCGGGCCGTGGAGCAGAATGAGTTTGTTGTTTACGCCCTGGCGGACGAAACCTTTCAGAGCATTGTAGAGGTGCTTCTGAACTGCCTGATGATCGACCACGCGGCGCCCGCGCGGCTCGTGGGCCACGTCGAACAAGCGAAAACGTTCGCCGTCGCGTCCGAAGTGATCCAGAGTGTCGATGACGTACTGAGCGCTTCCGCGAAGGGCACGCTCGGGTGATTCGCCTACAATTTGAATGTACTCATCAAAAGTCAGAATCCTTCGGTTGGAGTCAAACTCCTTCCGAACCTGACTGTCGATCCAACCCAAGGCCTCGATTCCGGAGCTCCGGCTGTTCATCCCTCTATTGTACTCAGGCTCCTTTAGCGGCGTCGAGTCCTCGACCGTCGCGGCGAGGCTTTCTTCGGCTGGGGGTATTCCTTCAGGATAACCAGGCGAGGCTGCGCCGAGTCAACCAAAGGGCTTTGGGGGGACTGGATGACGCCCAGTCGCCCGATGTGAGCTTCGGTTGCGTCGCGCACCGTGGGGCCTGCGTTCAGTTCGACGCGCTCGGACGGAATTTGCTTCATGACCCAGCCCAAGTCGTCTCCTCCTTGAACCAAGAAGTCGAGAGTGGCCAAAGTGTAGTTGCGCGCTTCTTCAATCGGGGCACCCGTCGCCGTTTTGACGTCGATCAGGCGATTCACTTCCCAGAGGTCCATCTTCCCGTCGCCGTTCAGGTCGTCCGACTTGGCAGGGGACTTCAGATCCAAAACCGAGAGTTGAAGCCCGGAAACCGGGAAGTACCCTTTGGCACCGCTCTCGGCGACGCGCAGGATTTGCTTCAGCTCTTTACCCGTGACGGTGAGTCGCGAAATGTTGTTGTCGAAAGGAAGCGTTCGGAAAAGGGCCTCGAAAGTAATCGGGCCCGCTTCAAACGGAGCGCGCAAGCCACCTGGATTGATCACCGCGAAGTCGGCTTGAACCTGGGTGCGAATTGCGTCGGCAACGAGATTGCCCATTTCGCTTTCCCGGTCTCGCACGGTTTCGACCGGGCGTGCGGCTTGGCCGATCACGCGCTTTTTGATTTCAGAAACCGAGTCGAAGACCGGCTGAAGAACCGCCACGGTGGCGGCATCGGGAGTGATGGTTTTTCCATGGAACACGGGCTTTCTCAGTGCTCCACGACCCGCTTTCGGCGCGGGCTTGTCGCCATCACAGTCGTTTTGATTCGAGAACACCATCGGACAAAGCGGTACAGGGCCTTCGATTCGACTGCGATCGGTCACCACTTTTTTGCTCTCTAAGTCGTACGTCAGGTAGATCGCGCTCAAATTGGCGTTTCGGGTTCCGGATTGGATGACCGGGACGCCATTCACCCAGTGGTGAACCACCGAGTGCGTGTGGCCTGAAACGACTGCGTCGAGTGTACCTTGGGGCAGCTCGGTCAGGAGCTTCGTCATTTCATCATTCGGATTGCAGATGCCTTGATTGTCGGTGGGCTTCCAAACCCCGTAAGGGCGCTCGTTATCGCGGCTGCAGAAAAGACCGGCGTGCGCGGTCAGGACCACCACTTGGGCTCCTGCTGCTCGCAGTTCTTTGGATTCTTTTAGGGCAGCGGCAGCAAGTGGGGTGAATTGCAGGTGCGCCACATGGGTGGGGCGAGTGCTAGCCGGAGTCTCGAGTGTGGACAACCCAATCACGCCGACGTTCAGGTTACCAACTTTCAAAACACGGCTTCGGTGCGTATTAGGCCAAGTCGGAGTTTGGCCGGTCGATTTTTCGACAATGTTCGCGGCAAGCCAGGGGTAGCGCGACTCTTTCATGCGCTCTTGAAGGGCGCCGACTGGATCGCCTTTCGTGCCTTCCGGACCCACGGGTCCGAAGTCAAATTCATGGTTTCCGACGGCCGAGGCGGCGGTTCCTAGGTGATTGTGCAAAGTCACCATGGGCGAACCTTCTTTCAGGTTCGATTCCAAGGACCCCTGAAAACAATCGCCTGCATCGAGAAGCAGCACCCGGTTTCCATACTCCGCCTGATAAGCGCGCACGTGGGCTGCCAACATCGGCGCGCCGCCCTTTTCGTAGGGAGTCGGGGCCACGCCCGCGGCCTCGCGTGTTTTCACCTGTTGAGGTTGAAGAGCACCGTGCATGTCGTTCGTGCCTAAGATCACCAGGATTTCCGTTTTCGAGTTCGAGAGGCTCGCGGCAGGAAGGTCGGGGCGGGTGGGCAAGGGGGCACAAGCGGCAAACAGGGTCGACAGCACGATCAGGCGTTTCATGGGGGGCACCCTGCCACAGGCCTTGGGTTTGCGTCAAAGCGATGACCATCGAAATCTTGCGTGCCGAAAGGGGGTCGGAGTGTCGGAAGTCCTTGTGTTTTCCTACGAGAATTCTAGAATTTTGGTCAGGAGACTCCCTCTATGCGCATGATGCGCGGCAAAGCTTCGGCGTTGATCTTTGTTTTCCCCCTGGTGGTTGGTGCGTCTGTCGGGGTTTTTTACTGGATGGATTCGAAGAAAGGCTCGATCGCTGTGGGAAAAGCAGGCGCCAAAAGCGCGCTTCCCGGCGCAAAAGAAGCCGAGCGAACTCCTGCTTCTGAGCACGACCACGAAGAAGCAGCCGATCCGGTCGTCACGGCTGAAGCCAAAAAACAAACCGAGATCCGTTTGAAAGCGATCGAAAAAAGCCTGATCGCTTTTGGTGAGGACGGACACGGGAAAACTTGTGGAAGTTTTGAATACTTCGGTGCGGGTCTAAATCATCCAGCTCCCATTGCAGCAGATTGGGACGCGCTGAAGAAAACCTACTGGGGAATTAAATCAGACTTGGAGAAATTCCTGGTCAAGCACCAGCTGGAAATTCCGCACGAGACCTGGAAACACATGCGCTCGAGCTTGAAAGAGCTCACGATCCACAAGCCGACCAGTGAACTCGAAGCAGATCTGGCCTGGCGGGGCATCCCAGTTTTGACTCGCGACGGAGAAGGCAAGCCCATGGTGCGTTTGGGCGCGGGCTTCATGAAGCTGTTCCGTGAAAAGCCTCAGCGTGCGAAGTTTGAACTCGCTCGTGTGATGGCGCAGGTGTGGTCGCCTTGCGAGCTTTCTTCCCATCAAGCGGCCCCGGTCTGGACGGGACTCTTGAAGTGCATGAAGCTGGAAGGCGCCGAAGGCTGCGGACAAGGCCAGTACAGCGAAGCCGGTTGGGCAGTTTCAACGGTAGTCGCTCAGCAGGTGGCATCGCCGGGCTGCACGATTCCTGCGTTTGCTGATGCTTCAGGAAAAGACCTGAAGGCCTGCGCCGAAGAGATTCCTTTTGTCCCCGGGAATCACAGCGGTCAGCGCCAGCCGGCTTCCGTGCAGGATGAAGCCGACGAGGACGAAGAAAATCACAACGCATCCGATCACCACGGTTCGGCGTCTCATTCGCAGGGAGGTGGCCATTGATTTCTCGGAAGCTTGCTCAAGGCAGCGCGCTCTTTCTTTTGGGTTTGTCGGGAGTTTTCTCGGCTTGCACGGGTTTGCAGAACCCGAGTTCTTTGGATTTGTTTGGTTCTGCAGCGAAGTCGGTGAGTCCCATTGTCGAAGCTTACTTTGAGTTGGGTGGGCCGGAAGCGCGTTGGGCAGGGCCAACGTCCTGGTCGCTGCGCGTGGAAGCGCGCGAAGGCGAGTTTGCGAAAGTGGTCAGTCAGCCCGAAGTGCGCGGCAAAGTGAGCGCCGAGCTGCATGGCACGGGCCGCGCTCCTGCTGAAGTGAAGGGCATCCCCTTGGAGACCGCTCGGGAAGCTTTGGGTGATCTTGCCACTCAGATCCAGACCGACGCGCAGACGTTTGCCGGTTGTCTTTCGCCCGTTCGCGCTCGCTTGATTCGGCAAGACGGAACGGTAGTCGAGAAGTATGGCTGCCGCAGCCACACGGGCTGGCCTCAAGCCGTCTCGAAAGTCATGGCTGACTTCGCCAGCGGGTAATCGCGTTCAATTCCATTGAACTGTTATCTTTTGTTCAGTTCCATTGAACGGCAACCTCGGGCTTGCTGCCGTCGGCGCGCTGGATGCGGACGAACCCGTTTTGGCGTCCGAAGTTGAAGACGTCGCGGGTCACTTGCACGTCTTGCAGGCAATACTCGATGATTTTCTGAATCTGGCCGCTCTTCCACCATTCGACAGCCATCAGGCCGTCAGCCGATTTACCCGTTCCTAGCGTCCCTTGCGCAACGGTTTCGAGTTTCAGGTAGCGTTGGCGGGTCAGTGCTTCGAGGTCATACATGATGTCAAAGACGTCGAGCTTATGGATCTTCAGGCCGTAGGGGACCATGACCGGTAAGTCAAAGCCCCGAATGTTGTAGCCCACCACGAGCCGCTCTTCGCAAAGTGAGAAGAGCTTGGGCAGCTCGTCTTCGCGGAAGGACAGGAACTGCTCGGTCTTTGAGTCATAAGCGCAAGCCACGGAAACGCCCAGCTTATCGATGTGCTCCCAGCCGCCCACTTCCTGGACCAGGCGTTGGGTTTCGATGTCCAGCACCAGGAAGTGCCGGTTTTTCAGAAACAAGCTGGAAGGCACCACATCTTCGGAAAACGGAACGCCGAACGGGTGTTTCCAAAAAGAAGCCGAGAGCTTGATGCGTGTTCCGCGGTTAGGTGAGGCCATGGACCTGGAAGACTGTCCGGGGGGTTTTCTGTTGTCAAGCGACCCGACGCGCCGTAGTTCCTTCCCCATGTCGGTTTCGGCTTTGGATCGGGCTTCGGCCCATTGTCGGGAAATGTTTCGGACCCAGTACTTGGAAAGCTTGAAGGATCTAGTCCGGATCCCGAGCGTGAGCTTCCCGAATTTCCCGGCCTCAGAAGTCAGGCGAAGTGCCGAAGCCGTGGTCGAGCTGATGAAAAAGCACGGCCTCGAGAACGCGCGGCTTATCGAAGTGCCCGGCGCCCATCCGTATGCTTACGGCGAGCGCCTTCGGGCTCCTGGAGCGCCCACGCTGCTTTTGTACGCTCACCACGACGTTCAGCCTCCCGGTCGCGAAGAACTCTGGAAGACACCGCCTTTTGAGCCCGTCTTGATGGAAGGCCCTGGCGGCGAGCGCATGTACGCTCGTGGCTCGGCCGACGACAAGGCAGGAATCATCGTTCACTTGGCTGCGATCGATTCGTGGCTGAAGACCGCAGGCGAACTGCCGGTGAACGTGAAAGTGGTGATTGAAGGCGAAGAAGAAACCGGCTCGGAGCACCTTCCGGAATTCCTGCGCCAGAACCAAGAATTGATGAAGGCCGACGTGATGGTTCTGACCGACACGTCGAACTTCGATTGCGGCATCCCTGCTTTGACCATCGCACTTCGCGGCTTGGTCGGCTTGGAAGTGGAAGTGCGCGCTTTGACGAAGACCGTGCACTCGGGAATGTGGGGCGGGCCGCTCCCTGACCCAGCCATGGCGCTGGCGAAAATGCTGGCCACGCTGGTCGACGATCAAGGTCGCATCGCGATTCCCGGCGTGCTTGAGCAGGTGAAGCCGCTTTCCGCCGAAGAAGAGCGGGAAATCAAAAAAATCCCGTACGATGAAGCTGAATTCCGAAAGCAAAGCGGCTTGATCGACTCGGCTCACATACTGAAGGAAGGCCCGAATCCGATTGCGCAGATTTGGCGCTTCCCGAGCCTGACGGTGAATGCGCTCCAAGCCTCTTCGCGCGCTCAAGCAGGAAACGTCATCAACGATGCGGCTTGGGCCAAAGTGACCATTCGCGTCGTCGAAGGAATGGATCCCGCGCACACTTTGAAGCTCTTGCAGGATCAGCTGAAGAAAGTCGCGCCTTGGGGTGTGCAGGTTGACTTGAAAGTCGAGAGCTCAAACGGCGCTTGGGCGACCGATCCGAAAGGGGAAGCTTTCGAGGCCGCGGTTTCTGCTATGAAACAAGGCTATGGCCGTGAACCTCTGTTCTTGGGGTGTGGTGGAACGATCCCGTTTGTGAAGCCCTTTGCCGATGCGCTGGGTGGGGCTCCGGCGCTTTTGGTGGGTGTGGAAGATCCCTACACCAATGCGCACGGGGAAAATGAAAGCATGCTCGTCGAGGACCTGAAAAAGGCCTGTCTGAGCCAAGTCGCGCTGTTCGCTGAACTGGCGAAGCGCTTGGGAGAGAAAAAGTGAGTGAAGTCGAAAAAATCAGTGTCGTCGAGCAAACGCTGAGCGAACAGCGCGAAAACTGGGGAAAGATTTGCGCGCGAATCTCGGCGCTTTCGGAAGACAACCTTCCTCATGAAGGACCGAAGCGAATTTTGATTTTCGGCCTAGGTTCATCGCACTTTGCTGCGCGACTTTGCGCTTACGCTTTGATGCGAAACAAGAACCAAGCTCGCGTCCCCGTGGTGGCTTGCTCTTCGATGGCCGTAGGCACGGAAGTAGTTCCGCAAAAAGGCGACTGGGCCTTTGCTATCACTCACCGGGGTGGCTCGCGGCCGACCGTCGAAGCGCTCGATCTTTGCGAAAAATCGGGTGCTTTCACTTTCGCGGTGACTGCTGAGGACGCAAAACCCGTCGAGCCAGCGCGCGTCACTTTGAAAACCGTGCCGATGGAAACGGTCGAGCCTCATAGCATCGCGGTGACGGGTGCGATTTGCGCGGTGACGACTTTCCTGATGGGAGCAAAAGCCGTTGAGGAGTGGGAAGCGCTCCGATCGATCGGGAGCCCGAACTTGGAATCGCTTCGCGCCCGCGTGGGCCAAGGCCCCACTTTGCTTCTGGGTGAATTCGAAGGCGAGTGGCTCGCTCGCGAAGGCGCATTAAAGCTGATGGAAATGGCGCGCCTTCCGGTGCGTTGCTTCGGCTCGGAAGAGTGGTTCCACGGACCTCGCTTCAGTCAGCGTCCGGATGAAGTGATCTGGCACGTCTCGACTCCGAAAGATCCGCGTAACGCGGAAATTCGCGCCGATCACCAGATCGGAATTTACGGTGGTACTCCTTTGGCCTGGATTCCCGCCTTGGTCGAGCTTCAGTGGTTGGCTCTGGCGGTGGCGCTCAATCGCGGGGTCAATCCGGACGATCCAACGAAGTAAGTGGGCTACCCGGAAGCGGGGTTGAGGCTTCTGATCCCGTCAGACGGTGCACTTGGGTGTCGTAACGTCCGAGGTGCGTCTGCGCGGTATCGAAAGCGTCTTGGGCTTTTTTCAGGGTTTTGCCGAGCTCCTCGAAGCGACCTTGGAAGTGCTCAAAATGCTTTTGCGCTTTTCTGACGTCCTCGATCGTCTTTTCGACTCCTCGGGCAAGGTCGTAATATTCCTGCGCCATTGCGACCGACCGAAGGCTGATACTCAGCGTATTGGGCGAAACTGGATAAACATGAAGCCGGTTCAGTTCTTCGAAAAGCTCGCTGTTTCGAATGACTTCAAAATAGAGCGTCTCGGATGGCAGGAACAAGAGCGCGAGATCGGTCGTTCCGTGTTCGGGGCGCAGGTATTTTTTGGCGATCTGGCGCGCTTGCTGGCGAAGGACGGCTGCGAGCATTTCGCGCGCTGAGGCAAGCTCGGCAGGGTCGTCGGATTCAAAAAGCGGAAGCACTTGCTCGCGAGGAAACTTGCTGTCGATGGGGAGAACTTGGCGCGCGAGTTTCACCACCGCGTCGACGCGTTCCGTGGAGTGGGGATCGATTCGGTACTGAAGTTCGAACGAGCCTGCGGGCAGGAAATCGGCCAAAAGGCGCTCGAGCTGGGCTTCTCCGAATCCGCCTCGCAGGTGCGGAAGTTTCAGCAGGCGATTCAGATCCGTGATGCCTTGTCCGACCGCTTCCAGAGCCCCTAAGCGGGTTTCCGCAGCTTGCAAGTGTTGCTGCACCATTTCGAACTGGCGAAACCCTTGCTGGAGGCTTTGACCCAGGCGGTTCTCGACGCTTTGCTCGAGCGAGCGCAAGCGTTGTTCCAAGCCTTGCTGATGCTGGCCTAGGCCGAAGGTCAGATTTTGCGTCACGCTTTGTTGAAGCTCGCGAAGAAGCTCTTGCCGCGCGAGGGCTGATTGCTGAGCATCGTCTCGGCTTTTTCTTTGAAGCCAAAAAATTCCGAGAGCCAGAATTCCACCTGCCGAGAGGATTCCCATCAGTGCGCTTTCCATCGTGATTTCTCCGTAGTTCAGGCTAGCACGGAGGGCGGCAATCTCAGGTCAGTGACAAAAAGTTAGACACCCACGAAACCATCAGCTAACTAACGCATCGCGGCAGGGGCCGTATGAGGTGTGTGATGGGAGTACGGGAAGGGCTCAGGAGTTTCTCCTGGGGTTTGGGAGCATTTTTCCTTTCGATTTCAAGTTTCGCCGCGGTTCAAGATTCCGCTGGAAACTGGACTGCAGTGAAGCGAGTTCGCGCAGTCGAGCGTCTTTGCGACGATCTGCGAGAAAGTTACGGCTTTTGGAATCTGAAGAAGGCGCGTCTGGGCATTGACCCAGAGCTGCTCTGCCAAAGCCTGAAAGTGAGCGAGCAGGCTCAGCTCGATCCTGCGTCCCGGGATGCGGGAGTCTGGGCTCGGCACAATCTCGAGTTTCGCGAGCGCTTGAATGTGTTCCTCGCTAAATTCCAAGACGGGCACCTTGAAATTCGTCATCGCGATCTTGGGCATTTTGTTTTGCCCTTCGATGTTCGACCGGCGGTGCTTCTTGACGGAAAGCCCGGCCTGATCGTGACGGTCGTGGCGGAATCGGTTCTGAAAGACGAACTCGATGTGGGGGATCAGCTTCTGGAAGTTGACGGCGTCCCCGTCGAGAAGGTGCTGAGTGATCTGGCTCAACACGAATCGGCATCGACGATCGAGGGCGCGCGCCATGTGGCAGCGCGAAAGGTCACGGACCGATTGCTGCCGTATCCGCGCAAAGCCGAAGTGGTTTTGAAATTTCGCCGAATCGCCAAGGGTGACTTCGAAGTTCGCACGCGCTGGATGACTCCGCGCGGCTCGTTGAATCGCGATCAAAGCGTCGTAGCCCAAGAATTAGGAATTCAAGAATTGCCGGAAAAACCGGGTTGGCAGGGCTTTGGCGACCCGCTTCGCGCGCGCTTAGCTGCGCCTGTGGGCGACGAGATTCAAGAGTTTCTTTCTCCGGTCGATGGCCAGCCGATCCTTCGGGGAGGCCTTCTGGCGCTGAAGGGCGCGCCACAGGTGAAAGCGTTTTACCTCGCAGTCTACTCTTTCAACGTGAGTGAGCTGGTTTTCAAGCAGCCGAGCGGTAGTGCGGCGAAGGTTTCGATGGGAGGGGCGCTTGCGTCTCTGGTTCGTCGATTCCGGAGTCAGCCGGATTTTGCGAAGATTCCTCTGATTCTCGATTTGCGTGAAAACGAAGGGGGAGAGCCTAAACTCGCTGCTCAGCTTCTGGCCTTCTTGGCGGACCCCAAGAAGCCCTTCCGTAACCAGGTTCGGGGCGTGGCCCTGGGCGCTTCCGGCTTTTCTTTGGCGATTGAATCGCCGATTGCGGGTCAGGAAAGTTCGCGCCTCCTTCGCGAGTCCTATTTGAAAGCCCAAACCATGGGCCTGAACACCACTTTTGCGGTGCGTGCCGAGCCCATTCGAGTGGCCAAGGATGATCAAGACCGGCCGCTGTATCTCCCAGGGCCGGTGCTGGCTCTGGTCTCCCCGGGGTGCGTCAGCGCTTGCGAAGGGGCGATTCAGGTTCTGGAAGCCAATGGACGCGCCTGGGTGGCAGGAACGCCGACCCATGGAACGGGCGGGGGAAGTCGAAGCGGTGTCGTTCTCGAGCCGCATTTCCCGGTTTCGCCAGTCATGGCCATGAATGTGCCCAATAACTTGTTCGGCCCTCCGGTCGGGGAGGAAAGCCAGCCTCAGATCTTGGAGAAAGAAATTGCTGAGCTTTCCTCGGAAAATCGACCCTCCGTGCCCAAGTTCAAACTCGAGCGCTCTTTGATCGATTGGCTGACTTCGGACGAGATCATCCTCAAAAAGGCCTCCGAGATTGCGCCGTTTGCGCCCAGGTTGGCGGTCGAGGCCTCAAACGGCCCAACCCCAGGCCTTCCGAGCCGCTTGAAGCCGATCTTGCCCGGGCGCCTCACTCCAGTGGGACCGGATCCCGTGCGACCAGCCTTGCCCGGAAAGCATTAGTGGAGTAAGTTGCGCGGGCTATGAAGAAGCCCGTCCAAAGCTTGCGCCTTTTCGAAAATGAAACGCTCGAAAAGCTGTCTCATGTTCACCCCATCACTCCATTGGTGTTTTGGACGCCGGTCATCGCTTTTTTGATTTACCGCGCTGCTACGGTTCATGCGGTTTCGGCCTTGGGCTTTGCGATCTTCGCTGCGGTGGGAGTCCTGGTCTGGACTTTGGCCGAGTACCTGCTTCATCGCTACGTCTTTCACTTCGTGGGTGAAAGCGCGCTGGCGAAGCGCTTTCATTTCCTGATTCACGGGAACCATCACGATGTGGCGAATGATCCCACGCGCCTCGTGATGCCGCCCATGGCGGGCGTTTTGATTGCGGTGGTTCTTTACACTCCGCTTTGGGCCGTTGCGGGGTCAGCCATTGCTGAGCCTCTGTTTGCCTTTTTTCTCGTGGGTTACCTAGCCTACGATTACACCCATTACGCCGTTCACCACTTCATTCCGCGTTCGAAGTGGGGGCGTCTCGTGAAGCAGCACCACATGCTTCACCACTACGCAGACTCGGTCGGTTACTGGGGTGTGAGTTCGCCGCTCTGGGATCATGTTTTTCGGACCATGGGTAAAGCGAAACCGGCGGCTCGCACCAAGCGCTCGGAAGCAGCCATGGGAGCATCGCTCGGATGAGCGGGGTACCCGCGAAGTTTGAATTCGAGCGTCGGGTTCTCGCTTTGGGCGTCTTTGCCCTGGTTTGTTTTCTCCTAGGCCCGTTTCTGATTTCTCTAGCCATGGGCGCAGTGCTCGCGGCTTTGGTTTATCCGCTGCTTCACCGCCTCGAGAAAGTTCGCATCACGCCTCGCTGGGGTGCTCTGCTTTTGTCTTTGGCCATTCTCGGGGTGCTGGTCCTGCCGGTCGGACTTCTCGGTGTCTTAGGGGCGCGAACTGGCCTTTCGCAGCTCAAAAATCTGAAAGAATCCGTTCCGACTGATTTTTCATTTTTGGAGCGCTTGGCTCGTTACCTGCCCGTTCCAACGGAAGAGATCACTCAGTCGCTGACTGAAATGGCACACGGCTTGGCAGTGAATGCGGCTCAGGCGCTTGGGAATTTCCTCACTCAGCTTCCGAGCTACGGTCTGGGTCTGGGCATCTTGCTCATGGCCACTTATTTTTTTCTGGCCGATGCGCGGCCCATCAGTCGTTGGCTTCGGGAGCATTCAGTTCTCGATGCCCCTTCGACGGAGAAGCTGATTCGCTCTTTCACGGGCGCTTGCCGGAGTGTGATTCTGGCGGGCGTCGCTTCCGGGCTCGGGCAGACTTTTATTTTTACCATGACCGCTTGGATTGTCGGGCGAACCCAGGTTGCGACTCTCGGGCTGGCTTTGTTTTTCGCCTCATTTATCCCGGTCGTAGGCGCTTCTCCCATTACGTTTGGGGTGGCGCTGCACGAGTTTCTGACGGGCAATCGTTCCGCCGCCATCGCGCTTCTCGCTGCTGCCATTGCGGCAAGTTTTGTCGACAACGTGATTCGGCCTTGGGTTTTGAAAGGCGGAGCAAACCTTCACCCGCTCCTTGGGTTCTTAGGAGTCTTCGGGGGCATTCATCTGATGGGCTTTGCGGGCGTGTTTCTGGGACCCATCCTGCTCGTCCTTGCCGGAGCTCTACTCGAAGCCCTGGCTACTAAGCGGCAGAACTGAGCTTCTCTTCGAGAAAGCTCAAGAGATCCTCCAACTGATCTGTCGCGAGAAGGCGAGTCTCATCGACCCCGTAGCGTTGATTCAAGAGATCCGGAAAGCGAGTATCCGGGTAGCGGTTCATAAACGGACGATGAAGCGCCATGAGGCGCCGATTCAGCTCGTCTCGAAGGCGGCGAGAGTGGGTCGCGGGTCGACTGCCCGTGCGGAGGCCCGTCTGCGGGGAGACCGCTCCTTCGGGCTCTGCCTCGGGCTTGGTTGATCCGACTTTGCCGGCCTCAGCGCTTTTTCGGTAGTCTTCCCAGGTCCAGTGGCGTCCTTTGTCGTGCTTTTCGTCGTAAGTGACCCAAGCCGCCGGGAGATCGTTCAGGGAGCGCCCCACGCCAAAGAGAATGGCTGCGCGTTTGAATGCGTCTGAGTAAGCCGCAAGCGAGTCGCTTCCTTCTCCGCATGCCTCGCGCCCCACGCCTCGGACCGTCAAGCGAACCCGCACGATGACCGAGCCCATGGTCCTGGGCTCTTCGCCGGTGATGGTGATGTGCCAAGCTGGGTCGACTTGCTCGATGCGCTCTTGGACGTCACTGAGGTTTAGTGTGGGGACTAGAAGGGCATGGTCGCGAGAGCGATTGAGTGAATGGGCTCGGACCCGGATTTTTTCGGGTGGGAAGTCTGCCCGAAGGGTTTGCAGGTCGTCTAAGGTGAGTCGAGGCGTCTCTTGTTCACTCATGGTCTACTTCCTTCCAGAACGTTTCCGTGAGCCCTTAGGCAGCGCTTTCTCGGTCCGGGTTCACGGGCTTTCGCTCGGGGCTCAATGTGCTGAGGAGTCCCGCCATTTCTTCCGCGTGTTTTTCCTCCTGTTGGAGGATCTCTTCGATGAGTCGGCGTGTGGTGGGGTCGTATTCCGAAAAATGGGCCGCCATTTCCCGGTAGGTTTCGATCGCGATCCGCTCGGCGACCAAATCTTCCTCGATCAGTTCGACTAAAGTATCGCCTTCTTTGAACTCGGCATGGCTGTTCTCAAGCGCGTGGCCCGGGTGGAAATCGGGCTTCCCGCCGAGCTGACGAATGCGTTCGGCCAACATCCAAGCGTGCTCTTGTTCTTCGTTGGCATGCTCGCGAAATTCTTTTCGGACACTTTCCGCATGGATGCCTTCGGCCAAGTAGTAGTGACTCGTATAGCGCAGCGTGCAGATAATTTCCGTCGCAAGCGCCTCATTCAAGATTCGAACGGCTGCTTTGACGTCCCCCTGATAATGGCTGGTCAATGCGCCTTGGTGCAAGTGCTTGCGCGCGCGCTCGCGGATCTCCTGCATGTTTTTTAGGAACTCACGGTTTTTCATAAAGAGGAGGGTTTGCAAGTTCCGGACGCACTGGGATTGAGGTCGCGCCATTGACACACCCCCAAGGGACTGCTTTAGTCGGGACATGTCCAAAGCACCGTCAGGCAAGATCACCACCAGCTCAACCGCCGAATATTTTTCGAAAAACCTCCAGCAAGTGGGGTTTTCGTCCCAGGTCAAGGCGGTGCTCACCACCCTCAAAGAAGCCGTCGACAATGCTTTGGACGCTTGTGAAGAGCACGGCATTCTGCCCGAAGTTTGGGTTTGGGTAGAGAAAGTCGGCACGGGTTCGTTGAAAAATAGCGACCAGGTTCGCATCCGCGTTTTGGATAACGGACCGGGCATCGATCCCGATGATGTGCCCAAAGTTTTCGGGGAGTACCTGGCGTCTTCGAAGTTTGGACGCGGCCGCTGTTCTCGCGGTCAGCAAGGCATCGGGATTTCAGCCGCCACGACTTGGGCGCAGCTCACTTCAGCTTCAGGCGTCCGGGTCATCACAAAAACGAAGTCCATGCGGAAAGCCGTTTCCTGCACCGTGGAAGTCGACATCAAGCACAATCGCGGCGTGGTGAAGAGCAAGGAGACGATCGACTGGGAGCAGCCCAATGGTACCCAAGTCGAGTTCCTGATTGATGGCCGCATTCAGTTGAACGGGGAAGCCGGCCTGCTGAATTATCTGAACGGCACCGCGCTGGTGAACCCCCACCTGACCTTGCGCTACACGGTTCCTGGCTCGGCTGAGGAAGGCCCCCAGACCACTTTGGTGGAGCGCGTGTCGAACGAGATGCCGGAAGTGCCGGAAGCGACCGAACCGCACCCGCACACGATGAAGCTGGGTGAGTTCATTGCGCATTCGCATTTGTTTGGTCGCACGAAAGTGGGCGAGTGGCTGAAAAAGGGCTTCTCGCGAGTGAACGAAGGAACGTTGAAGGACCTGATTACTGCCGGCGTGCCGAAAGCGCTGCTGGATCGCTCGGTCGATGCCGTGAGTGATGCGGACTTCAAGGATCTTTTCGCGAAGATTCAGAACATCCAGCTCATGGCGCCTTCGACGAAGTCCGTGCTCTCGATTGGCGAGGAATCGCTCTCGAAGTCCATTCTGCGCTTGGGTGCGGTGGACTTCTTCTCGGTCGTGACTCGGAAGCCGACGATTTGCGACTTCAAGCCGGTCGAAGTGGAAGTGGCCATCGCCCGCTTGAAAGACCGCGGAATGGCCGAAGAAGAATCTCCGGCTCAAGTGCTGCGTTTTGCGAACCGGGTTCCTCTTCAATTCGATAAGTCGGCCTGCGCGATTGTTCAGTCCATCACTTCGGTGAATTGGCGCTCGTATGGGCTTGCGCAACCCAAAGAGGCTTTGCCTTTGGGCCCCTACATCATTGCCGTCTCGGTCGTTTCGCCATTCATCAAGTTCAAAAACGCTTCGAAAGAGACGATCGATGCTTCGGATGAGCTAGTCGAAGAGCTTCGTCGTGCCATGATTCAGGCGGGCCAGAAGCTTTCCAAGCACATTCGCCGCGAAGAAAAAGCGAACGAGCTGGAAGAGAAAATCCGCCACATCGAGCAGTTCGGGCCCATCTTAGTCGAAGGGCTTTGTCGCTTGGCAGGCGCCCCGGACAGCCGAAAGAAAAAAGCGGAAGAGGGCTTGCTGAAGATCCTCGGCCGCGACGCCAAAACGGCCGAAGGTGAGCTGCAAGACGCTCACGCGAAGCTCGAGGCGCATCTTGAAAAACAAGGCGGCTCTTCGGCCGCAGCAGAAGCCTGATCCTTCGGACCGGCTGAATTACGGAGACATGCATCATGGCTAAAGGTTCCGCAGCAGTTGATCAGACCATCCCGAAGCTCTCCAAAGAGCTTTGCAATCGCCTTCTCATGGACTTGGAGCGCGCGCGTCGGCCGGTGCTCTATGCCACGAAGTGCTCGCTCGATAACGCTATCTACAACCACCGCTTGGGGTACCTGACTCCGGGCGAGAAGAAAGTGGCCACGGAGCTGAACGTCAGCTCGGTGAAGAAGATGAGTCGCGCCATTTTCATGTTGGAAGTGCTGATCCGGAATATCGGAACGGGCGCAGTCAACACGAAGCGTGAGTTGTACTATATCGCGAAAGGTTATGTGAAAGGCGACTCGCGCTACCGTCCGCTGGATTTCACGGATCAGGACGAGTCGGATGCGACGATCGATTTCATCTGCGAAATGCTGGAGTGCTACCGCGAGGATGTGAACTGCTACGCCAACGATCGCGGTGGTCAGACTTACAGTCAGCAGCTCGTGGTGACCGAAACGCTTCCCGACGGGGAAAAAGCGGTGATCGATTTGTCGAAGCTCGGGACGAGTCCGTTCCAGCCGAAAAACCGCCCGCAGTCGTTGAAGTTGTCGGCGCGGAAGAAGATCGATTTCTGCTTGGTGGTCGAATCAGAAGGTACGGCGAACACTTTGGTGGCCAACGGGTTCACCAAGCGTCACAACTGCATCTTGATGGGTGCTCAGGGCGTGCCTTCAAATGCCGTCCGGGGCTGGTGCAAACTGATTCAAGATCAGCTCGAAGTGCCTTTGTATTTCTTCGGCGACCTCGACGCGTACACGATGCAAAACATCTTCCGGACCTTGAAAGCGGGTTCGGCGGCTTCCTTGATTCGTAACTCCGATTATTCGGCGCCAGAAGTGCGTTTCCTAGGCGTTTTGCCCGAGGACATCAAGAAGTACGATCTTCTTGCGTATCCCGTGAAAGAGAATGATTCGACCGAAAGCCGCGCTCTGAAAAAAGCAGCCGACGCTTTGAAGAACGATCCGTTCTTCCAGGACAAGAAGAACAAAGGACTGACGGAAATCTTAAGCTGGCTCTTGAAGCAGAAAATTCGTTGCGAGCAGCAGGCTTACTTCACGGTGAATCCGATGGATCCGACGATGCCTGAGAAGATCATCGTCGAGAAGATCAAGCGCGGAAGCTTCGTCTAAGTCGGCAAGCTGAGGTTCGGCGCGGAAGCTCAGCTTGCCGTCTGCGAGCTGAAGTCTGGCGCCGAGTCTTTGTCTCGGCAAAGTACTCAGTCTTTAGTTTCGCTCAGCTGTGTTCCACGGCTGAGCGAAACGTTTCCTCGAAAGCTACCCAGGTTCGGATATCCTCAGCGGCGACGCCGCTTTCCGTCAGCGTTTCCTCGAGGAGCCGCAGGCGACGGTCAAAGTGCCCGCGGAGAATCGGAGGCAGCTTTTCGTGGGCCTGAGCAGGCGGCTTCCCTGAATAGGAAGCGCGTGCGCCCATGGCTCGAAGCAAAAATTCGCCTTGCTTGGCTGCGATGGCGCTCAGGTCTTTTCCTTGGAAGAAAAAGCCGATCATCAAATCGTCGCTCATGCGGCGGTAAAACACCTCGAGCAGTTCGAGGAGGCGAGCTTCGCCCCCGAGGTTCTGCAGGAGAGCGGCTAATTGAGCGCGTGTAGGTGTCATGGCAAAAAAAGAGGGGCTGCCCCCGGAAGGGCAGCCCCTGAAAAGAGAGTCGATTAGCCGAAGTCGCGATCCATGACCGTCTTACGGCCTTCGGACTTTGCGCGCTCGATGGCTTGGTCGCACAGTTCGCGAACCTTAGCCGACAAAGCCGACATCACAGCGCTCGAAGTGTTCATGCCCGACTTCGTGCGGATGTAGTTTTTCAGTTTCGATGCAACGACGAGCACTTCGCCTTCGGCCACTTCTTGATTCTGATTTTCCATAGTTTTCGGATTCCTTTCAGTGGGTATGCAGTCGACCGTTACTGAACGGCGACCAGTTCAACATCAAAAAGCAAAGTGGAATTGGCAGGAATGAGGCCCGCGATCTCGCGTTCGCCGTAGCCCATCGAAGGAGGAATGATGAGTTTGCGTTTACCGCCTACTTTCATTCCGAGGATTCCTTTTTCCCAGCCTTGAATAACGAGACCTGCGCCCAAATCGAAGCGAAACGGCTCGCCTTTGTCGACGGAGGAGTCAAACTTCTTTCCGTCGGTCAACGTACCCGTGTAGTGCACGCTGACGGTTTTTCCCACGACGGCTTCTGCTCCGGTTCCTACTTTCACGTCTTCGATTTTCAGTTCCGTGGGCGCCGCGGTCGAGGCCTGAGGAGCCGCGGTGGAGGCAGCGTCCTGCTTCTTCGTGCAAGCGCCAGTAGCCAAAACGGCCAATGTGAGGACAACGAGGGTCTTCCAATTTTGCATGGTCGGCAGTCTGTCACAGGAGGTTCGATCGGGCGAGGGGGGGATGTTTTTTTTTGCATTGGAGATCCGGCTTCCGACCTTTAGGCTCTGTTTTCATGGATCTCTTTCACGCGTTTCTCTACGGCGCTGTCCAGGGCGTGACCGAATATTTGCCTATTTCGAGCTCGGCCCATTTGATTCTTTTGCCTCGGTTTTTAGGCCAAGAGGATCCAGGACTCGCGTTTGACGTATTCCTTCACGTGGGAACCCTGCTGGCCACCCTGGGTTATTTTTGGAAGGACTGGTGGGCGGTTCTGAAGGGGATTCCTCGGAAGGAAGGCTGGACTACCTTTCAAGGCGCATCTTTAGGGAATCTGCTGCTCGCCACTTTTCCGGCACTCCTTGCAGGCGCGGCTTTGCATACCCTGGTGGAGACCGTTTTTCGCGGCAATCAGGTCTTAGTCGTCACCCTTCCGCTTTTTGGATTCCTGCTTTTCTGGGTGGACCGAGCTTTTCCTTTACGCCGAGGCATGGGGGAGATGCGCTGGAAGGACGCCCTCACGGTCGGCCTTTTTCAATGTCTGGCTTTGGTGCCCGGGGTTTCTCGTTCGGGCTCGACCATGACTGCGGGACGCATACTGGGACTCACCCGCGAATCGGCCGCTCGGTTTTCGTTTCTGCTGAGCGCCCCGGTCACGGCTGCTGCTATCGTTTTTGAGCTTCGGAAGTGGGACGAGCTTTTCCAAGGCCAAGTGGGCTGGCCCGCGCTTGTCACGGCCGGGGTAAGCTCGTTTGTTTTCGCCTGGCTCGCCATCGGCGGACTTTTGAAGCTTCTCAGGCGCTTTGGCTATCTGTCGTTTTTTGTTTACCGCGCGGGCCTTGCACTCGTCATTTGGCGCGTGCTGGGCGTTTAGTTCTGAGAGCTGGTCTTAGGCGCTCGGAGGAGAGCTGACGGGACAAAGCGGCAACTGCAGTAAGTCGGAAGTGCGCTTTAGGATCGCCGACATTTCCTCGCAACTATCGGTGATGGCCAAGAATTCGAGGTCTTTTGACTCGATCGTTCCTTGAGCGACCAAAGTGTCGCACATCCAGCGATTCAGGCCGGTCCAGTAGTCTTTGCCCATCAAGATGACGGGAAAGTCGTAGAGCTTTCCAGTCTGGATCAGGGTCAGTGCTTCGGTCATTTCGTCCAGCGTTCCCCAGCCCCCCGGCAGGATGACGTACGCGTAGGAGTACTTGATGAGCATGACTTTCCGGACAAAGAAGTAATAAAACGGCACGACCTTATCGAGGTAGGGGCTGGGCTTTTGCTCGCGAGGCAGCTGAATGGTGCAGCCGACCGAGCGCCCGCCTTCTTCCTTGGCGCCTCGATTGGCGGCTTCCATGATGCCTGGCCCGCCGCCGGTGATGACGGTGTAGCCCTGCTTGGCGAGTGTGCGTCCGACCTCGCGAGCGAGCTCGTAGTAGGGGTGACCTTCGGGGAAGCGAGCCGAGCCGAAAACGGTGACGCAAGGCCCGACAAAGTGAAGGGCCCGGAAGCCGCGGATGAATTCAGCAGCGATTCGCACCACACGGACGAACTCGTACCAACGGGAATGGCGGCCAGCCAGAAACTGGGCCTCGCCTGGGATGTCGGATAGGCGGCGCATTCGGGGTTCTTGGGGAACCCAGAAGGGGCGTAGGGGGATTTTCCAGGGAAGGCGCATACGGGGGCGAACCTACCGACTTTTTTGGTTTTTTTCAAACGGGCGACCCACGGATGAATAGTGGACATTATGTGTCGGATTAGTTTATAACGCTGCGCGATGCGGATTCTGCTCCTCACCCCACCGATGACCCAGCTCAACACGCCTTACCCTGCGACGGCGTATCTGACGGGTTTTCTGCGCCTTCAGGGACGCGAGGTAGTCCAAGCCGATCCCGCCATTGAATTGGTGCTTCGCTTGTTCTCTTCGCAAGGGTTGAAGGCGGTTCGCGAGGAGTTGGAGCGTCAGTTTGGAGCGGGTTCGTCGCGCGCAAAAAAGAACAGCGCATCGGGGCGCGTTCCCGAGTCGGTCCGGGCTTTTTTGGAAAACTTTGAGCGCTATCGCGACACGGTGGGACCGGTCATCCGCTTCCTTCAGGGCAAAGATTCGACGCTCGCGCTTCG
>JACCDO010686219.1_pt1 | contig 26179 bp, 24 predicted proteins | sample 7446101 | NCBI WGS metagenome assembly JACCDO01 (sample SAMN15323440, study PRJNA562643) | freshwater metagenome | isolation source: river surface water | place: USA:Blue River Watershed | collected 2017-08-16 | reverse complement strand
TACTCTTGATGGGTATGCTGCAAAGGATACAGCATTTATGTATTATAAAATTAAATATTATCAGGCCAATCCTTTACCTGTGATACGTTCAATATTTCATAGATTGTTATCTGCGACAAATGAACCACTCAATAGTTTTATTCAACTAGATTTAATTTTTGATATGCATCCACAGCTGATGTATCTTGTCAATGAATTTAATCCAGAATTAATGAGCAGACTTTTTAAAGGTAAAATGATACCACCAGCTTATTACAAGGCCAAAAGTAAAATGGCCTGGTTCGCAGTCTGTCATGCATTTGCTAATACATTTTATAGAGATGAACCAAACAAATTTTATGAACTAGAGATTTATGAAAAGGAAGATCTAATATTTAGGAAAAGACCAGTCCCTAATAATAATAATACTAATAGCTATGTCCTGGTACCAAATATATATATGTTTGTAAATCCTAAAACAAATACCTTTATTGAGCCAATCCAAACCTATCTTAATTGGATAAATCCAAATCCTTACACTGTTGATAATTTTAAGGATGTATTATCATCTGGTCGTTCCGCTCCAGGAGAGATAGAGAAGGCAAAAAAGGCTGTAGAACGCCCAAATTTAGTAATGCGAAATGCAATGGCAACATCACCATTAGATAGAGTTAAAAGACATTTGGCAAATACAACAGATAATCGTCCTCTTACACTTGCTCTACGTAAAATTCTAGTTGATAGAGACTTTGATTTGGAGGCTTATAATGAATCGTTAAAAAGAGAAATTAATCATGTATTACGTCTTGAATTATTAAACTTACCTATGTATAAACCATTAACAACAGAAAGAATTAATGAAGCATTTCTGCAAAGAGTCCATTCACATGAGGCTACCACTCTCACGTCAGAAGAGATTAAATTAATAGAAAACGCCCGTGATTATTTATTAGCTTATCTTGTATTTAAAGAAACAAGAGGTGGACGGCGGACACGACGCCGGCGTCAGCCAAAAAAAGGTAGGTCATATAGACTGCGCCGCAAATAAATCTGATTCAATTCCCACCCACAACCCTAATTGTAAAATGCCCGCCCCTTGGCAAAAACTCGCTTTCGTAAATGAGCACCCTCGTGATAAACACATTGTATTTGACGAGCCTACTCACATCTATACCATTAAAGGTAGCTCCAGCGGCTGGACCAGCTGTACCGGTTTCATCCATAGCTTCTTTGGTCATTTTGACCCTGATGCAATTATTAAGAAAATGATGAACTCAAAGAAATGGCCACAATCAAAATATTTCGGTATGACTCCTGAGGCCATTAAAGCCCAATGGAATGCTAACGGTGCTGGCGCCAGTGAAAAAGGAACCGCAATGCACTTAGCAATAGAGCAATACTTCAATGACGCAGAGCATCTTATTCCACCTGAAATTAAGGCCACAAAAGAATGGGCAATGTTTATGGCCTTCTGGAACAAAGTGAAGGACGAGATTGAGCCATTCAGAACAGAGTGGGAGGTCTATATTGAGGATATTAAGCTCGCCGGTTCTATCGACGGAGTTTTCCGTAGAAAATCGGATGGAGCAATTCTGATTTATGACTGGAAACGCAGTAGAGAAATCAAGATGGATAACACCTTCCAGTGTGGCCTCGGTCCACTCAATCATCTCCCTGATTGTAACTACTGGCACTATAGTCTTCAGCTAAATATCTATAGATATATATTGGAAAACTATTACGGGTGTAATGTTGCGGATATGTATTTGGTGATTCTGCATCCAGACCAACAGACCTTCAAACGCATGAAACTTAATCGTATGGATGATGAGGTGCTGGCGATGATGGAATGTAGAAGACGTGCTGTTCAGGCTGGTTCAAAGGAGATTGTTCTATTTGATGAGCCAGAAGAGGAGTCTGAAGAAGAGGCAGCTATACCAGTAGCACCAATGTTTAAGAGACGATAATTTACTAAACCTTTCTAGTTCTAATACGCCTAATTGTTTCTGGAGCAGCCTCAACATTAGCCACTTTTCTTGTTTTTTCACGTCTGACTATTGTAGGGGCTGTATTATTTTTCTTAGTTCGTACACGCCTAATTATATTTGGAGTAGGCTCAGGTACTTTTGCAGTTTTTGCACGTCTAACTATTATAGGTGCGGGTTCAGAATTTGACGATTCTGTGGACATATCTGAGGATTTACTTTCAGATAATTCCTCTTCGGAAGAGGTAACCTCAACAGTTGGTGCACATGTCTGCTCTTTAGGATCAACCAAAATTTGTCGTGTAAATCTAACTTTAAGGCGTGAAGGTAATGCGTCAACTAAAGGAATAGTGAAATAGTCGTCATTACTTACCAAAAGTCCTAATCGTCCATCAGGCATTATTACAATTACGAGTGCTCTGGGGGCAGGTATAGTGGTCCGCTTAGGCATTAGTTTGAATAGCTCACTTTGATTACCACGTAATATGAAAACAGAGCGCTTTCGCAATTTAACCATCTCCGTAAAAACAGAATCAGTAAATTCATCACCCTCCATACAGAGTTCCTCACGACTGAATCCCAAATGTGTTAATAGTTCATCTACAGTATTTGGTGCCCATACACTCCAGTCCTCTGGTCCAAGTTCAAATGTGTTTGTAATTTCAGAAGGCACAGGCTCTAATTCACTGGGTCGCACACGCTGACGCTCACCAGGTCCAGTCATCTCCTCATAGTGACGAGGGAGCTCAACTGCAGACCATTCACTAACAAGTAGTTCTAACCAAGTGGGGCTGCTATCAGGGAGAATAAGCTGATCATCATCACGAATAGTCTCGGTTACCTTACCAATTACAGGTACTCTATCTTGTAAAATTTGTAAACGCCGCTCTCTGAACTGCAGTAATTCTGTAATAACTCTCTCTACAAATGCATCTTTGGTGCTTATATTAGCTCCAAGCTCAGTTGGTATATGAATCTTACAGGGCTTATCACTACCATCCTCAACCCATGCACATGCACGGTCACACTGTCCTGCATCAATTATTCGACGACAGTCACGGCGTAGCAAAATAGGTTTCTTTGGTATCCAATCATCCTCTGCTAAGAACCAGCTACGTACACGGTCAGCAATAAGTAGCCACAAACGACGGCGACGTTCATAAAGTGGCAAATCATTACGGAAAATAACGTCTTCAATTCTATCTAAAAGTCCAGTATTAGTCACTTCATCTGAACCCATCCAATGTGCAACTGAAATACGGAAATGCTGATATAACTCCTCTAATTGTGCTCTTGTAATAGTTTTCAGGTCATCAGGTGTGTGGGCGATTTTGTTTGTTATATCATCACATTCACTCTCAAGATCATCAGTAAGGAATAACTGTCTATTAAGCTCATACTCTGGTTTTTCTCTTTGCTGCTTTAACATTGTAGTCATCTCGGCAGGTAAATTAGCGGTTTTACCACCTGCAGGCAGAATAACACCAGACTCTAAACGAATTCCAGTTACATTACCACGATTAAAAAATATCTTATTAATCTGGTAACGTGTTCTCTGAGTTAAAACAGCAGCTAATTCTTCGTTGTAAAAGCTTGCGATAATATCAGGCGAAGCTGCTTCAACAGAATTCCATCCTAAATGTAATCTGAATCCACGCATAACAACACCGTCATCCGCCACCGCAAATGGAATTAACACATCACGTTTACCTATACGTTTCTTAAATGTAACACCAACAATATGATTATAAATATCACGAACAACACTATTAATTGAACTTTTACCGCCTAATAGTGTTACCAACTGACTAAGTGTAACCATGTCAGATGGTCTAACTCCGCTTTGGGCCGAATAGATTGCACGACTAGTACTAATACATTTAGGGATAAATTCTTTCTTCAAAGTTTTGACAATCTCAGGTGTCATAACACGACCAGCATCAGTATATGTATTAAATGTCATAAATGTCTCCGTGTTTGCTGCAGCAATACCTGTAGCAGGATTATTACGAGCATACATCAGAGCTTCGTAAATGTAACCACGTTCTTTAGAAGCCTTATTATTTCTAAGTACAAAACCTATATCACATCCACGATGTAGCTCGGGGTTATATCCAAAAGGTGGACATAAGATTCTCGGCGGTGATTCAGGTGACTCTGGATCGTGTTCAATTATAATTAAGATGAGACCATTAGGGGTTATTAAACCAGGAACTGCAAGAATTGGTGCAAAGGTACGGAACTCCTTATACTCTTTGCGATTATCAATCTTCTCTAAGAATGCACGATGTGCCATAAATATACGACGTGCCTCATACATATTCTTCTCAACTTTCTCGAGGGGCTTAAAGTTTCCTGCCCAACCAATAACCTCTTCATCGGTTGGCACGGGATCACATGGATTATAGAATTCGGTTACAAGATTTCCGTAATTAAGTGCAGTAAAGATATTTGGGTCGCTAAGAGCAAAACGGAACTTCTCTTTGGCTTCATCAATAGTGTTTACATTAATGTAAGGTGCAACAAGACCAAAGAAGCTGTCAGGTATACCACGATTCGCACCTTGAGTACCAAGACGGAAGAAACCTGCTGCACCTGATGCAAGTGTTTGTCTAATTGCAACACGTATTACAAGTGAGTTGCTGCTCTGCTGGAAGAGACGGTCAAGAGCAGGAGGTAATAATCCAAACACGCCGCCCTCTAATGGCCAACGATTAGAGGCAACAATGTACTCTTTGTCAAAGCGGAAACGCAGAATCTCATAATCGGTTATTTCACGTTTCTCAAAAGCCCGTCTCTGGGCCTCTTCAATTGCAGCTGTGGCCTCCTCCACTGCAGTTGGCTCCACACCACGAAGCTCAGCCTTACGTACCGATTTGGCAATATGAGCAAATTCAGGATCACTTACTCTTAGGGTCTTCTTTTTGACAAAACAACAAGGTAAACCATATCCATCATCTGTCTGCTTACCTGTAAATCCTACAAACACTTGACCTTCGTCTGGATTCTTACTTTTAGGGCGTGGTTGGCGCTTGTAGACAGTGTATCCAGGTGTACCCTTGTCCTTATCACGAATCTCTCTTCCTCCACAAAAAGGACACGCCTCTTTTGGCTTTGGTACAGATTGCTCATATCCTTGACGCCATTTATCATTATAAAAGTCCTTCGGTCTAATCATAATTCGGTCTTTCAAGCAAAAAAGCGTGGGGCACATGTAATAGTTTTGTGCTGCAATCTTGTCTTTGGTACCATATTTAACAACAGTGTAGGTCTCATTCAACATTGTAGGTTCCTTCTCACCAGGTGCTAAAGGATATGTAATAATACGCATGCCGTCGTCGTCTGCATACTCCTTCATCATCCGTTGATACTCTTGTTCAGTTAATACAATTGGTTGTTGTCCAGAATTTGCCTGACAACGACGGACATAGTCATTTCCATCAAACAATGTTGGGTCAGCTTTTCTTAACTGCTTAATTAAATAGTTAAAAAGAACAAGCTCAGCAGTTTTTCCATTATTTTCTTCAACCGCCTTTTTCTTTCCTCCTCCTGCTTGACTATTATCAGAATTGCTGTCAAAGAACATACTTTTACTGAACATTGCAGGCTTCTTTACAGCCGGTTTCTTTACAGGTTCAGGACTACTATTATTAGATGATACTGACATTTCTGAAGATGAGTCACTTGGAGAATCTGATTCTTGAATAACAACTGGTTGTTTGGTAACTGCCTTAGCTGGAGGTGGTGCCTCATCTTCGGATTCTGAATCCAGAAACATTAAACTTTTTGGTACCTTTTTCCTAACTGTAACTGGCTTAATCTCTTCTTCATCTGAGCTAGAATTTGACTCCTCTTCTGAGGACCCCTCCTCCTCAGACTCAGATGGTTCTTCTAAATCAGGGGCAACGCCGGCAAATGGCCCCTTGCCTTTAGGTGCCACGAGGTCTTCATCAGATTCACTAATCTCTTCGCTTGTATTTGACATACTATTAAACATCATTGTACGAGGGACAACAGTTGCACTTTTACCCACAAGTCCACGGTCATCATCGTAAAATTCACCAGAGCTCTCTGAATCATTCATATCTACATCATTTTGCATATTTGAGACTGATTCGGCAACTTCACGTTGAACTGGCGGTTGGATATCTAATGTTAAAAATAGTGACAAAATTGTGTATATGCGTTGGAGTTGCTCCAATGAATCACATCTGTAGATCTGGACAGTGTAGATTGGATGTGCACCAAATATACCAATATCAATGCCAGGAGCATTCTTCTCCTTAAAAGTACCTAACTCAGGTACTGCTAATGTAAATTCATCGGCATCCTCCAAAAACTGTTTGTAAAAGTTACGAGCCTCTTCCAACGTAATGTTAAACTCTACTGCAGTTTTATCCATAAGCTCTGCGGCAGTCATCTTACCTTTAAGAATAGACTCAGTCTCATGCTGCTTGAAAAAAGTAAAAATGTTGTTCATCGCACGATAGTTACTCACCGCTCGATACCTTAACATAATTATAGGTTTAACGGCAGTATATGCAGGAATTTCCGTAAAAAAGTAGGAGAATACTCGAGTACGCTCGAGCAGTATCTCTCGAGTAAGGCGTCTATCTCCTCTCTCGAGTGCCAGGTTCAACGTCAAGCTCACCTCCCCTAGACGCTGCTCTGCGTTCTCGAGATAGGTTGCTCGAGTAGCATCTGAAATTACAGTATCATAATCACGTAGCTCTGTTAATGGCTCTAACCCATCACCGTGCTGTTTTGTAGGTATTACAACTACGTCAGCGGTACTATCATCATATATTCTAAGGGTTGAATAGAGTGGTAACCCCCCCTCTTTAACATCTCGTGTTGAAATTTTCATAAAAAGATAGTCACTTTCCCCAGTTGGACTAATTTCATCTTTCCATTCTAAAAGTAGCTGCGGATCAGCCACCGAAGGAATAGGAATAATTCCCTGTACATGAATCTTGGTAATAGGTTCATCACTACTGGGTAAAAGTCGCATGAATGGTCTGCGTTCATTAACAGTAGTTTCAAAGAAGAATTGGTCAAGGTGAAAATCATCTGGCAATTCGTTTAATTTTAAAAGCAGACGCAGAGCCATGACATTTTTAATAGTCATGTTAACAGTAGGCTCATCTGCCTGCAAAGATGCATCAATTGCAGATAACATATTTAATACCGTCTGAACATACAGCTGTCTGCGTTGAGCAGCAGCAATAGATGATGGTGTTTGTATTATCGTATTCAAAGTTAATGCCGGAAAATAGATACGAAAACGACCATTCCAGTCTTTGGCAGAGGGGATCTGTTCTTCGCCCAACCCAAAATATCTTAGCATATCTGCAAGGCAAAATGCATCTAATACAGGATACTCATCGGAGCCATCGGCTAAAAATAGGTCTTCAAGTGTTAGACGGTCTTGTTCATCTTCGCCAGTTTGTATCTTCTCACCAAAAGCATCAACAAATCTCTTATCAGGGCGGAACCTGGCACTGCATATCTTGAGGGGTGAGTACAACATCATATGTTCTTTTGCCTCAGGGTTATCTAAATCATAGAACAATGCATCGGTACCCTGATAGATTGCATCAGTATCATTATTCGCATCTTCATTAATGTTACGACCCAAGAAAACATAAGAGGGCAACCAGTAATTTGAACGCAGTGCTCCATATAGCATACTCTTAACATCCCTAATTGTCATAAAAGGGTAAACTGTTGGCAATGTCATTGTTTCAAATGAGTTCCCATCCCAGTAACGAATTGTAAGTGATTGTCCCTGAAGGTCACTGCTTTTGGTGACCTCCTGAATAGCTCTTAAATAAGGCGGTCTTTCCGTCAGCTCCATCTGCGAATAGCCTCTATTTGTTTAATGTAAGGGGGACACATCCCTCGCATTAACCATAATCAAAAAAAGCCAATTATTTGAATAGGTTCCCTATTTGTAATATTCCTCGCTCTCCAAGGCTACCACTATTAATATTCTCTTCATCACGTGCCGGGTCATAACGGGGCTGGTCAGTAATAGAAACGCCACAATATGCAACAGGATGTGCCTTGAAATCCTGGTATGAGTATATGCCCTGGTCCTCTGCTTGTTTTAAAAGCCAGCCAAAATTGTTCCAGAATTCTGGCTCATGACCAACACTTTTAGTAATTGTATGTGCCATTTCATGGATGCCGACAAAAATCATTACACCCTCGCCAACAAGACTCTCATCACTACCATTACGCTGTCTCAAACAAAGGTGAATGCTTTCCCCTTTATTCACACTGTAACTAGTATGTTTCGCCTCAGGTGTCGCCTCTAAAAATCTATCAGGGTCTGCCTTGAAATTCTGTGCTAGACGCTGTATCTGTGGTTTATTGGGATAGGTAGCCAGCAGATAGTCTGCCAACTTTCCTAACTGTATACGAACACGGGCTAGAAGGTCAGCTGCCTTCTGCTTATCCGGTAGGTCACGAACCCTATATGTTCTTCCATCAACTGACGATTTAACACTTACAAGTGGGTATTTTCCGGTAAAGGTTGATGATAACCAAGAGCCTATTGCCTCCATGCCTCTTTTTTAATTGTTTATTTTATGCCGGCATCAATAGATGTCAACATTATCAATTGGACCGGAGCCTGGATATAAGTCTCATTTAGAGGAGCGTATTGAAAAACTGTTTCGTTTTGATATAATTCGTATTAATGAGTTATTTGAATTAGTACAATATACTATTATATATGCTGTAACCTGTTTCTTCGCAGGTCTTGGTATTAATTCAATGTTTCCAGAATATGATGAAAATACCTCAACAGGATATTTAATTGCAGAGATTTTAGGGGAGTTATGTGCAGTTGTAATTGCAATTTATTATATACGTAAAATTAATAAATTAATTCCTTTCTTTTTATTATTCGGTAATACAAAATCATATATACCCTATCAAACAACGGAATATAATGGGGATGTATCTATATCACTAATTTTTGTTGCAATGCAGTTCCGTTTATTGAAGAAGATAGGACTTTTAGGTCAGAGAATGAATGAAGTTATATTTGGAGTAAAAGGTATTAAACCTCAATCAATGACTATGGAATCAAAATAATAACACATGTCTAAATGTATTACAATTAGGAATGTATTAGGAGGGAATATTGCTATGATTAATTGAAATCGTAGGCTTTTTAATTAATCTCAAGAGGACGACGGTTGAAGTCAGGCTCAATAGTGGAGTTATTGAAAATGGAGATAGGGACCTGGGGATTAGGGGGCTCAGAGCGGAGCTGGAGGTTGGCGTTCTTGAGAGACTGGCCAACAGTGTTGATACCAACAAGTGCACCCGCAGAAAGGAAGTTCACACCCTTGAGCGAACCAGGACCCATGGGGTTCTGCTGCGCCCAGACGGAATTAGCATCCTTGGGTAAAAGCTCAGAGGCTTGGAGCTGGTCACGAGGGTAGCAGCCAGCCGGGGCAGACGCAGAGCTAAAGTTAGCAGGGCCGTTCTCAAAGCCCTCCTCCTCACCCTCATCAGCGAAACCCTGCTCCTCCTCATCAGGGTTCTGGAAACCAGCAGTGTGCTGATTTACATTGTTACCAGCCTGCTTCTTGCCGCTAGCCTCCATGGTACCTGTAGTTAAATCACCCGTAGAACCCATAGCAGGAGGAGCAGAGCCAGGCATAGTCTCAAAGCCCTCGGAAGCAGAGCGACCACCCATACCGAGCATACCGGGGTCAATCAGATAAATTGCAACAAGTACGAGTGCCACGACTCCAAGGATCATAAGAATAGTGTCAGTGTTCATGTTCTCTCTGTTGTAGTATGAGGCGAGATTTTTGCGGCCATTAGCACAAAGTCTTCACTTAATTGTGTCTACGCCGCCCAACAATATTCTCCTCCTCTTCCTCCTCAGAATCCTCTTCATCGCTAAAATCATCGGAATCCTCTCCAGAATCACTTTCTAGAATATCAGAGTCGTAGCCATATTTTTCTAAATAACGAGACATTGCCTTCTCAGCTTTAAATTTAGCCACTTTCGCTCTTAAACGTGCCTGCTCAATATATTTGCGGTCATGCAACTGTTTATCAGAAGTCAGCCGGAGAAAATCATCAGATTGAGGAATATCAGCTACCTCTTCCAGTTCATCTGCAATATCATCCATTGCAATTTTTAATGTATCACCTTTAGCAATCCATATTAACATAAAAGTACCAGATTTAGTAATACTTATTGATGCAGGAGTAAATGTCCAATTAAACTCCTCGTCTGCCTCACCATTAAATGCATCGCCTTCAATACGGAAACTATTCTTTGTAGCACGTATTAACTGTGCCGGTGTATAAGACTTATTAAATCTCTTACCATGAACCTTCAGGAATTCACCATATAATTCAAGTAAATAACTTTCGAGTGTTGCCGGGGCAAAAGGACCATTAGGTGAGTTTGTAACAGATGCCTTTGATAAGCACTCAACCTCAAGGTCAGCAGCGGCTTCAGTCACATTAAACTGAAAGCGCTCGTTGTTTGGACTATCCTTAATAGTCACCGGTGCAGCAAAGTTCCACGACATATCTCTTCTGCGGATCTATACGAGAGCTTTTAGTGTCATCTTAACACAGACATGACAACGCCGGCACCACCGCCCTTCAAAAATGCCTGGCTTCAAAAAACAATTGAAAATTTGGCGGTCAGTTTCAAATCCGAAGAGACAAGGCAATGGCTACAGGTCTTTATTGTTGACCCAGTCCTGGGATATATTATGGACCGTTTATTTCCATATTTAATTGTCACTATTACAATTATTGTCGGCATGATATTGTTAACTGTATCAACATTCCTACTTGTTTTCTTTCGTTCTGCACCAGCCACAGTTACCTCGATTGCATGTCCACATTGCCTAAATGTGTAACAGCGCTTAACGCCCCTAAAAGTTTTCCTCCATGCAGACAGTGATATGTCAGTGACACCAGCGACAAGCGGAAAATCGGGTCTGCCCACAGACTTTAATAGTTGGGTTCGACATTATGTACATTTCTTCAACTTAACAAGGTCATTCCAAAATCAAACCACAAATGCACGTCAATTAAAAGACATGTATGAAGAAAAGGTTATTAATGCTCTTGACCAGGCTAACATGAAACATGCAGCAATACAGATAAATGGCGGTAAAATACAGTTAGTAGAGGATAAGTGCCCGGCACCACTCACATTTGTATCATTAGAGCGCCTGTTACATGACTATTATAGGGCTAAAGGTAGTCGTCATCCGGATGAGACTGATGCAATTATGAATTTTATAAAACAGAATCGCAAGACTAACATTAACAGTAAACTGAAGTGTGAAATGATTGCCGCTGCTGGTACACAGCCAGCACAACCCACACTGCAATAAAATAACCTAAAACCACAGCTTATTATATTATTAAAAAGCAAAGCTTAATAACAATATAATATGAACCAACCACCTTTTGTAAAGTTTCATATATGGTTGTCTCAGGCCGATAACCGCTGGGAGGCCGTTCCGTCAAGGGCAGAATTAATCTCAATATTTCTCTATAAGCACATTCTACCTATGATTAGTCGTAGTGGATATTCATTAATTTATAATAAGCAAGATATGCGAAATAAGTTTGCTACATGGTTATATACAATTGACCGTGAATACTATTATGATAACGCTCATACATTAATTATTCCTCGTGCATTGCATCGTGATGAGCAGAAAGATCGTGATAACTGGGTTTTAACATTTGATGATATTTGGTATAATATCTCTAAGAACCAACGCTGGCAAGGACTATTACAATCAGAGTTTGGTAAAGATTTTTTCTGGTCAGCACTAGATCAATTTATGTACAGATATATTGATATAGAGCATTCGCCAAAGGTTCAGGCATATGATGCAGAGGAGGCCGCACTTGAAGAGGCCGAATACGAATGGATGGTTGAGCAGGGGCTAATTGTTGAGAAGAAGGGAGGTGATGACATTGTTGATAAACCTGGTGGAAAATACTGGGATTAATTGCGGCGAGTACGTCTGCGGCTTGAGCGGCGATTACGTCTAGAACGGCGACGACGACGTCCACCATATCCTGAAGCAGGGTTGTAGAACTGTTTGGGTCCTGTATAAGTACCTTGTCCTGCAAAACTTCTAATTACTCCACGTGGATCTCTTGGTGTAACACGGGCTTCCTCAACCCATACGCCTTGGTTCGAATAAACATTAGGTAAGTTATACTTAACCGCTACCATACCAGGACGAACATTTACTACCCAGGCAGCGTGAACACCATCAACGTATACAGAATCACCAATATTAAATCCCATTTATATTAAAACTTTATAATATAAATTAGACTTATACTATTCTTTATTAGTTGGACCAATGCTCCTCATTAAAAGGCATAATGCCAATATTATCACTATCACTCTTAAACTTTGCTACAAGTTTATCAAATGCCAGTGCATCGGGTGAAATAGGTGTACCCTTATTTGTTTTGCTTGCATCATGAGCAGACTGTGAGGGCTTATTACCGTAACAGTTTACACCAAAACGTAGCTCGGGGTTATCAAAGTAACCACCATTAAGGCCAGGCTTACCACATGCCATACGCTGACCCTCTGGGCCTAGCTGCAACTTCTCATATGTTCCCTTCTGTGTTGGGAAAAGAGCCAGCTGACCCTTAGTCCATCCATAGTTACACCAATCGGCACCAGAGTCAAACGCAGCCTTCACCTGATCATAGGTGGCCAACTCAGCACCAAGTGCACGACAGAGAGGCTCAGCATCACCATATTTAAAACGGTTGCTACTTACATTGAAAACCTCCTTTTTACCAGGTAAAATTGCCTCTACAGCGCCAGCCGGGGTAGCAGGCTGTTGAACATTTGTTGGTGGCGCCATTACAACTGGAGGAGGGGGAGGCGGTTCCTCAGCCTTCTTACCACCCCTCTTAATAAAATCAATCATATCCTCAGCCCACTCCTTAACTTTATCATAATAAACGAACACAAGTACAAGGACAATTAGAAATACAATACCTACAATAGCTATTCCACCGGGTAGAATACCACCAGTAGTATTGCTCACGGTATTGCCAACATTAGACATGGTATTTCCCATCTTGTTTCCCATATTGCTAACTGTGTTACCCATGCTGCTTGCCGTATTTTTAACAGATGCAAAGGCGTTGTTAATCCCATTAACTATAGGTGCAGCCGGGGAAGCACCTTTATTGTTCGGCATATATGAGTTAAAAAACTTAGTGCTATTCATTATCTAATGATTGCCGATAGATTTCTTGATATATGGGCCAAAAATGCCGGCAAAGAAACATCATAATATGTGGCCGACCCAACAACATTACTGTTAGGATATGCAATACCAAATCCCCAGGCCTGTGGAGCCTCCGTTAAAGCACCTGTCACGGCATCATATGCATTTGCATTAATCTCAGCCCCATTAACAAATACCTTAATTGATTTAGCTGGTTCAAATCCACATGCATAAGTTATCCAATCTGCACTCAATAATGCATTACGTACATCATCTTCCGCCGATAAAACTCTTACATTGGGCATTTCACCTGCCATAATCTTATCAGCAATCTGTGCAGACTCCTGCTTAATTCCATCATAGTGACCATCCCTTGCATATTTGAAAGCTGGTCCATTGCCTCGATAAATAAGAGATACGTTTAGTCCAGCTTCAGCAGCACGGGCTGCTGCCAATGTACCAGAGTGGCTAGCACCTAAAATTACTATGCTATCGAGAGGTCTGACAACTGCAGTCAAAGACGCTGTGTTTAATACATTTTCTAATGGTAATTGGGGTATAGGATAATTAAGTGTTAATGGTTGTGCGCCGGTGCATAAAATTAGTTTATTTGATTTAATGGATGATTTATTGTCTGTATGAATAGTCCAGACTCCATCTTTAAAATGGGCCTCCTTAGCTATTGCAACAATACGATAAACCTCATTTACAGGAATTATACTCTTGAAACTTCTAATTAATTCGCCTAAAGTTGTTGTTGTCTCACCTGGATATTTATCTTTAAGGGTCTGCAATTTTGCAGGTGCAGTATAAGGGGTAATAGCCTCAATAAACTGACTCCAAGTTGTATTACTATGAACTGTTGCATAATGACGAAGGAGAGTTCCACCACCACCGTAAGGGTCAATAACGGCTATTTTTTTAATATGCGAAGGGAGAGCCAATAAAGCACACATTGTGGCTACGCCATAACCAATAAAAGTTATATCAAACATCTATTTGTTAGGTTAGAATGAATCTTTAGGGTATAGTTTATCTACGTCTACGTGTTTGTCTGCGGCTTGAGCGCCTTTTGCCACCTTTCGGTTTTAATCTCCAGATATAGTTAGGGGCAGCTGCTGTAACCTCCGCAGAGCGTCCTAAAAAATAGCCACTAGGATCATACCCCTTACTTGCTAACTGTCTTCTAGTATTTGCATTTGCCTTTCTAATATTAAAATTACTTGTTCTTGAATACTCATTACCAGGTTTACTATATGCAACATTGTGGCCTATCGTAAAAGATACACCCTTTTTTTGCTGCGACATCTCTACTTACTTACGAGTTTTTCTGCGATAACGGCGGCGTTTGCCTCCTTTCCCCAAAGTCAAACCTCGCATACCTTTAAGGACATTATTATATTCGGCTACATATGCAATATTACTCCCTTTACTTGAATAAGGCATTTCAGCCTGAGCAAACTGTCTTGCAACTTCAGCCCTTGATGCACGATTGTTATGTGTACCTCTGGAATACGCATTACTAGATTTACCTTCTTTGACTAAAGTCCAAGGACGGAAAGAAACCGATTTATTTTGTGACATCTCTAACATATAAAAATGAATTTACTCAAATATATCTAGGGAATATAAGCCAAATGCGTAAGAAGTTTATACTCTTAACAGTTCAAGCCATTACTGCAGCAACCCTTATTGGTGTTGGCATTGCATTTGGACTTATGCCATGTCTCGTAGTTGGTGTAATTATCCTTGGTTCAATGATAATTACATCATTATCTAATGGTCATCCTTCCGTAAAACGACCCATACAGGTCATCAATCCTGCAAGAGTTCTTGTTTAAAATCCATCTTCAACCGTGCGATTGCCACCACGCATGTTGATGAGCTGACGCTGCTCAGGGGTGCTGCAGACACAGCCACCATCACAAGAGAATGAGGCCCCACAGCACTCAGGCTTGCACTGGTTGTTTTTGAACATGAAGAGATTGTCGGGACCAACCTCAAAGGCAGGGCCCATTAAAGACTCATTGGGCGCAGTGTTACGGTACTGGGAAACACCATTAGAGGGCTTGAGGGCGACATTGTCAAAGGGTCCAATAGACTCATAGCTCTTGCCATACCCACCCGCATTCATGAAATAATCGGCAAAGCCCTCATTCTGACTTGCAAGCTGGAAGGCCTCAAAGCGAACATTGTACATCATTAAAATTGCAGCAACAACAATTAAGATTAGCCCTGTAACTAAGAAACTAGTATGCATTCTCTGCATATTCAGCGGAATTAATTTTTATAATAGACAGGTCATCTCATTATTCAACATCCGAAGCACCGTCGGAGTACAAGAACGCAGTCTATCAATTCCAACCTCTGTTGCGTCCCTAATAGTAATATCCTTCCCACAATAATATATTCCGAAGTTGCCGGAATCGGTAATTAGATGGTACATAATTGTATCTACATTATGAGGTGCCCCCCCTGCAGTTGCTGCCCCTTCTAGTTTTTGTGACCATTGTCCATTATTAGATAGATACCACACACCATCAGTCACATCTGCACGCCGGCGTAAACCGATTTGCCGCCGTACAACTCCCAATACCTTCGTTGACCTCCCATCAGCCCCCATAATTGTTTGCCCGATTTGTACATTTGTAATATAAGTATCCTTACATTCTCCATTGGCTAGTACAATTTGTACTGTTGTATGAGGCGCTAAACCTGCTGGACATGTTGCGCCCTGTGCCTCAATAACTTTAAGGGTTTTTTCAACAACATTGTCCCATGCAGCCTGTGCAACAACATCATCAACTTCCTCCCAATCACAAAACAGCGTGACCAAACCATTAGGGCATTGAACAGGAACCTTTCTACTGCTGACAATAGGGCAATACAGTCGTTCAGCTCGGCGCTCCGTTAAGACTGCATCTGGATGTGATGCAACCTCCATATAGCGACCTTTATGTAATACAAGATGGGTACCACTTACAAATACACCATAAAGGTTATATAATTGTGTATCGACACCATCAAATGTAAACATTCCTTCAACAACTCCTCCATCGGCTAAGCGCTGACCAATTTTTAAACCCGCTACACGACATGTACCGCCATCTAATAGTGCAACTTCAGTCTCTTCAGCAAAACAGAAAACGGATGCTGCGCCACCAATTGCTCCACCCATACCAGCCGCTGCAATCATAACACAAATTGCAATTAATAACGGTGATAATGGCCACATGAACAAAAATAATATAATAAATATAATTACAACACAAAGAATAATTATAATACATATAAACATGATAAACTCAACTGTATTCATAAGACCCACATAGGTACTTAATGTAATATACATGAAAGAGGTTATAATAGCCTCAATACGACCCATTGCAGCATTCAATCGTTGAGCTGTAATTGAGACCGCCTGTACACCTTTCACATACTGTTTATGAAAGTTATCAATAATTTTTGCAAAACTATCACGAAGATTTTTACTCATAAGACGCAGAGTCCCAAGCAACTGGCCGATAATTGAACTACCTTGAATACTCTGGTCCGTCATTTTAACAGCCGGCTGTAAAGCCTGTCCCAAAGCCATTGCGGCATATTTTCGCATACAGAAGTTGAAATTCTCCGTTGCAAAACTATTCCTACTTCCACCATAATCATCGGGTTTATACATTCCAGATGTCAATAACACACTAAGGTCACAGCGTCGCTCTGCCCAGTTACCCATAACGGTTTCTCGGTCAGCTTGGCCTAATACGAATGCAAGTGTTATTGTGGCCGCTATTACAAAGCCAAACATTCTTATAAATGATGATGACCGCTCTAACGGCGGCTCTTCTAAATCTGGTTTATCCATGCCCCTATCTACTGACTACCTACTATTAGGCCCGCAGCGCCGCAGCATATGCTGCCTCTGAATCCGGGGAAGCAACCTCCAAATAGTCCCTTACATGTAGACCGGACGCAGTTGTAATATAACTATGAGGGTATGCAACATAGCCCATCATCACCTCGGGGTTATTAAGCTTTTCTAAAGTACCTAACTCAACTGCTCGTCTCCATTTTCCATTATTCCATATAAATGTAGAAGGATGTACTCTTAGTCCGTTTTCGAGTACACAGCACTCGAGTGTCTCTTTTTCAACAACGCCAAAAATCTTTGCGCCATTAGAAAATTTTGTTTTAAGAGACAAATCCTTCAGCCGTTGGCCGTTCTCGAGTAACGTACTCGAGTCCATTAATGCACCATAACTCTCTAATTGTATTGAGTCTTTACTACCATGTCCATTAATTGATTGTTGGATAAACGCTGCAGTAGCTAAATCACCAGCCTCAGTCTCATCATAGTCTGAGAACAGATACTTACCTAATGGTATCGTATGCGTATCAGTATTCAGACATACTAAAGGTCTGTCTGCAGCCCAAACACCAGCATCTTCGGCTTCAGGATGCTCACCCGCCATTAGCCATTTATCATTAGGATCTTTGACAAAATGGTTGGTTGATACTGTTACATGCCCCAAACGAACCATTGGTTGACCCGGTGCATGGAACCTAAAGGTGGCTGTAACCCGTGAGCCGTTGGCAAGTCGGTCACCAATTTTAACATCTTGAATAGGTATATGACCAGCGCCGGCTACATAAATCGGGGTTTCAGGCGGGAAGCAGAAGGTACTTAGGAATCCGCCAATAATTGTATCACCGAAGTTTTGAGCTGCCGTGACTCCGCTAAGACCCATGTAAAGAACTGAAAAAACAGTTGCAAAAACCCGATTCATAAGTGTTCGCATACGCACAGCACCAGTGCGAATAGCGAACATAAACTGGGCAAAACGGTCAGTAAACTGTTGGAAGGTCATCATAATGCCACCCATTAATGTGGCAAACTGTAGACGGATACTATTAACAGAGCTTAGTAAACTGCCTTGTGTTCCAATAGAGTTTGCCAAAACCTTATAAATTGGACCAAGCTGTGAAGCCGCCTCACCATCCATCGCATTTTTAATGCAATAGTCTAAATTCTCCTTAGTGTCAAAGCCATATAGACTTGCTGTAGCAATATATTGAGGATTACAACGATATTTAGGCCAGTTCTTCTTGATTTCTGCAAAATTACTAAGTTGTGCCATAACCCATGCTCCAAACAAAAGAATTGTACTTATTATTACGATACGCATAAAGGAGTTTGGCTCCTCCCCAAATTTATCTGATATTGGTGATTTTTCATCAACATTATCAGCCATTTCTAATCTTGTCATCGTATCATAATTGTGCATCATAACCACGTTAAGCCATCCCACCACACGTACCAGTTGGACACTGTCCTCCACTCTGAATACCCTTAAATTTGCGAGCAATCCATTGTCTATCACTGGCAAACACCTTGGCAGCCTTGGGTTTTGCAGACTCAAACTTCTGTGCAAGCTGGTCAAGGCGAGTATAGATGTCCAAAACACCGTACTTTCCAACCGCCCGTAAGAGTGCCTCACGACGATTCTCCTCAGGTAAACGCCATGCATAACCGTACTTCAAAAGAACACCCTTCTTCTTCAATACACCCGGGGTACCGGAGACCTTACCAGCATCCTTAACACAAGCTGCACGCACTAAAAATCTACTTTTTTGTGGCCTAATACGCACAGTCTGTCCCTTACGCTTAACTAAATAGCCTTCACGCTTAACTGTATTTGTATATTTACGATAAAAAGGCTTCCGCAAGACTTCACCTGCTTTACATGTAATATTTAGGCCAAGATTTGACCTTGAATATCTTTTTCTTGTTTCATTAGCCATCCTTCTTACTAATTATAGTTATTTATTCAGAGTCTGAGTGAACATCGTCCATGGATAAACAATCAGAATTCTGACAATAACAAAAACATATAAGGTGTAAATGCAAAAACTCCCGCTGCATCTCTACCTCTAATGGACTACTAGCCACATTTGAGTTCCAAAGATTTAAAAATTCTTTAATTGCCGTATGAATTGTAGCATCATATTCCTCTAACTTTTCACCAGCAGTAATATGACGGTAGATATTGCCACATATATTTACATATTCATTTAATCGCTCAGTATCATGAACCTCTTGGGGGCTACCATTTTGGAATAATTCAATGTAAATTGTGTTTTTTAATTGTAAAATCGCCTTCTCAATTACATCCATATTATTTGGACTTGCTGATCTTTTCTGAGCAGCAAGCTTACATGCATCATAATTATCCGCAGCAGGATTATCACTCATGATAGATTCATTATCTGATTCATTATCCGAACCCAAAGTATCATCATTATTTGTATTCATATTGTTGTTATTCCTATTCATAGTGATATCAGCGTCTTCCATTTATCTTCCTCTGAATAGCCGTGTTATCTTAAATCCCTTAACAATTCCCATCATCTTCTTCCAACTACAGTCGCCTGCCACAATCCAACATATAAGTAAAAGAAGAAGTATAGCACAAATAAAACAGACCCAGCGAGTCATATCAGTATAATCAGGGTGATACATATCTTGAAAGCCGGATACCTTACGAGCAGGTGGAACTGGTGGGTCAAATTCACCATCAGTAACTGCTTGTGCCTGTTGTACCTGTGCACGACGACTAAGCGCAGCAACCGAATTTGGGTCGTCTAACTGACCACGCATCTGCATTTCTGGACTATTCAGCTCAGGCTGTAGTTGTCTTGGTACAGATGAAACTGCCCTAGGTGGATCTTCAGGTGAGGCCGGCGGCATCTTCTATTTGTAAGTGCGCTGATTTAATAACTATTAAAGAATGTGTATAACAGTATTCTATATGAGTGATTCCTCCGGCGCTACAGGTACAAATAACATTGATATTAGACAGTTACCCATAGTACCAGGCCCAGATGATGGTAGAGCCTCGTTTACAGAGCGTCCTCAGCAGCTGGACCGTCGTTCAGCTACAGAATCAATGGCAGAGGCGGCAGCCAGACCCTTAGATTTTGACCCTGCAAGCCGAGCGCAGTTTATCAGACGTAGTGTTCAGTCCATTCAAAATATGATCGAGATGGATGCAATGCAGCCTGAGATTTTTGCAGCACATGAGACCTTTGCCAATCAGTACCCCGAGCTTTTTAAAAAGCTCCTGGCTGGCGAAGATATCACACAATTAAATTCTATGTTACATATGCTTGACCAGATGGCATCTGGGTCACTTAGTCAACATCAGGCCTCTATGATTATCGGAACCCGTCTTGCAGAGAGATATCTTCCTCACCAGTTTCGTCCAAGTCAACAGGGAGGGAGAGGTCACAGGTAATTGCCGGCGTCTTATGATAATATAATCCAAATGTTCGACAAAAATTAATTGCATTATTTTTTGACACAGTCCACATTTCTCGTAATAGTTCACTAGTAGGTGCAGTATTACTCCAAAGTGTCGCTAAATCCTGACTCTGCTTCAAAAACATTAATTGTTTAGTTAACATACTATTCTGCTTTTCCCTTAATACTGAATCCTCAATCATATCCTCAAACAAACGATCAGGCATCTTACCAAATTCAATCAATGTATTCAATGCATTTAAATCACCTTCGCTGCATCCACGAAAGCCAGAACCAATAAAATACTGCTCAGAATTACACGGTCTACTTGTCGCAGGTTTATAAATTGTCCAACGATTAAATGAACTAGATAACCACCCTAATAGTTGCAGCGTTGCTGGAGCATAAAAATCAAATACCTTCAATACAAAAATACCATTAGATGCTAATACAGAAAATCCACAGTAAATACTAGCCAAAAGTAACGGAAAAATACTAGACTCTTGTGCTAAATAATTACTTGTAAAATCAAATCCCCCATCAGCAGTAAAAATACTTACTTGTCCACTAATACGCTTAATATTAGCAATATATGAATCACGATTCTCCTTTAAAAGAATATTACCAGTGTTATCAGTGCCATAATCAATGCGCACTTCACGATGCTGATGTAGAAACTGCTGCGCACGCCGCCAACCAGGAATATGAGGCTTTGTTGATCGTAGAGTCATCGCATGTGCTTGACGTACCTTAATTTTATTGCGACTTGCCATCTCAATACAGGCCTCAATAAATCCTCCTGGACCTTCGCAAACATGCGCTGTATGCAATGAAAGAGTTGTAGTACGCTCATCAAAAAATCTAGACATCTGTAACATCTCAATCATTTTATAATATGAACGACTCAAAGGTTTTATCATACTTACTGATGCAGGAATGTTAGGCTCCTTATAAGTATAGACCAGCTCATATGGATTCGTTATTTTTTTGCAAAATTCCCATATATGTAAAGGCGCACAATGCTCAATATTGTTTTTTGCATTTATTAGAGTCTCAGGTGTAAAAACACGTGTCTCTTCATTAAATGTCCCTAGCCATTTTGCTCTCCATTTTGGAGCTATTTGCCACAAAAAATAGCTCCACGGTGGTTGTTCCGTCGCTGACATACTTATAATTTATCTTACAGGTTTAAACCTCAACAATCTCTCATTACGTCTTAATAATATTCATCTCAATATCCTCCTCATCAGCAATTGCCGCTGCAGGTGGCATAGCAATCGCCAGCTTGAACTTAGCGGCAGAGCAGGCATCTGTATCATATTCCATCTCATCACGTACTAGACCCTCATAGTCGGGCTCCTCCTCCTCCACAAGCTCAGGCGCAACAGGCAGACCCTTGTAAAGGTTAACTACAGCAGACTCATCCAAAAGTACCTGACTAAATGCTGTACCACCACGAATAGGCTGACCAGTCATAATGTTTGCAGACACACCGTTAATAGGATCAACCTCACCGAAGAGCGATGCACGCAGCAGAATCTTCTCTGTCTCCTCAAATGAGGCCTTCGCAAGTGGACCAATATCACGCTTGTTGATACCATAACGGTCCATTGACATCAGACGACCGTTACGAGTCATTACATCTACCATTAGACCAAGGTGGCGAATACCTACACCAACCTCCTCAAACACTGTCTTCAGCTCACGCAACAGACCAGCACGTGCAGCCTCCATACCCAGTTGCTCATACAAGTCATGTACATTGGTACTATATACCTTATTGCCATTTACTGCAGGATGATTCATCACCTCCAGGAAGTTACTTCCATCGGTATCGAGCACATACTGCTCGACTGCCTTGTATACCCCATCCACCTCCTCAACACGACTCATATCCTTACGGAATGATACTGACTTCAAACCAACGGAACCACGAAGGATAACACCGTTAATCAGTTTTGTCTGAAACTTCTTGAGGTCTGAAACAGAGTCAAGTGAGTTGATGCCGGCTACACGAATACGCATCACCTGCTTTTGAGCATTGTAGTCACTGTAAATCAAACTAACATCATTGAAGCGATTACGAAGCGTGAAAGCAACATCATACATTGTAATATTCTTGTTAAACCTCTTCTCACGGTCAAACTCAAGACGGAGCAGCCAAGGGTTCTTCTCCACACCCTCCACCTCACCCTGCCCCTCCTCAAACATCTGATAGAACCGCAACAGTTCACGGTCTTCAGCCAAGATAGACTCCTCATCATCTGGATCGTAATAGATTGCACACGACTTGGTGATATCCTTGAGAATCGTCAACTCCAGCTCCTGACTCACCTCACGAGCCTTGTCCTTGTTAGCACGATACTCATCCTTCAAGTAAATCGTGAGCGAAGTTGCCTTAGGATTCTGAGTCACCTTCAGCAACTCCTTCAAACGAGGCAGACCACCTGTCACGTTACTCTTAGAGGCTACACCTGCCAAGTGGAAAGTGTTAAGCACCATCTGAGTTGAAGGTTCACCAATAGACTGCGCTGCAAGAATTCCCACCTGCTCACCAGGTACAACCCAGCTCTGCCAGTTCTTAGTAATCAGTACCTCACAAAGTGTATCAAACGCCTTCTTAGTAAAACGCTCATTTAGAATCATGCGCTTTGGGCTCAAGTAGTAGCGAACAATAGCAGACCATAGCGGACTGAAGGTCTGCGTACGCTCAATTACCTTACTTAGTGCATTCAGCACATAGGCAGGAGTTAAGTCGGTCTTAGCATCACCCTTCAATCCAAAGCGCACCCTAATTGTTGCAATCAGACGGTCAAGATTCACCGGCCCAAAGACATCACCGAAATCAGAACCCTGACGACGAGCCTGCCACACCTGCTCAACAAGCATCTTGCGGTCAGCAAGCACCTGCTTCACATACTCAGCGAGCAGATCCTCATCATCATCACGATCAACCCCCTCAAGAAGGGCATCATCAATTGGTAGCTCTTTTAGACCAAAGTCACGCTCAATATCCTCACGGCTCATGTTACCAATAGGATATGAGATAGACTCAATCTTGGTTGCATTAATACCGTCTTCACCATAATGGTACTGCACAATGTTCATGCTAGCATCACGGACAGTGCCGTCATGCTGGACTACGAGGTCTTCCATACCCTTTACCATCTGACGCTGAATATAACCTGTATCGGCTGTCTTAACAGCAGTGTCAATCAAACCTTCACGACCAGACATGGCGTGGAAGAAGAACTCCTGAGGAGTCAATCCACGAATGAAAGAGCTCTCAATGAAACCACGAGGCTCAGCACCGTCGTCAAACTTCTTGAAGTGAGGGAGTGTACGACTATCGTAACCATACTGAATACGCTTACTCTCAATGTTCTGTTGACCCACACAGGCCATCATCTGAGATACGTTAGGTACATCACCCTTAGAGCCAGAACGAACCATGGACATCAAACGATTGTCCTCGGGAAGAGACTTGATACCAACACCACCTGCCTCTTCTGTGGCCTTGTTAAGTGTAGCAATAACCTGCTGCTCGAACTCCATCTGGTTGCTATTACCTGTGTTGTTGTCAAACAAGTCAAGGTGCAGCTGAAGAATCAGCTCAGCAACCTTACGCTTCTTCTCCTGAATACGCTCCTCCATCTGTGCACGGGTCTGCTCATCAGCAATCAAATCGGAAATACCAACTGAGAAACCGTTGTAAACAAGGAATGACTCAATCGTGTTCTGCATCGCATCAATTAGCTCAACGGTTTGCTGAGGACCATAATCATTGTAAGTTGTATGAATAATACCTTTAGAGGGCTTCTCATAAATGGTCTTATCAAGTACACCTTGCTCCAAGATACCGTTTTGAATAATCACCTCATTCTGGGGCCGCTTATCCTCAGAGTACATCTTATTCTTCATCTGAAGGTTGAGTGCAGGGAGAAGAGCTGAAATCACTTGCTGACCTGTCCAACGAGGGTTCTCATCCGTACCTGCACGGTGAGGGGGGAGAAGACCGTCGTAACGACGATTGTAGGCCATCAAGTTCATGAACTCACGCTTATTAAAGGTGATTCCAGGACGGGTAATACGATAGGACCCTACAAGTGTATCTTGAACTACACCAATTACGGGCTTACCGAAACGGGGCGTAATAATCTGATGCGGCACTGCAGCAATCTCCTCTAGTTCCACCATCGCCTCGTAAGACTGGGGAATATGGGCGTTCATCTCATCACCGTCAAAGTCTGCATTGTATGGTTTAGTAGCAGATACATTGAGACGGAAGGTATTATAAGGTAGAACCTTTACACGATGTCCCATCATACTCATACGATGCAGAGTGGGCTGACGATTGAATAGCACAATATCACCGTCCATCAAATGCCGATTAACTACGTTACCAGGGCTAAGTGTTAGCTCACGAGTATTGGTGTGCCGGAGGGAGATAGTGCGGCCATCGTTACGAACGATAGTCTTAGCACCAGGGAATTTGTCAGCACCGTTCTGCACATACTTGTAGAGGCGCTCAATGTTGTAAGGCGTGACACGCTCAGGCACAGTTAGATTCATTGCAATCTTCTCAGGAACACCCAGCTCTGCAATTGAGAGATTGGGGTCAGGAGTGATAACTGAACGGGCGCTGAACTCTACACGCTTACCTTGAATGTTGTAACGGATGCGACCCTCCTTGGCACTCAGGCGCTGAGTAAGCGACTTTAGGGGACGACCAGAGCGCTGTGCTGACGGGGCAACACCAGGAATCTGATTGTCTACGAGTGTAGCAATGTGATACTGGAGAATGTTGGTCCACTCATCAATAGTACTCTTAGCGACGTTGTCCTCAATCTTCTTGGCCAGGACCTTATCGGTCTTGATAATCTCAAACAACTTGTGTGTCAAATCATCTTCTGACCGCTGATTGTTATCTTGAACAACTGAGGGACGAACCTGAGGGGGTGGAATAGGAAGCACTGTACAGATCATCCAGTCAGGACGGCACCAGAAACGACTGAAGCCCATGAAATCAACGTCTTCATCAGTGATACGACGGAAGAGACGGAGTACATACTCAACCTCTAGCGCCTGCTTACCATCTTCCTCAAAGTTCGCCTCAATACGAGCAATACCTTCACGCTTATAAGATGCGGGCTGTGGAGCACCACAGCCGTCTTCGGTCTCTTGACCACAACGGCTAATACCCTTACAAGCGGTAAGCACCTCCTTCCAACGACTCTCGCCCTTGCGCTTGGCAATCTCGGGATGAAGATCCTTGGCGATTAGCAGCTTAGCACAACGGATGCAAACACACCGTAGAATGTTTTGCACCATCGGGAGGAACTGGATGTAGTAGACTGGACGAGTAAGACGGTAGTGACCGAAGTGACCAGGGCAACCATGATTAGTTTGATGACATGAGCGACAGACCTTACCATTATCTAGGACACCCATACGAGGGTCAAAGAGACCACCGATTGCGGGTTCAGAACCACTGTAAATGGTCTGAGTAGTAATTTCTACCACGGAACGACGTTCAATCTCTTCCGGGCTGAAGATTCCGAATTGAATCCCAATAATGGACTCTACGTCGGAAGCTGGCTTATTAAATCCGAATGGCATTTGGCTTATCTATGAATAGTTGTGTT
>JACCDO011169860.1_pt1 | contig 26182 bp, 16 predicted proteins | sample 7446101 | NCBI WGS metagenome assembly JACCDO01 (sample SAMN15323440, study PRJNA562643) | freshwater metagenome | isolation source: river surface water | place: USA:Blue River Watershed | collected 2017-08-16 | reverse complement strand
CCTCACCTTGCTTCTCACGCACGCTCTCACCTTGCTTCTCACGCACGCCCTCACCTTGCTTCTCACGCACGCCCTCACCTTGCTTGTCCTGCGCGCGCACCATGGCATCGATGGTCATCCAGGTGATTTGCTGCGCGGTTTCCCGCTGGTTTTGCGCTACCAACCGCCCTTTCACGCTGTCGCGGAGGTGTTTCTTACTGAATAACAGCTCAAATCCACACCTGAAGATAGACGCGGTAATGAGCACGTTAGACCGGAACTTGACATGGTTCTCAACGCGGTACTCTCTCTCGCGTCCCTCTTTCGCCTTGCGCATTAAGCGGATGGGCTCGTACTCCTTATACCTCGTCAGCATCCACACCTGCGACAGAGGGATTAGCGCCGAGTACCGGAATAAAACCAAAATATTACCGTTAAAAGCCGTTGGTAAAGCTGTTTTATAGTCGTAAATAGCTTGTTCACGCTGTAATTTAACGGTTTCTAGCCTTGTTTGGCCGGTCACGTAGAAGCGGAACTCGTCGATCCACAGCGCGGCCCGCGGATTCGGCTCGCCGGTACCCGGGACAGAAAATACAATTCCGGCTGCGGTGTGGATTCGTTTGAGGTGTGGATATTCGCAGTTAAGTAAGTTACTGGCTAGTTGGGACCAGTGTTGCGGCCGGCAAACCGTTGGTAAACAAGGTTTTGCCTGATCAAAATGAATGAATAAGCCGTGCACCACGTCATCCCCGCGCAGCTCCTCTTGATCCCTCTCACCGCACCGGTCCTCTTCATCCCTCTCACCACTCCGGTCCTCTTGATCCCTCTCTTCATTGGTGTGGATTTTGTACTCAATAGGCGGTACTAAGTAGTGGTCAATAGCTAGCTTGGCAGTGACCTCGTCCTGCAGCGCGGGATCGACGTAGGAATCGCCTTGACTCACCTCGTGCTTGACGCTGTTGAGCTGCAGCAATTCCTTGAGCTGGACCGGATCCTCACCACTATTCAACACCCCTAAAGTAGCCGTTACGCCCTCAATTTCTGTGAGAACTTTCTCAATTTTCTTAGAAATGGAAAGATTTTCTTCTTCAACGTACGCACTCATTTCATGGCAGAGACCGGTCACAAATCCCCGCAGCAACGCATTTTCCACGACTCTTTTAGCCGTTATTTTCACTACTGACTCACTCAAATTCATAGGGATTTGCTCGTCCACACCCTGGGCCCAAGGGAAGTGAAAGTCGGTACGCAGATAGGTCACGACTTGCCAGGTGCGCGCTGTGTCGGGGCGGTACACCGCCAGCGAGAGCACGTCGAAGGGACCGTTAACCGGCTGACTAAATAGGTACTGAGCGCTCCCAAAACACTTGGTAAACGGAGTCAGACTGTCGTCCTGGGTGTGGAAGGGGGTCCGGGTCCATGGACTGGCTTGCCGGTACGCGGTTCTCATCAGGGATTTCTGCTCGTTAATATTGATTGTGAATCGGTTGAGGCAGGCGCTACTAGTATTGTTCCGCGTTGTTACTGCTTCTACTAACTTAGTCATCACTGATCCACACCTCTTAGGAGCCGTTGGAAGCGGGGATTGGTACACCAGTACCACGTCATCTTGTTGGTTGTAAGAAGAGTATAAATCCCTAATTAGCTTGTTGAGTATCGCCGCCGTGCTGCGCACGTCCCTACTACTCGCGCGCGGACTGCTACTAACACTCTTAAGGACCGCTTTCACTTGCTTCATCCCATCCTGCAAGGTACCGGCGTCCATAGGGTTTAGCGTGCGCACGTCCACCTTGTGACCGTTATAAATGTCAATTTTCACCTGATTTTCTTCATTTTCAACCACTACAACTTTGACTTTCGTGCCGACGTAAGTGGCGCAACGCCGCAGTTGCAGCAGCTCATCCCACCACTGAAAAACGGCCTCTTTACAGGCCTCCACACCCTTTTTCTTGGTTTCGACCCGCCGGTACCCCTCGAGATATTTCTTTTTTAAATCATTTTTTAAATAATTTTGAAGTTTCTTAAGTTTGCGGACATAGTCAACGCGCAGCTCTTGCAAGCGGCTTTGCAGGGCGTAACGTGCGGATCGACTGTCTTCTTCTTGCATGAACTCCGACTCCTTCCCCTCGAGGTACCGCATAACGGTCTTATCCGAGGGATTTGATGCTGCTAAATCTAAATAAAATTGATTCTTTAATTCATTCGTAAAGATGCGAACTTTCCAATAAGAAACACTCAAATAACCGCCGGTTTCTAACGGTACAAAGGCCGGTAATTCATTGAGTTGGATCAGGTCCACACCCCGAATACCGGTGGTCGATTGCATTTGAAAGGCCTGTTTTTTCTTCAACGTACGCATGTCGCCGACGCCAAAATACCTTTCCAAGTCGTTCGTAACCCAAATATCCGTGTAAACTTCAACTAATTTTCCTTTATCTTCGACGGAACTAGCCGTTGGGGACCGTAAATTCCAATGGGATTGCCGGTCCAGCTTGAGAAGGCTGTCATCAACGGTGTCGTAGTGGGTCTTGGACAGGGATGCAGTGCGCGGCTTATGACTAGGTAAGAGGCGCCGTGACCACAAGTTGAACTTCAACATCAACTTCATCAACTTATCACGGGTATAATAGGGATTATAGAAATTATCAGTGGTAAGTACGCCCTCCACAGCCTTTTCCTCTTCTTTGACTTCCACACCCGGGTGCCCATTCATTACCAACTTCAAGTTGAGTACGATCGCATCCAAAAGGAAATTATATAAATTTTCTTGATTGAATGAGTGCAACACCTCCAACACACGCGGGATCCGGTCCTCTTGCCCTACCTTGGCCAGGGTTACATAGGCGATGAGCTCGGCTCTAGTGAGTGTGACATAGAAGACTTGCTTGCTATACGAGTGCCCTGAGAAGTTCCCATCGATGGGATTTGAGAATTTTATTAATAAATCCCTGTCCACACCCATGTAAAAAGAAATTTTGAAATAAATACCGGCCATGAATTTGTGTTTAACATAGACAGGGCCGCGGTAGCGCAGGTGGTCGTCGCTGTGCGCCGCGCTGTCGCCGTTGCTGTTGACCGTTACACCTTGTTTCAAGTAGAATAAACGAGGATATTCATGACGGAATGCAGCACGCCCTAACCTTCTATATTCATTGTTATACTCACCTACGCATATGGTTTCAACGGCTTTTTCGTCACCGGGCAGTTGCAAGTCCAGGTTACTCACAATAAACTGAATACTATCCCGACTAAACCGGTTTAAAATAATTTCCGTTAGAAAGGAACCGAGGAGTACCGGCGCCTTGCGCATCATCGAGTCGAAGATATCTAGGGTTGAGATGAGAATACTCACGTGTTTCTCGTTGTGGTGGTGGTTGTTCAACAGAGTCAGCTTGACTTCCAGGTGATTCAAGCAGAAACGTACTCGGGCAATTATAGAAGTCCGTTGATACGTGTACAGAAGGGTGTGGACTTCGTTGGTACCGTTGATGGGATTCTCATGAAGTGCATCGAGATACCATTGACAAGTTGTGAAGTGCTTGGTGGTGTACTCGATCCGCCGCATGAAGTGGGTCAGACCAAGGCAAGGCTTGCCGGTATGTGGTTGTAACCGTAAGTAAGTAAACAGTTTCTTGGCTATGTTAACTTCATCTGTTTCTTTTTTCTTGCGACGTTGTGAGTAAGAAGCGGCGTGTGGCGCCAGCTTGTCTTCTTGCTTCTTCCACACTTGCACATAGGTAATATCACGAAGTCTTTTAGATGGTGGGATATATACTTGAAGGCTGGTTACAGTGCTAGATGCAACGGATGACTCGTCAATAGCAACGGCTACCGAGGTCTCGGTATCAACAGCAACAGACTCGGTGAGACTCACCACTGGGTCAACTGCCGTGATACTTACTTCACTTGACTGCTCACTTGGCTTGCTTCGAGTATCCTTGCGGGATGGTGTGGATGGGGTATTGTTGCGTTTGATGGCAGTTAGACGACTCGATGATGGTGTTGCAGGAGGTGATTGCAGCTCTGTCTTGCGCTTACGAAGCGGGCTATTAGCTGACGACGGAGTGACAGGAGGCGACTCTGTAGTGCGTCGTTGGGACATGGAACCGGGGCGAAGAGGGCTGGTTTTCCCCTCTTTCGTTGTCTTTCTCTTGGGACTCTTTGGGGACTCAACCGGTGCGGCGACTTCCACCGCCAACTCCCGCTTCCGCTCCTCTTCTTGCCTCTTCAACTCTTCTTGATACTCTTCATTTGCTTGCATAAACTTGTACTTTAACGATTTATTCTTGAAGTTGACTGGCTGCACCACGGCGTTGACGGCCGGCCACGAAGGCGGCTTGGAAAGCAGCAATTTCACGTCATTTGGCCTCAAAATAATATCATTTTCCAGCCCATGTGACGTTAAATCCGAGAAATCTTGCTTTGTTAAGTCGAAATCAAGGTGTTGCGTTGCTTCCTCCATCGGTAACTCGTCTTGCCCGACGTGAATGATGTAGTATCCGGTGGTGATATCAGTGAAGATCTCAACAGTGCAACGTAACACAAAGTTATTCAGCCGTTGAATGGGACGCAACGCCATAACCTTTCTATCTAAGAAGATCCACGCCCCTCGGTACTGTTTCCGGCAACGTTCTAAGGGATCACGAATAAAACACAAGTCATATGGGACTCGTTGGATCCGTCTGCCTAAATCCCGCTTCTTGCGCGGCATCGACAGGGTGGACACAAAGACCTTGACTGTCTCCTTGGCTAGCTTGCGGATATTCTGCTGAATAGGTTCAATAGCGGGTAGCTTCTTGGCGTATTCCTCTAAGGTTTGGGTGTAGAAGCGACACGTCTCTACCGCGTCCCGGATGAGGGCGGTGCCTTCCTTGAATCGCTCCGCGCCCTTGCTTATGTTGTCCCAATACACGTGGTACCGCTCGATAGACGTCTTCCACAGTGACTCCATCTTCCTTCTGTTATTGAGGTTCTTCCACCCATTTCCATCCTCGAACACATCGTAAGACTGCTGCCAATCCTCGTTCACGTTGCTTTCTTCCAGCGTGTACTGCTCTATGCCTTGCTTGCTATACTTCATTACTCGGGTAATCTTATCCGCCGCGGCATCGATGCTATCCGTTGTGCGAATGAGGTATGTCCGCGCATCTTCAAACTCCATCAACTTGTTCTCTATCTCGCGGATACGTATGTTGTCGTAGTCGTAGTGTTTGATCAAGTGGTTATAGTGGCTGTTGCTCCCGGTGATGAGACCCTCGAGGATGCGGATGCGCTCTTTGATCTGATTGACTTGGTTGATTGCCGTGCGCAAGTCCATGTAAGGTTGGTAGTTATTCACGTCTAATGTGTACGATCTATCTAATTCTTCCACGTTACTCACTGTTGCGGGACCCGCCGTGGATTGATACAGGATGTCACTGAGGACAGGACTCGAGTAGAACTCATCCATTGGCAACGGCACCGTGGCACCGCTCATACTCCAGCTGCGAGGTGTGCTTGCAACAATGTCAATCAATTCTTGCGATAAAGTCTTTGGTAATAACGGCAATAGGGAAGACTCTTCGGCAGCTCTCAACCTAGCCATGTTATAGCTGCGACTCATGTCGTTGCAGCTAAAGTCAGCGTAATCGGGATAGAACAGTGCTTGCAACGCACCGAAAGTCCGACCAACTAGCTTGCTGCAACGGACATTCTTATCAAACATGGGTCTTACTTTCAATATCTCCCCAATCAATCCCTTCACCTCAGTAATAGTGAAGTCTTTCTCGATATACGCGCCTGTTAACGGGTCAATAGCGCGCATCCACCACCGCTCCTCTCCGCGTATCATCACACATGTACACACGGACTGATGCGTCCGGTAAGTCTCATTCAAATGGTTTTTAGTACGACATACTACCTTAAACTGACACGAAGCACATAAATCAAGTGGCTTCTTAGCTATGCGAGGGCGGTCGTAGAGCGACAAGAACGTGTACACACCCGACAGGTTCACCACCATGGAAAATAACGGCTTTACTAGTATTTTCACTCGAGATGCCACTGCTTTAGCAATGATCTCCGGGACCATCACATTAGCCGTTGTAACACATAATTCAAGCAGCATTCGAGCACGTATCTGGGCTTGCTTCGTTGATTCTTTTATTCTAAAGACACGGCAACGTGCGACATATCCGCGGTATAGACACTGCACACGTTTGATGCGTTTAATAGCTAGCTTGCGGTTACGCATGTATATCTCTGCTTGTGTGATGTCTAGCTCAAGCACGGAGCCTTTGAGGTACTTGGCTCGGTCGATCAGTCGGTGGATCAGCTCGAGATTACTCTCAACGAAGTGGCGGTTATACTCAACACGTAAGCGATCCGAGCATTTCTTGCGAGCTTCTACTCGTTCTCTTCCTTCTTGCACTGTTCTTTCAGCTAAATCATGGGCTTTTGCTGCACGACCACGTGTAAGACCATAGAATTCACCGCGATCCCCAACACAGAATATATCGTCATCGCGATGAACCGGCAACGATCGCATCTGTCCTGATGCAAACTTGGCACCGCGGAAGGTGTACACCGCCTCCTTATAGTCGTTCTTAACTGGACCATTATTGTTCTTCTTCTTCTTCTTAATCATGGAGTCATCTTGCGTCCCGAGTGTGCGAGTATCCGCTGTTGCCTCGTCATTGACATCGTCAGTGGTTGTGCTAGTTAGGTTGTTGTACTCACTAGGTAGCGATGAGTATGTTGCGGATCGCTGTAACGGATGCTTCACTAAAGCGGAGACATTGACTTGGTCGGGAATAGACTTACTAGGTAGCAACTCCTTGCTTAAAGTGGCGCTCTGGCCTAGTATACTCATGCCGAGTCTGAGGCGGTCATACACTGTACCACCCATAGCACCGCCTGCAGTGCTGGCAGTTGCACCCATCGAACTCATTGTGTTGGTCAAGAGCCTGGTGTTCATCGTGTCGCCCAACTTCGTACCGCGTCCAAATTCCAACTCAAAATTCAACGAATCATTTGCGTCCATTGTACTACTCAGCGCGTGGCTCTTCTTGAGACGTTTGGATCCGATTGCCGCCTTCTTTGCGTCCACCAACTGCTCTATCTTCCCCTTCAACGTGGCCATCGGGTCCAACGGACTGATGTACAGTGAATCTAGCAGTGTCTTGAAGTGTGGCACCGTCAGCAGCAGCGGGTTGTGCTGGAAGTCGTACTCTGGCAACGCCTTGGTTAGCAGCAAATTGTCAGTTAAAAAGGATAAATCATTCCACATTTTCTCCAGGTAGTTGGCGCCTTTGTACACGAAGTCGTTCAACGGCTCGTCGTAGATACTAGGGACCAGCGTGTTGGGCTTGTTGAACTCGTCCATCTTACATACTTCACATGGCAGATCAGCAGGGACATTGGAGGTGTGAGCGAGGTAATGTTTCCCGCATGAGCGAAGTCCAACAATCATTTTGTTGTCGTCGGGGATCACTTGGTGTGGCATAAGACTTCCAAGAGCTTTCTCAAACGCTAGCTGCGCCTCTTCACGTGTCTTATATAAGCCAACATTCTTCATATTGATAGCTTTCTTTTCCTCTTGAATCCCTCGTTTGAATGCTCGAACAGTGGAGTTAACAGCTCTTGATTGCGGGTACAGCGCGCTGCCTTTGTATGAGATGATCACGCAATACATCTTGTTCAACCGAGAGTCTACTCGGAATAAATCGTGCTTATTTGGGTCAACTTTAACCTTCTTCATGGCACATAAGCGTCCCCATGCACCTAGTGCTTCACTCACTTGTAGTGTGACCTCGCGAACATTATTAAACTCTTGCAAGACGGGACGCAACAGCTCTTCGGTGTTCAAATCAGCCAACACACCTTCATACTCGAGGTATTTCTGCTGTGCTTTCTCTGCTTCTAGGCGTAAGGTGTAGATACTGGCTTCTCTCATCTCGATATACTTGGTAACTTCGGTAGCTAACTCTGATTCTTGTCGAATGAACACGTCATTACTCGAGTCTTTACTCAGCATGTAACCTTGCGACGCCACTTGGTAGTTGATGTGGTGCGAGAGTGTTACGCGGATATTCAAGTCGGTGTTTGACATCAACAGGGATTTCTCTTCACCTTTCTTCTTCTTGCTCTGCTTGCTACTACTTTCTGATACATGTGTATCATCATCTTTGGTCTTCGTCTCTGGTGATGTAGGTGACGGAGGGGATGATTTCTCCTCGTGAACCACCTCTAAAGGTGCACTAACTGCGGTAGCTTCAGTGAGACCAGAGCTTTTCTTGGACTCCATCAATGCAGCCAACATAAACATCAAAGCTTTGTCATTCTCTTCGCGCACGTCAGCTTTCAACTGCTCGTTGTAGTAGGTTTGGAAGGTCTGATCCATGTTGATGATGCGGTTTCCAGCACGACTCATTTCTGCAAACCGCCGCTTAAACTGCACTGAACCATCTACAATTTTAAAGTTTTTTATATCAACTAACTCATGGAATGCGCGCTTTGACTTGCTATCTAGGATGTCGCCTAAGGAGGGGCCCTTGAAGGCATCGTAACAGCTTTCCGCGAAGATTCCAAGCTCAGGAATCTCGATTAAAGTGCATCGAAACAGCGCCCATCCGCGCACATTCTTATACATGGTGACTTTGCTCGACTTACCTGCGTCTAGGTACTCACCGTTTATCACATCTAGAGAGCAACCTTTTACTCGGTAAGCCAGGATGTTTGAGGAGGTGTCGCCAGCTCGCAACCTAGCTGAGATAGATAGATTGTTCTTCACAAAGGGAGTCACAGTAACGTTGTCATTCTTAGTTATTTCTAATACTGAATCACCGACGGCGTAACGGTCACGAGCTAGAGGATTGCCTGATTTACCCGTTGTATCAACCGTTACATCAGTAGACTCGTTGCTTCGTTTTCCTTTGCGGGATCCAGGAGGGGATCCAGGTGCTCTTGAACGAGTGCTTCCACGAGAACCTGGTGGTGAAGCTCGTTGGGTTAATCGTTGACCACCACGTGAGCCAGGTGGAGAGCCACCTCGAGAGCCAGGTGGTGAGCCAGGAGGTGAGTCCGATGACCGTTGGCCACCACGAGAGCCAGGTGGTGAGCCAGCTTCTGACCGTTGGCCACCACGAGAGCCACTACGAGAGCCACTACGAGAGCCAGGAGGTGAGTACGTATTCTTCTTACTCTTGATAGTGCCACTCAACTCTGCCATCAATGCAGAATCTAACAGATTTCTATCGAAATTCTTGCCGACAAAGATGTATCCGTCAGTTGGAGGCGTGATTTCTCGAGTAAACTGTCCGAATACAACGTTGGTTATCTTGTATTCTCCTTCGTCATTCTTGTCTTCACTCACTCTTCCGATTATCCAACCATACACTTTTCCTGCATCTAAATCGATGATAGGCGCATCCCCTTCCGCCGTGATTTGTATGCTTGCTCTGCTGTTGATCTCGGTGTTTTCAACTGCTATTTCTGAGCTTGATTCGGGATATTTCTCTCGCACTATACGCAAGAAACTATTGTATCTATCCAATAGAAACTCTAATTTCTCTCGATCTACTAATGCTTTTGCTTTGAGTTCTTTAGCTCGGCGTTGTTTCTCTACCTGCCACTCAAAATCATGATCATTTTTATACAATTCAACATTCTTTTGGATGCTAACAACCTCCTCCTCATTTTCATTAATGATGTCACGAAGCACGGCTACTTCATTGCGCCATGATGTTAGAGACTTGAATATCTTGGTTTTGTCCGACATATGAATAGTATACTCTTCTCTCTCTTTATTATACTTCCTCTGTTCTGCTGTGTCTTCGGGTATATGAACATCACCTATGTGATGCCTTCTATAGTCTGTCGCCATCACATCACTACCTATAAATACATTCGCTACATCTTGATACATTTTACTTTCTAGATCTAAATCATCCTTTTCTATCTTAGATTTGTCATGGAAATGCTCGCCTTTAAAGAACTTCTCGATCATTAAATCTGCCTCCTTTTCATCATGGTTATATGACAATTCTTGTTTATTCTGAATTTTATAAGGATCTAATGTTTCACTGTGCTGTCTACTTTTTACAAGGTTATCCGCACGCTTCTTATTGTTCACATTGCGATACCGCAGCGACTTCTGCAGGGAAACGATTGCATTATCTAAATCTGATGATTTTAATGATGATAAAAATGAAGCATTTAACTCACTACTTCTCTCATCATTACTTCTATCGAGTGACGCCGGAAATGGCCCACTAGCCTCTTCCAGTCGACTGGCGTCCTCTGTTCTCTTCTCTTCGTTCATTTACGACTCATTTCGCGCATTATTTACCATGAAATTGTATTTTTTTTCAAGTTATTCATGAATTTTACAGTTATCAAAGTCGGTACTGCACCATGCGGCCATCGGAGGAAGCGCATTACTAACTCACAATATATTACAGAGTGAGTGGGCGGTTGAGGCTCTAACGACTCTGTTATTGCCGCTTTTCTCTTCTTCCAGTAATTTTGTATTGTTTTATGACGTCTATCTACTTCCCTAGCAAAATAACCCATCCAACGAAGTTGGCTTTATCGCGCCACTAGCTGCATGAGCAACCTTAATATTCTGCGCGCGACACGAGCTATCAGCTGGTGGTATAGTAGTAATAGTTGTTCGAAGTTCTAACCACTTTTGTTAAGGGCCGCTCTAGGTAGGCGTTTTTTGGAAATACCTATTTTGAAGAAATAAATTCAGTCGACTAGGTATCCACCCTCTCTTGCTCCTCCATTTGCTCTACTCGCCTTACTCACTCACTCGCTTGTACTCACCCACGCAATAACTCACACATACCCTCTTTATTACTATTCTTTTACTTACTTTGACTTCTTAAGGAGCAACGATGGCAGAGACAGAGAAGGTTCAGCGCAAAGCAAAAGGCACCGAGAAGGTTCATCCAGCACAGATATTTGCCGAGGATATGTCCGAGGAGTGGTCTAAGGATGCTATCAAAGCGGCAAGAGATGCATTTGCATTAACTATTGCATCTGGTGATGTACATGCAACAATAGCTGATTTTATTAGGAAAAAATTTGATAGAGATCACGAAAGGGGCTGGAATTGTGTTGTTGGACGTTCATTTGGTGCATATGTAACCCATGAAATTAAGACGTACATGTACTTTACTATCCACCCTGGTACCTATATTCTTTTATGGAGATCGTAAAGTAATATAGGGATCACAGTATGCACACATTCTTATGGCTTGTAGACACAGTTTATATATACATGTATATAGTAAATCCTATGATTATTATTAACCGCTCACTCTCTGCTCTCAATCATTATCATTCAAACTTCGCCCTTATTTAGTGGGGTAACTACAGCCCCATATAACTTTTCACCCACAGCAATACCAACTCTCACCCCTTCAACAATCCCAGCAGGAATCCCTACAACAGTCCCAACTGCAGCAAAGAAAAGAGAAAAAAAAAATACCAATTTATTATATATTACAATTATATTCTCCTTTATATCATCCTCATAACTAGTTAGTTGGTGTCTATTTTACATAACTGGTTGATACTCATCAACTTTTTGTAATAATGTCTTGGAGTAGTTAGGACTGTAGTACTCCACCACCTCAGGAGGATAGCAATTATTAATCTGTACAATAAATTCGGATAATTTACCACCGACTGTTTCATTAAGTTCTTGTAAAAATTGTAATCCACCAGATTGTACGAATGCACGTCTAGCCTCTGCATCGGATGGTAGTAACTGTGCAAATTGACGCAATACGTACTTTTGCACCTTGACTGGACTGTCTCTGAGCAATGGTTGCAAGGCTGGCAAGTGAGTGCACTTGGCTAATATTGCCTTCAATGCACGTTTTGCTTTGGTTTTAAGATCTTCTGAACTCTCTTCATGCACCATACATGCTAGTAAGTGTCTCAAGACATCACCTTCAGCAAGTGCTCTTGCATGATCAGGTGTATGACTACCAACTTGTCCTAGTGTCCATGCACATGCAGCTTTAATATGATCTTCTGGTTCATTTACTAGTGCATCCTTTAATGGTGCAATTCCTTTAGACACAATCACAGCAAGAGCAAGAGTTTCAGAGAACGCAGAGATATAACCAAGTGCCATGACACCAGGCAATTTGTTGTTGCCTTGTGCTTCATTAACATAATCAACAAGAGCAGCTGCACCACCAGAATTTACTATTAATTTAGCTAATTCAGGAGTATGCTTTGATACCTCACGAATGCACATGGCAGCGTTCTTGCGGACCATTATATCACTATCTTTCAAACAACTTAATATTCTAGGGAAAATTTCTGCTTCAACAACAACTTCTGCTAAATCAACGGAGTGTTTGGATATATGAGCAAGTGCAGCACATACTTGACGTTTTAATTTTCCATCAGGATGAGTTATTAATGGTGCTAGATATGCGACTGCTCCAGCATCAACAACTGCTTGAGCTAGCTCAGGAGAGTGCTTGCAAATATCACCCATACTAGATGCAGATATACGTTTTAATGTAATTTCTGGTTCTTGAATACATAATACCATTAGTGGTACAGCTCCCTCATCTACAACATGTTGTGCTAACTCAGCGGTATGTTGTGCAATATAGCCAATTGCCCAGGCAGCTGCTTCCTTTACAGTAGGATCAAATTCCTCTAAGCATGGTATAAGTGTTTGTAATGCATTAGAATCAACTACTGCCTTCGCTAGATCTGGTGAATGTTTTGCTACAGCACGTAATACAAATGCTGCAGCTTTCTTGTAAAATCTATTTTGTTCAGATAATGAGTAAACTAATTGAGGTAATATTTCATTACCAACAACAGCTTCAGCTAGATCCTCACTGTAATTAGCTAATCGACCTAGAGCTAACGCAGCAGTTTGTTGTATACTAGGAACCTATATAAGTAATGGAGTAGTTAGTTAATAGCCACAATATGAATATGAAGAAGTTATTCGTACATTATCCAGTAACAATGGTTTTAGTAGCTGCATAACACCAGCATTATTCATAATTTCAATATTTTGAGGACGAGTGGCTGCTTCTGCAACTGCTTGAACAAATTTAACTCTTGCCTTTTGATACTCTTCAAAGTGCTGTAAGACCGACATTCTCTCGAGGTGGGTATCTGAACCGCTTCAACGATGCGCTAACAAATGACGAGACTCTCAAGTCGGTTTTTTGGTTTCCCTTTTTTTTTGGTGAATTTTATTCCAATAAAGTTGTAACGGTCGGCCTGAAATGGGGCCGGAGTTCATTTCTACGCCATTAATATCTAATTAAAAAGTGTTCAATTAGGAGAGCGATGAATGTGGCTTGACGCTCTCACTCGCACCTTTCTCCGCAATCGTCGCGTCTACAAATTGTGTACAGAAGTGAGTCAGGGCCGTGATTGGAAATATAACGATAATAGTCAAAAAATACAAGAAAACGAGGTATTTTGCTAGTTAGAATGGCGACAATTAGTGATCCGCGTGCGGAGGCCATGGAGTACTTGAACCAACACAAGGTTATTCGGTTGTTTGAAATATTAGGAGCAAAATTAGCGTATTTAAAACCCGAAGATCCGAATGGTTTCTTAGCTGCTGAATTGAGTAAAATATCCGCGATGCAGTCGCGAGGACAGCCTGTAACTATCTTTTCTGAACAAGATCTAGACGTAATGTTCACTGTATTTGATATAACGAATAGAGGTTACTTAACTCAACAGCAATATGCCTCAGCACTCTTGGCTGTTGGCATAGAAGGAGGAGTTGCGCAATGTAAGCTTCCAATTGGTGATATGATAGACAAGAAGCAGTTTGTTGCATGCCTACTGGCCGAAGTGAATAAAAGCGCGTTTTAAAGTAGAGGAACAAGACAACTATCTTGAGCGAGTGAGTGTATAAATTGTAGCTAAAGCTAAGAGTTTAAATAATGTACAGTATATTACGATAAATACATCTTTTTTCTTCACGCCTATAACTGCGTTGTAGTACCTACTGATGCTTATACCCGAGTAGGAATAGACAAAACTTCAATTTTATCTAATGCTCTAATAGATGAAACTTCACACTTTGATGCGGTGGAGTAGCGTTGGAATATGAAATGGTTATGACTGATGCTGCTGTGCATCGTCTGCACGTGCCTGACTATAACACTGAATTGGGCGCTACACACGTCTATTCCCAGTTTGCATTGAATGTATTCTATAGAATGTGGCCATTGATCATGCTTTTCAAGTTGAAGGACATACGACCATATTGCCAATGCTAACACCGACATTCTCACGCACGTAACCTCTGGGAACAACAGCGATATCTCTGCCAAATAATGGGCTAAATGCGTAGCTGCACTTCGGATACAACCTTCCAGTTCCATAGTCTGGTTATAAAAAACAACAAAATCATACACGTTGGATAAGTACAAGTCAAAGTTCAACACGTTCAGCACTACCTCCTCTATTGCTACCAACACATTGTTCTCCGATTTGCTGAGCTCATTCTGACCGTTATACACCGCACAATTCTTTAATTCATGGACAATATAGCTCATAGCTAAGTACGAGACATCCTCACATTTACTCGCGATATGCAAGCAAGTGGCACCGATGACGAGGAGATCCCACATGCTTATCGTCTCGTCGGAGATTAGCGAGAATTCCTTTGTGCCAGCTGTAATATGAGAATGGGTCGTAGAAGGGCGCAGCAGTTGCTGATTGCCGAAAACAACTAAATGTATAAAACGATCTAATATGGTGAAAGCAAAGAATATTGTTCGGTCGCACACGTTGGATGCATTGAACAGGAAGCTCAGCATCCACTCTACGAGCTGCGATCGACACAGCTGCGACATGTACGTGTGCGCCATCGACGAGTAATAAGCTGGGAACTCAATATTCAAACTTTTATCAGCGACCTGGTCTTCTAACTCTAGCAAATATTGTAGATGCAGATGGAATACGCTGGTGCTCGCCTCCTTCGGTTGCATAATATGAGTGATATCCTTAGTAAACACTCGATGACCCAGTGCCTCCTTCGCAGTGATACGCAACGCAGGATCACACATAAGAAAGCGAAGTATCAGGTCGTGATCGTCATTGTCACCGCTAGGCACCAGAGTCTGCAACCGGACTGTATCCCAATTAGGGAATAGTGCAGACTCAAAATTAGGTAATGAATTGACTTCCTTCCACGTGTTTTCCGACGGTACTCCTAGCAAGCGGAAGATTTGGAATAACTGATCTATCTCACTTGATCCGTGGAATAACGGCTTTCCTTCTAACATTTCGGCGTATATACAGCCGATGCTCCACACGTCAACTGCCGAGTCATACATCCTTTTTCCTAGCAATATCTCTGGGCATCGATACCAAAGTGTTATCACCTCCGTGGTTAGTTCTCGCCGTAAATTCACGTAACCAATCATTCTTGTCAAAGCGAAATCAGCAACTTTAATAGTTGCAGTACGCAGTTGCTCATCTAAAGTAGCACCTGGACCGAGAGAGATAAGTAAGTGCTTTGGTTTCAAGTTACGGTGCACTATCCCCTTACTATGACAGTATGAAATAGCATCTAAAACTTGTCTTAAAATATTTTGTGCATGATTTTTCGCTATTCCCTGGAACTTCTCTTGCCCTGTGCCATCAACGTCACCTTGCGACAAAATTTGTTGTAAATTAACTTCTATATATGGAAAGAAGGTATATAACTTATTCCCACATAATGATACTTTTAATAGTTCGCAGATTCCTATGTGATTCAATTTTTTCAATGCTGCTAATTCCCGTATCATGTAATACGTAACACCTTCTGGTGGTTCTTCATTATCTCTGGATAGTTTTGCTCTTTTAATTGCATAATCTTGTTGAGCTGGTCGGCAATACACATGATAACACTTACCCTCTAAGTTAGTGAGTGAATGAATGATTGAGTCAATAAAATGATGAATAAACTGCATTTACCTGTACCCCTTTCAATTCTAACTTTTATAAATTTAAAAGCACCTGTATTCAATCCTTTATTTCTATTGCTATCATAACTAAGTAGGCGATGGAATGTAGACATGATCCCGAACGACTCGGTAAGCCGACACAGATCCACATATCCAGTTAGTGGGATATCATACCATAGTGTTCGTGAATTCACCAAACTGTGAAATTTCTTGCAAATTTTCTGTATTTTGTTGTACGTATCCATGTCAAGCCCATGTTTACTCACAAAATAGCTAAGAATATGAATAATTAAACTATCCGGCAGCTGAAGAATATGAGCTGCAGAACTCAAGTGCGTGTAGCCCGTCAGGCTGCCCACTCGATCTGGTAACTGCTCCATTTTTACTATTCCTTGGCACTTTTCCATGGCGAGAATTTTTTGCATTTTAAATTCGTACCGGCGGAATCCAAGTGCCCTTTTTTTTGGAAGAAGTCTTGCAAATAGAGAGTTATAGTAAAGAAAATACTTTGTCAATCTAGTTGAAATCTTATCTAATTGCGATTGCGAGTCTTGCCTTCACTTTTCCTGCTCGCTGCAATAGCCAAACTAACCACGCTTGGATAGGGCGTGATTAGTTAGCCAATAGAAATAGACTACACATGAACCACCTTTAATGTGCTAGTTACCTTGACTCAGTTACTTTGTGACTAAGCTATCTCGTGACTAAGTTACCTAGTGACTCAGTTACATTGACTCACATACTTTTAAGATTCTTTGGAGCGTGCTGTACTGACTCAATTCTTTGTCGAGTTCTGCTGCAATCTATATTAACCCCTTTCATATTACCAGGTTATACTACTAAGTCTCACTCGTGATTAATCATACTAACGTCTATTCTTGGATTTGCAAAATAACCCTAATACCAACATGATCAATCAAAAAATCGATATTAAAACACACACCGCAATCGATTGATAGCGCGTGAGTGATAGAGTGAGTGAGCACTAGTTAGTGAGTCGTCAGTGAAGTTATTGCAAGCGTCTATCTGTGACTAATCAAGAAGGCAAATATATAATACAATGCCATTAAGGTTAGAGATTAAGAAAGAGCTCAGTGCAAAGAGTGAAAGAGTCAAATGCGTTGATATTCATTCATCAGAGCATCCATGGGTTCTATCGGCGCTTTATAACGGAAGAGTATATATTTGGGATTATTTATCTAATACACTTGTAAAAAGCTTTGAATTATGTGATGTGCCTGTAAGATGTGCAAAATTTATAACTAGAAAACAATGGCTCATTGCTGGTACTGATGATCTATTATTACGCGTATATAACTATAATACCATGGAAAAAATTAAAGAATGGGAAGGTCATACTGATTATATTCGTTACTTAGAAATACATCCAAATCGTCCTTATATATTATCATCATCTGATGATATGTCTATTAAATTATGGGATTGGGAAAAAGATTTTGAATGTATTCAAGTATTTGAAGGACATGCTCACTATGTTATGATGGTCAAGATTAACCCTCGTGATACGAACATATTTGCATCTGCATCATTAGATCGTACTATTAAAGTTTGGGGTTTAACTGCTGGTACACCTCATTTTTCATTAGAAGCACATGAAAAAGGTGTAAATTGTATTGATTATTATCCTGGTGGCGACAAACCTTACTTATTATCAGGTGCCGATGACAAAACTGTGAAAATATGGGATTACCAAACAAAAGCATGTTTACAAACACTAGATGGTCACTCTCACAATGTTACTGCTGTCTGCTTTCATCCCAGATTACCTCTTATTGTATCTGCATCCGAGGATGGAACGATCAGACTATGGCACAGCACTACCTATCGCCCTGAGAGCACATTGAACTATGGTATGGAACGAGCGTGGACACTGGCACCTACTGGTGACGCGAATAAGTTGGCGATTGGATATGATGAAGGCACCGTAGTTATTAAATTAGGTAATGAGAAGCCAGTAGCTAGTTTAGACACGAATACTGGCAAGTTAGTATGGGCAAGAAACCACGATATTCAAACCACTTCATTGAAAGGCTTAACAAAAGATAATGAAATTGTTGATGGTGAGAAGATAGCAATGAATATAAGAGATTTAGGTGCGTGTGAAGTTTATCCTCAAACATTAATGCATAATTGTAACGGATCTTTCATTGTGATATGCGGGGATGGTGAGTGGATTATATATACAAGTCAAGCACTAAGAAATAAAGCTTTCGGTCAGGGATTGGACTTCGTGTGGTCTGCCTCCGGCACTGGTGACTATGCGGTGCGTGAAAGTATTTCCCGTGTTCGTATATTTAAAAACTTCAAGGAACACAAGCAAGTGTCGCTACCTATGTCGTCCGCGGATGGGTTGTTCGGCGGACAATGTTTGAGTGTCAAAGGAAGTGATTGTATTATATTTTTTGACTGGGAAGAGGGTGAATTTATTCGTAAAATTGATGTTTCTCCATCTCAAGTCTTCTGGAACGAGGCAGGCGATGCGGTGTTACTAGCTTGCGCCGACAACTTCTTTGTGTTAAGATACGACCGTGATACAGTTGCTAATGCTCTTGCTTCTGGTAATATTAACCCTGAAGAAGGTGTTGATGGATCGTTTGAATTAGAAAGCACCATCACTGATCGTATAAGGACTGGTCAATGGGTAGGCGACTGCTTCCTGTACACTAACGGCAGCGGCAAGCTCAACTACTATGTCGGTGGTGAAGTGATTACATTATGCCACTTAGAACGTCCTATGTACTTACTTGGGTTTGTACCTAAAGAGGACCGCGTTTTCCTCATTGACAAAAGCTACAATGTGATCTCTTACAAGCTACTTCTATCAATGCTTTCGTATCAGACGGCAGTTGTTCGTAAAGATTTTGACTCGGCAAATGCCTTGTTACCATCGATACCAAAGAGTGAGTATGCTGCAGCAGCTAGATTCTTAGAATCACAAGGATACAAGGAAGAAGCGCTGCTTGTTACAACTGATTTAGATCACAAGTTTGAGTTAAGTATAGATTTACGCAAGATTGATATTGCCCAAACCGTGTTGTTAGAGTTAAGCGAGCAGAATAAAGGTGAAGATGACAGTGTAGATATGCAGAATAAATGGAGACATTTGGGTGACCTTGCATTGGCTAACGGCAATATTGCACTAGCTGAGCAGTGCGCCGATAGATCCAACGACTTAAGTGGTTTGTTGTTACTTCACTCCGCAAGCGCCAATAAAGCAGGTATGTTGGATTTGGCTAAGAAAGCAAAAGATAGTGGTAGATACAACGTGGCATTCATAGCCTACTTCACTGTTGGATTGATTGAAGAGTGCATTCAGCTGCTATTAGACACCGGGAGACTTCCTGAGGCCTGCTTTATGGCCCGCACCTACATGCCATCCATGATTCCTGCGACATTAGATGTATGGAAGAATGACCTTCGAAGCATCAATGAAAATGCTGCCAATGCACTAGCTGATCCTGCTAAATACCCCAACTTATTCCCTGATTTAGACTGGGCATTGAAAGTAGAAGACATGTTCAAGGTGCAACGATCGTCGCACGTACCAGCGACCTCGTATCCACTTGCCAAAGGTGAGTTAGATTTAAATTTAATTGAAATATTTAAGAATCAAGCCGCTGCTCCGCCAGCTGTGAGTGAAACCGTTACAGTCAATGTGAAGTCATCACCATTACCATCACCAAAGGCATCGCCATCCCCATCACCAAAGGCATCACCTGCTGCATCGCCTATTACATCACCTGTAAAGGAACACGACGAATCTGCTAGTGTCCCAACCATCACCAATGACGACCCTAGTAACGACGATGTAGACGTTGATTTGGTTGATGTTGCAGCAGAGAAGGAAGCTGATGACGATGTGGATAAGTTGATAGCTTCAGTGAAACTAGAGGATAACGATAACGCGGACCTCATCGACGACCTGGACGACGACTTGGACGGCAAGTGGTGAAGTAATATATAAGAGCGTCTTCTCGTAAATATACGATTAATTTCATATTTTGTTCTCTTCTCTTCCGTCTTGTTCGCCTGCTTCTTCACCTGCTTCTTCACCTACTAGCCCACTTGGTCACCTGCTGCGGAGGGCCTTGCCTGCAACTCCCGAGCCCTCCCAAACCGGTCCTGGAACTTCAAGTTCCATGACTTCGTTGGATCCAAAACAACAAACAAATCTTGTTGGATATCACGCCTTCAAGCATGTCTGCCCTTCTCGACGCCGATAATATCGCAACCAGTTGCACATGGAAGCTTAATGCTAAACAAACAGGAGAATGTCCACACGCTATGACGGGACGTATTCCACGTAAACCTCTTATGGATAACGTGTTAGACAACATAGGTAACACACCTTTGATCAGAATCAACAAGATTGCAGAGAAAGAAGGTTTGGCTTGTGAGTTATACGCCAAATGTGAATTTTACTCTGCTGGTGGTAGTGTGAAAGATAGAATTGGTAAAAGAATGATCGAAGATGCTGAAAGATCTGGGCGTATCAAGCCTGGAGACACATTAATTGAACCAACTAGTGGTAACACTGGTATTGGATTGGCATTAACAGCAGCCATTAAAGGTTATAGGTAGCTATTATTCAATAACTTTTCTCTTTAATTCCTTTTTAACTCACCTCAACTTACACATAGAATGATTATAACTTTACCTGAAAAAATGTCACAAGAAAAAGTTGATGTATTGAAAGCTTTAGGAGCAGAAATATTCCGCACTCCAACAGCAGCTGCGTGGGACTCGCCTGACTCCCATATTGGAGTTGCAAAGCGATTAAATGCGGAGATACCAAACAGTCATATATTAGATCAATACGCCAATCCATCTAATCCACTTGCGCATTACGAAGGTACTATTCACTCACTTACTCACTCACTCACTCACTCATTTACTCACTATTTATAGGCACTGCGGAAGAAATATGGGAGCAATGTGGTGGTAAAATAGACATGATAGTTATGACGGCTGGCACTGGCGGCACAATCACTGGAGTAAGTAGAAGACTAAAAGAGCTAAACCCTAAGCTTATTGTCGTTGGTGTGGATCCAATTGGCAGCATCTTGGCTCAACCAGCTGAGCTTAACAAAGGTGGTATTGGTTCCTACAAAGTAGAAGGAATTGGTTATGATTTCATTCCAAAAGTGTTAGATCGCAGCATCATTGATAAGTGGATCAAGACAAACGACAAGGAGTCCTTCTTGATGTCGCGTCGACTAATCCGCGAAGAAGGCTTGTTATGTGGCGGTAGTTGCGGCGCTGCAATGTCTGCAGCTGTTCAAGCAGCGAAAATATTACAACCAGGACAACGTTGTGTTGTATTACTAGCTGATTCCATCCGTAACTACATGAGTAAGTTCTTGAATGACTCGTGGATGTACGACAACGGATTTGTTGAGAAAGTTGAGACTGGATTGCCATCTGCCTGGTGGTCGAATCGCCGAGTTGCCGACTTAACATTGACTTCACCAGTTACTATTACACCTGATGTTACCTGCAGAGAAGCTATTGAAATTATGAGTACACAAGGATTTGATATGGTCCCAATTCAATCTGAAGAAGATGGCAAAGTGTTGGGTGTGTTGACTGAGGGCAACCTAACCTCATACATAACAAAAGGACGTATCAAGCCTGACGACCCATGCGTGAAAGGAATGTACAGACAGTTCAAGTGCGTCCAACTCAACACCAGACTATCTGACCTGGCGATCGCCTTCGACTCTGATTATTACGCATTAGTTGTTGCAGAGCAAAAATGCTTTAAAAAGGGTGAGTCGTCTACTCGCAGTGTCGTTGCGGGTGTTGTTACTCGTATTGATTTGTTGAATTATATATCAAACGAAGACAATGCTTGAGCTGCAGGCTAGCTAGACTAGAGAAGTCCGTTAGAAAAAGGTAGTGAATAAGTAGGGGTTTGTGTTAATCAAATATTATTTTCGGTACAAATATATCACGTCTAGTTCTACGCTTTCTTACCAATCCTCCGGAAGAGGAATGTTCACTGGATCGGGTGCCGTCAGAGTCACTGAGGTGGCAAAGTTACCAGAGGGCACCTTTTTAATATTCGATTGGGCAGGCTTACTGCTCTTCAAATTGCTGGAATGGTTTTCTTTCTTCTTCTCGTCAGACTTACGAACAGAATCGGTCTTGCTTGTGGATGGCTTCACAACAGGGGCTGCACTCTTGCTCTCACTCTTGCTACTACTTCCTTTCGCTGCTCCTTTACTATCCGCACTGACATTACCTCCTTTCGCTGCTCCTTTACTATCCACAACAACACTACCTCCTTTCGCTGGTTGACTCGCCTTAGGTGCTGCTGCTGGCTGACTGGTTTTAGGTGACTTGTGCTCCTTGGTGACGCTTTGCTCCTTGGTTGGCACGGCTCCTGTCATCAAAACATCAGCATAATTTACAGGTTTCTTAGGAACATTCACCGGCGCGGCGTTGTTGCTGCTTGGAGCTTTCTTCTTGTTTTCACTATTCCTCGATAAAATGATGGGAGTAGCAGAGGGCGCAGTGCCAGTCTGTGCGGGGGCAGAGACACCTCCTAGCAGCATCTTTTTCAGTAAATCACTTTTTGATTTATCTGCGACTATTGCAGACGGTTGGTGCCCTTGCTGCTCCAAAGGCGACACCGTGATGGGTGTGGTACTACTTGCTGCGCTATCTTTACTATCATTCTTTTTTAAAAAATTAAATAATGTTTCTGATTTTTTATTATTCTTATATTGACTTGCAACTTCCGTGGGAATACTTGCATTCTGCTGAGTGACAGCAGTTACTTCAGTGTCAGGCACAATAGGAATATTGACAACAGTACTCTGTGCATCGTCGTATAATGGCATAGGAGGCACAGATTCATAGGAATTATAGCCTTGTAGCATGTCATTAAATTGATCAAAGTTATTATAGAATTGGTTATAATTAAATCCATTCACATTAGCATAAGGGTTCAAACCAGGAGGAGGCAAACTAGTATCAGGCTTGTTACTTTTATGTCTCTGATACAATGATTCATCCAGAGAATAATTTGTCATATTATAAGATCCTAACCCCCCATAACTAATCCCGCTATCGCTATAACCTTGGTAGTAATTATAGTAACTATTGCTCTCACTGCCATAGTTGTTATAACCTGTCGTGCTACTAGTATTAGTTGAGTAACCAGGAGGTGCTGACACATCCGAACCCACCGACTGCGTCAATAGGTGCTGCAGCAAGCGCTGTTGCTGCTCATCCATGGAGAAATTTTCCATTCTTCCAAAATTATTTCTTTCCTTTTTTTTTGTAATTTTTGATTTTTTTCGAGAACAGCTGGTTGCTGGTTCCTTAGGTGTAGGAGTCAGCTAACCGCGACATAACACGTAGTGATAGAGTAGTAACAGAGTAGTAACAGAGCAGCAACAGAGCAGTAACATAGCAGTGACAGAGCAGTACAAAACTAAATCAAGAAACTTCATGTTTTGGGTTACAGTATACACAACATACAGCATGTGAACAAGAAGCACGTGTACACAGTTACGTCTCTTCCTCGCCCCATTCTTCGTCCGATTCGGCGTCTTTGGCCATTCGCAACGCTGCTTCGTGCTGATTGAAAATCGTTGAATCTTCTTCACTTCCGAATGAACTTGGCTTGCCACGAGAGGATCCGCTACCGCGCGATTCTTCCCATGCGAGCATTGCTTGAAAGCTCAGGCATCTGGAATGGCTCATGGCTATTCAATGACAATGTCTCGCCTTCGCAATCCCCGATAGTCCTTGCAGAGCCGTTGAATATGGGTGTGTGTTTGATTGAATCGTCCCATATTTTCAGCATCAGAGTCTTGGGATTCAGGACATTAACAGGAATAAACGATAACTTCAATTTATCATAATTATCTTCAATGTTTCTGGCTAAAAACAACACGTTCCTCGGGCTGTTCACATCATCTGCTTTCAAATGCAATTGATTCAAAATATGTCCTTCAGTTTTACAAGGAATGAGATGAGCCGCAACAACTTTTGATCCATTTCCAAACTCTTTCGTCATCATACATCGCACCAGCATCCCATGACGAGTTTTTATCGTCTCAGATGATGCTATCTTCTCAGCAAAATACTTTCTTTTTCCTGGAACTCGATCTGAGGTTAAGTTAGAAGGCGTATATGGATTAAAGACATTGGAAGCTAAGCGCTTCACATGAGGGACTACGACCTTCATCACTTCAATCAGTTCCTTGATATCTTTCATAACTATAAATTAGACAGTAGTTAGAAATGAATATCAAATATTTAATATCTTCAATGAGGTAAACCTTCGGATACCGAAGGATCGATCGTTCTAGCACAAGCGCCTACACAATACGTCGTTAGTAATAGAAAAGGCGAAACGAATAACTTCTCACCGTCTTCTCCTTTAAGATATAGATTCTTTTGAGCATAAAGTTCGCCTAAACATTTAGAAAAATTTATTATCAACTCCCTTTCTCCATCTGCCTTTGCTTGCTTGAGGTCTCTTCTTACCTCGGCGATCTCAGCTTCTAACTCCTCCATATCCCAATGTTGTCGTTATGTAGTTAGGTGATGCGCTTTACGATGAGGCTGATGATACCATAACGTAGACCATGTTTCTGGCAACTTTCCCAACAATTTTCGGGAATTTTCGGAAAATTTCGCTCAGACCAGCTACCTACTAGTACTACCTTGTAAGTGGCTTTAAAACGAAAGGAAGAAAGTTCTAAGAGAAGGAGCATCTGTTTCAGTCATAGCAAACAATAGAGGAATGGGATGTCACCAGTCGAAATCTACGGAGACCTCCCTAGCGTTGGGGAAGAGATCTACCACGGAAGATGTTGTTGGATTGCTCGGAAGTGATACAGCGAAGGGGAAAACTGTGGTGATTACTGGAGCAAACACTGGTTTAGGATTAGAAACAGCTCGTTGTCTGGCAGCTCATGGTGCATCTGTCATTGTTTGTTCTCGCAATGCTCAAAATGGAGAAAAGGCAGTGGCATCAATACTTGAAAAGCACCCAGAGGCGATTGTCTCTTCTGCTCAACTTGATTTAGGATCCCATGACTCAATCAGAAAATTTTCAAGTAGTTACATTAATCAGGAAAGCCTATACATATTCTGATCAATAATGCCGGTGTTATGGCATGTCCTAGAAAGCTTACAAGTGATGGATTAGAACAACAAATGGGAGTTAACCACGTTGGCCATTTCTTATTGACGACACTATTGCTGCCAATTTTGGAAAAGTTTGGTACTACCAATCAACCATCCCGTGTAATCAACGTTTCATCATTGGGAAATTGTTTATTTGCCCCTTTAGACGTTGGTGTTCGTCTTGATGATTTTAATGCAGAGAAGAATTATAATGAATGGATCCGTTACGGTGAGAGTAAACTAGCCAACATACTATTTACCCGCGAATTAACTCGTCGTATGACTGCAGAAGGAAAAAATATCATTGCGGTATCATTACATCCCGGAGCAATCATGGAAACGGAGTTGAAACGCCACTTCAACTTCACTAATCAAGTTGACATGGTCTCTAAAATCATATTCAACTCTAGAGTGCGCAAGCTAGTTTTTAATATGTATTATAAGAACACAGTGCAAGGTGCTGCCACATCAGTCTTCACTGCACTAAGTCCCGATATTATCCCAAGTGAGCATTACGCAGATTGCGGTTTGCATACCTTGAGCCCCGAGGGAGCGTGTCACCCTTTGGCAGCTGATGTTGAACTTGCGAAACGTCTTTGGCAAAAAACAGAAGAAGTTATAGCCCAAATTCATCAGAATTAAAGTGTCACCAAGTGCTGTGGTGCTTGCGCGAGGCACTTCAGTCGGACACCTGTCGATAGCGCATGAACGTGGGTGTAGAGTGTAACCTAAAATAGGATTTTTAGCTTGTAAGTAAAGAAACAAAAGGAAAAAAGACTTCTTCATCGAGAAAAAATTTAGTTACAACAGTGGCTAACCATATAAACTTATACGTAAAGCTCCAACATACATACTATGTCGGCGAAAACACTACTTCTATCTTCCATGAAGTTTCCTTTAAAGTGGCCACACCGCAGGGGCAACTAAGCATGTAATGACCAACCAAAGAAAGTTTGGCACCAAACCGAACTTGCAGAAGTCGAAGAACGAGTATTTACCTGGTCCCCAAACCATGATGTGAGTTGGATAACCGATTGGGCACATGAAAGCCATCGACGCGGCGTTCATTACTACCATGGCAAAAGGCTTGT
>JACCDO010544267.1_pt1 | contig 26189 bp, 15 predicted proteins | sample 7446101 | NCBI WGS metagenome assembly JACCDO01 (sample SAMN15323440, study PRJNA562643) | freshwater metagenome | isolation source: river surface water | place: USA:Blue River Watershed | collected 2017-08-16 | reverse complement strand
TGTGCTTGCTCATCAGTAACATGCAATACTGTACAACTTTACTTGAGCAAGTATGGTTTAAAGGGCGTTATATCTGATATGAGTAATTTAACAATGTTAACTTACCTTAATTTCGGAAATAATTATGATATGACTGGAAGTATTTCAGGAGTTAGTAATTTGAGCAGATTGAATTATCTTTATATTTATAACTCCAAAATTAATGATGATCTGTCATCTGTATCAAATTTGTTTGCTTTGAAAGAACTAAATATGCATAATACATACGTACATGGCGATTTCACATTCATATCCAATTTGAGTAATTTGAGTATTATTACCCTTTACAATTCCCAGATTAGTGGAAGTCTTCAGCCTATTGCAAATTTGACTAAGTTAACGTCTCTTGATTTATATAATACAGAAATTTCTGGGAATATGACTGGTTTACAAAATTTAATATCGTTACAAGAGTTGAATCTTCCGTATAATGATATTGACGGTGATTTGTCGAGTTTGATTAACTTGACTAACCTTACTACTATAAACTTGCAAAATTGTAAAGTCGGAGGGACATTGACGTATTTATCAAAACTAACAAATTTGATAGAACTAAATCTAGTGAATACACGAATATCGGGTGAATTAACAGCTCTTGAATTTCTAACTAATATGGAAATCTTAAACTTAAATAAACGATAATGCCTTATTTGGTGAATTACATCCACTTCGAAACATGCTGAATTTAAATAGTTTATACATTTATAATACAGCTGTTAATGGCACTCTAAATTCATTACGGAATCTTACTAAATTGATTACCTTGAACGTGTACGACACTGACATAAATGGAGATTTGTCCGCCCTCGAAGATATGACAGAATTAAATTATTTGTATCTTCAAAATACAGCTATTTCAGGTTTCGGTATTATTAGTTAAGAGCATATTATTATTAATTTTATATTGACATTACTTTATCTTAAAGGTGATTTGTATCCATTGAGAAATTTGACCAAACTGGTTGCCATAAAGGTTTTCGTAACTTCACTATGCCCTGATTCATAATACCTAACCCTTATTTCCAAAATTAGTTAGAATATACTGATGTCGCAGGTAACTTGACCCCGTTGTGCAACCTTACAAGCCTGACGGTTCTTCATTTGCAAAATACTGATATATTTGGTACTTTACTGACGGTTCTTCATTTGCAAAATACTGATATATTTGGTACTTTAGAACCTCTTAAAAATTTAGGACAATTACAAGCTATCTATCTCGATAGCACCTTTTTAAGTGGTGACCTGACAGCGTTGAGTCTTTTGACAAATTTGAATTACCTACATCTGCAGGCAACCAATATTTGTGGGGATCTGAATCCTTTAGCTTATTTGATACAATTAAAAATTATTTATTTGCACGACACTTATGTAAGTGGGGACCTTTGGCCTTTGTATGATCTGATTAATCTGAGCTATGTCACTTTATCGAATGCCTTAATTAGTGGGAATTTGCTTCCTCTTTTTGGTTTATCTGCATTGAATTATATTGCGCTTAATAACAATACACTGACTGGAGACTTATCGGTGCTATCAAGTATAAACACATTAAATTACGCATTACTTAATGATAATTCATTTACTGGACAAATACCATCATTAATTAATACATCGCTCACTTACTTCAATGTTGAGAGTAATAAGTTAAGCGATGTACTTGGAGATGATATATTTCCGGATACATTAGTCGTTCTAGATATTGCAAAAAATGCTATATCGGGCAATTTGCCCAATTCAATACTCGCTTTGCCGAAGCTCCAAGTTTTTGATGCATCAATTAACTGTATGACGCTTGAGTTTTCAAATGATGTTTGTCATTCAAAATCGATCGAGTACCTTATACTAGATGGTTTACATGGTTCAAGTTCTTGTAGATCAGTCGTCATTGACATTATTGATACTATATATGAACAAGTAGAAGTAGTAACCAATGTTCCCGACTGTATCTATTCTTTATCACAACTTAAATATTTACATTTATCTGGTAATGGTATTAAAGGCTCCCTACCTACCAATGTCACAATATCATCTAATTTTACTGAGTTAGCCATGAGCAATAATGAATTGACTTCAATAATACCTTCAGTTTTTCAATCAAATGTTTGGAGTTATCTAGATCTAAGTTATAATCGACTAACGGGTGACTTATCGCCTAATCTTAATGTAAACAATACAATTCATTTGAAAGTAAATAGACTGAGTGGTTTAATACCCAAATCATTGTATGAAACCACTTCGGTGTCCATATTGACTGGCAATATGTTTCAGTGCACACCTGAACAATTGTATCAGCTTAATGACGAAATTGGAAGTAAGTATATATGTGGATCTAATTCTTTTAATAGCGCTTGCTACTCATGTGCTGCTTTATTGTTCTTCATATTGATTTTGTTGGCATGTGCATATTTAACTCGCTCATATACAAGCGGTAATCAAGAATTTTATTATTGCAAAGTATTCACTGCCATTACAAAGCGCATAGATCATGTCGTTCATATGACAGATACAAACAGCATTATAACATCTCTTAGTGATCATAAAATTGAACATGAATTTGTTGATAGTATACAGAAATTCGCAATTCTAATGCATGATATGAAGAAATTTTCCTTTCTATTGACAATTGTGTTAGTATGCGTCTATATACCGTTGTATGCGACCTTCTCTGTTTATTATAGCACGTACACTTTCAAGTATGCATGGGTAACAAGTGGAGATTTTCTGTCTGGTGTGAATGTTGGTTTGGTATTATATGTCCTGTATGTCGTATTAATTGTAGTAGTAAGCTACTTCACTAAAATGTACGAATCTCGACAACACAAGCCTAACTCCGAGTTATTGCCTCGGCGCACATTCAGTTGGGTGGTTATAATACTTTTTTTATTTAGCATTAATCTTGGTGCTATGCTTTCTCTTAATGGCCTCTATGTTTATGTTTTACTAAACAAGGGTGCAGTTGAGATAGCAGCGATGGGTATTTTTCTAAGTATTTTTAAAGTTATTTGGACAAATTTAGTGATGCCAGAGTTGCTCGCAATAAGCGCTCTTTCATCATCTAATAATTATTCGAGCACCCGTAAACTGAATTTCTTAACTATAATATCAATTCTTAATAATATTGTAATACCGTGTTTAGCAACGACACTTGTAGACCCTCAGTGTTTATACAACATGATTTTCTACCCCGATGAGGTGACATCAGAATTTAGCAAGATTACGCATGATACATATTCAGATGGTACCTACACGAGTTCGATATACATCAAAACAACTTCATCATCACAATATGTTCCACCGTTTTCTTATAGCTATATGTTCATCTATTATTGTCTCATCATATGCACCAATTTACATTTATTCTGCTGTTATGTCATGTATTGTCCCAATTATTTCCGATTATTTAAAGAACAGACTACATAAAAAGATTGGAAATACTAAATTGAGTTCAAATATTAACGAACATAATAACGAATTAGTCCGAACTAGTCCCACCATTGAAATTGAAGATAATGAGGCAGTCACATCTGATTCACTTATAGGAGTTACCATCGTAAATACCCACTATATTACGACTTTTGTACTGTCAATTGTCGGGAATGTGGCAGTACTCATCACATTCGGAGTGATTGTACCAATCCTTGGAATCGCAATGTTTATTACCATAATATTTCAAACAACTTATACACAATATATTGTAGGTATTTATATTATTAAAGTTTGGGAATCCCAAAAGTTTGAGTATGCAAGTAAAGTAAGACTTTTGAGGAAATTAAAAATGAAGACCTGAAGGATTTAGGTGTTTTAAAGTAATTAAATCCATATGGCAGTTATTATTGTTCTTTGGAATATTTTATGGTTTCTTCGTATTTGACGTAATCGGCGATCAAGTGGGGTATCGTGGTGCTGTTTGGGCTCCAATAAGCTTGTTGGCAATCTTTGTTACGATATATTTTAATCCATTCTGTGTTCAGGTGTACAAATATGTGAAGGAAACTACACCTAACCGAGGTAACGATGATAGCACCGCCAATTTTGAGCAGGATTTCGCATCTGTCAACCCAATGAACTCGAATTTTACATAGTATTCATATCTATATAAGGGTTGCTTGTTGTACTATACTTTAAGTAGGTAAATTATTTAGTTAGAAGTAAAATAGTTTAGGAGAAATATATATGGTACGGTACCTTTAGAGTACCGTACCTAGGAACCTACATAATCGACGGGCCCGTGGCTCGTTATATTCAGAGGTAATGATAGAAATGATTATTTAGTAGCTTAACAATAATGTGTAATCTAATTAAACACAAATATTGCTCTGCCCAACACCTTTTATGGAACGTTTAATCAATTAAATGTTGATAACTCCTTTCTCCTGGGGGTTTAGTCAACGCAAGTCTGTACACTGCTTCTCAAGCTTAGTGCGGTGCTTCTCCTCGATCGGCACAACTTAATTATACTGCTTCAACACTAAAAACTCAGTGCGTGTGTTGACGTTCCGTCCATGATAACTAGTGTTGGGCAGAGGCAGGATATAAAACTATACTAATTGTTAGTCTTTACACCAACATGAGATTCAATCATAAGATGAATGACCAGTTCCTCGTTCGTAGTAATCATCTTGTTGTACTGTTGTGTTTACCCTTATATGTCGGTACTTCAGCAGAATCCGGGAATCCGGGAATTGGAAAAAATAAAAGAAAAAAATAATAATAATAAAAAGTTTTTGGTATTATATCATGTTTAATCTAGGGCTGTTCTATGACGAGTCCAAATTAAAATCTAGTCTCTCAATGGCTGTAATAAGAATGCAACTTCATGTGAATAAGAAGAACACAATCATTAACGGATTGAAGAAAGAAGTTGCCAAATTATTAGAAAATGATTCGATTGAAAAAGCAAGAATCAAAGCAGAGTCGATAATTCGCGAAGATTTCAACATTGAGGCTTATAACTTGTTGGAAATGTATTGTGATTTAGGAGTTCAAAGAATTAAGTACATCACATCATGCAAAGAAGTTCCTGTTGATTTGAAACAAGCTATCAGTAGTTTAATTTGGTCAGCCGATAGAATGGATATAGACGAATTAATTGAGGTAAAAAGACAATTTTCAAAAAAATTCGGTTCTAGTTACATTAAATTGGTCGAATGTAATCCAAGTGATGCTATGGTATCGGATAGAGTGATTCATAAGTTAAGTGTTGTTCCTCCTGATTTTCAATTAGTAACGAAATACCTATGTAACATAGCGCGAGAATGGAATATTGATATAGTTGAAACAAAACTGGGATTACCAGAGACGGGACCAATACCTACACCTTCTGGATTTTCTATACCTATGGCACCAGGTTCCTTTATTTTTTTTGCATCACCTATATTCCTCTTAATAATTTCAAAACTATAGGTTCAAAAATAACTGATGCTTATATTGAAGAAAGTAAGTCAAATATGTGTGTTAAAGTTCCGATATCATCAGCATCGCAACAATTAGATTCATTAATAATGAAACGTGATGATGATAGCGCGAAAGATACCACAGTAACAGTAACTGCATTTCCTATTACTAATGCGATAGTAGAAGATGTATTTCAGTATCCGGTGGTTTCAAAGATCGATGATTACTCAATTCCAAGATTTGTTGTCGAAAAACCTAGTATAGCACCTGTTTTACCTGCACCTGTCACTATTTCTGCACCAGTTGAAGCAGGCGATTGTAATATTGCTACGTATAAAGTTGAGAGTGACGTAACTTTATTTAATTGTGCCAACGTTGAAAAGGATGTAAGAATAGAACTAAATTATGATCTCGATAAGAATCCCAATCCAAGTGACAACAATGACCTTCTTGAGCTAGAACGTAGATTAGCTGACCTAGCAAAACCAAACACAGAAAATGCAACTCCAAAAGAATACAGTTTATGAAACAAGTTTAAAATACACTATGTACAATAGAATATTTGTATTTTTTAAAGAATTCAGTCATCTGTGCAGAAAAAAACAAGGATGTGATTAGTGTAAGAATAAATAATTGTAAAAAGTTTTTACCTTTGTCGACCCCTCCGTCTTCATCTGGACTTTCATTCAACTTTTTAAACCATGCAGCCATTTTATCAAAATCAATGCTATCAGTGTCATTTGGATCTAAAGTTTTTGCGAGATCGGAGAGTTCTTTCTCCGGTACGTAAATACCAAGATTTGTTAACAACGTAGATAATTTATCACGAGGAATTTTACCCTTTTTGTCTGGATCCAATTCACCAAATTTAGTTTTAAATAATCTTTCCTCAACATCGGCAATTGTTGGACCTTTCAATTTATCTGTTATTTGTGATTTTATTGTATCTGCGAAATAAGTTGATATCAAATACGTTACAACAATTATAAAAGTAATAAAAAAAATGGCTATTATGAATGATGAATACGAATATAACATAGGGGCAGTAGTTGCACAAAATGTAGCACTTTGTAGCAAGTACCCGCCGACGCAAAATACTATAAATGTAATTATACCAACGATTAAATAAAGGATAACTATTGTTGTAAATGATTTATATGGTGTTAATATAACTCTTGGTTTGTCTATATTAATTGTAACTGTATCGCCAAAAAATATCCAGAAATATGTTAATAAGAATAAATAACAGCAAACGATTACTATCTGAATTACACTATCGAGTGGATATCCACAAGACTCGTTTGAAGATGCAAATTGAACAATTACATTTTGCCCGGTAAAAATTATTATCAGTGCTAATATAGCGACTACGTAAGGGCCAATTAACAATAATCCGGACCATTTTTTGTAGTAAGCATCATCTTCAACAGGTATAGGTACGAAAGCACCTAAACCCTTCACTTTCACCTCTTCACTTTCTGGTGGTGCAGCAGACATTCTTTACAACCGCTTCGTGTCGCCCGTTTGCAATGCCAACCCCGCTATCCCGCAAGAGTGACTCTCTAGGACAGTCGAGTGAAGTCAAACACACAGTTTTTGTCTTGGGCAAAGTATTATTTCAATTCGATGAAAAATTTTATCAACTGTTTTGGTACCGGTGTCGTAATATTTTTTTTAACAATAATAATTATAAGTAATAGTAAAGAGTAAAGAGTAACTAGAATGGAATTTTGAAATAATTAAGTATGCAATAGTTTACCGACTCCGTTAAGTTCTCTCAAGTCTTATGGATTAATTCGGTAAAAGTGGTGAATCGTCGAATCATAATATCGTAAGGGATTGACTTCAAAAACGATTTAATCAATCCGGTGTGACATTGATAACATTAGAGTGTTTAGGTAGGATTAGAAATTTCTTGATATAAATATAAATCCCTGCCGGCTCAGAGATCAGATCTCTACATACCCCGAAGTGAAACGGCGAGTATGCGAGCAGTCATTCTGTGCTTCATTTTGTACTTTTGTTTCTTGGTTGATGGTTTTACTCACAGATTTCCAATCGGGCGTTTAAATTCTTTACATTTCTCTAAAAATGATGAAGTTATTAGTGAAATAAGTGCTCCAGATGTTAGTGATCATCCATCAAAAGTAAGCATAGTACCTAGACTTAATGTTGATATAAAAGGTTTAATAAAATGGGTAGAAAAATATAATGGATCTATGAGTGAAATATACATCGAACAATCAGATGAAGGTTGGGTACTTAAACCAACGAAGAATTTACAGAATGGTGATATTGTCGCTAGTATACCCAAAACAATATGTATATTTGCAGATCCTAGTAAATGTGTACTTCCTTTACTAGAAAATACTCAAAGACTTATGAATTCGCTTAATAAAAGTCAATGGAGAGCTCGATTAGCGGTTGCTCTTTTAAGTGAACGCGTAAGACCCAATTCTCCATATAGATCGTATATAAGAAATCTGCCTTTTGAGTTCTGGGGGATGCCTGTATTTTATTCAAATTCAGAATTTAATTTAATTCAAGATTTAACAATAATGTCCAGAACTAGGGATAGATGTGCATTTTTGAGTGATTTTGCTGAGAATGTTTTGTCGCCACTTCATAAGACAGATTTGGACCCGTTTTCGGGTCATCGTGCTGATGTTAATGCATTTGGATGGGGATTTGCTACTGCTGCAAGTCGAGCTATACGAAATCCGACAGTTATTGGAGATAATTGTCAGGTCATGATTCCAGTAATTGATATTGCTTCGCACTCATTTACTCCAAATTGCGAAATAATTGATTCTGGTGATGCATATGTGATAAAATCTATAAGAAATATTAATATGAGTGACGAGTTATCAATAAATTATGGTCCATTCGGTAATGATGAATTACTAGAGGACTATGGATTCACTGTAGACAATAATCCATACAATCAAGTTAGTTTACATTGCGACAGTACTTTGATCAATACTGCGAGATGTTGTATGGGTCAAAGTTCATCTTTGGCTTTTCAAGATAATTTGTTAAAAAATAAGGTTGATTCATCAGAAAAATCAATAGGACGAGGTAGTAATGTAATAATGGATAGATGGTTAAATGGTTGGCAAGTACAGTGGCTTAATGCGTTAAATTTACGTGGACACAATGCTAATTTCACTATGTCAATTTCCGGAAATACAGTTGATGGAATTGATGGTAAATTATTGGCATATTTAAGGATTTTGTACACCGATAAAGAAAACGATTTAACTAAACATGGGTATGATCCATTTTTACTACAGTCACATGGAAGCGTGATTGATGCTTTCAGTGAATCACACGTTTTAACGACAATAATAGGAATTTTGGCAATACTTATTAACATCGGTGGCTCTGATATTACGACCGATATTTTTTATCTAGTAAATAATGTAATTCCTCCTGATACGATTAATGCCATTAATGACAAGAGCAAAAAACTTATCGAAATAAGCGGTAATGACATTGTGCAACAAGTGAAAAATATGCTCAAAAGTTTATTCGATGTTCCACTTCCACCATCATCATCTCCTACAGTGCGTCGAATCGCATCAAGTTTGAGTTGTGATACGAATGAATTAAGTGACACAGTACCATCTGTTGAAAATCTTATTCATGAATCTCGCAGTGAGAAAGAAAATGATTCCAAATTTAGGCAATCTAAAAAGCAAAGTATTGCTAAATCATACGCCATGGGAACATTTTCCGATGATGGAAATTTAGTTACCGACACTGAATTGTTGAACAAAGTTGGATCTGGCATCAAAGTTATACTTTCAGCGAATAATGATATCGATGTCGCTAAATATGGGACTGAATTGTCGATTAATGTTAGGGAAATTTTACGGTTTAGGATAAGAAAGAAAAGGTTGATCGCTCAATTAATTGTGAAATTAAAAGAATGCTATGATAACTTACGCACGACGTCAAGTATTGATGACAATATTGTGAAAGTATTAAGTACTCATGATGATAAAGATGACCGTATAACTAAAATTAGAGAGTTGCTTGATGGTGATTTGAAAAATGATAATGTCCTACAAATTGCACAAAAAGTTAGTGATAAGTGGGAAAAACATGGATTACGTCTATAATACTTATACTACAAAAAATACAACTTCACAAAATGAAAAAAATCAAAAACTATTATTCCAATGTGTAATTAAATATTGCTAATATAGTTGATATGCTTCCTATAATCACAAAAATATCTAATACACCATTTAAAAGAAAATATCCTATCAAAGTAGATATAACAATCGCCCCTGATGTTGCGAGTGTTTTTAATATTGCATCAGCATATTTTAATGTAGCAGCAACGAGAAGCCCTCCTCCGGCTTGAATAAATGCAATCAAATAAGTGTTTATTGTCCAACCTTCACCAATATTGAAATCCATATCTTCGTTATAATTTACTTTTTCCCAGGTAACTATAGCCATTAAGAATATAATGCTATAAAAAGCTAACTGAAAGTTTCTTTCCCATATTGTAACTTTAGTACCTTGTTGTTTGAGCATTTGCTCAAAATAAATAGCAGAGAATCCACTTATAGTAACCATAATAAGAATAGAAAAAATACCTAAACAGGAAGTTAAGAAACTTCTGGGATTATCATAGTCATTCTCTGTATCATTAATTGCACATTCTTTAGGTTGATTATATGCGGGGGAAGCAACTAGTATACATCCTAATACTAGTAATAGTAATGCTCTCCATTTAGTTGAGTTAATATTTCGTCCGAGCATTAACACTGCAAATGCCGCAGTTGTGAATATTTTAAGCTGTAGCAATACTGTATAAGTTGCGGCTTCCACTCTTGCTAATGCATAATAAGACAAAATATTTGCAATTGTGTATAATATAACCAGTATAATAATTTTTTTAGAATTTACTACTAACCATAATAATTTATTAAATCCACTGCCTATAGCATCTGTTTCAGATTTGTCAGTTATAGACAAATATCCCGAAAATACAAGCTTCAATAATTCACCGAACAAAACAACTTCAGTTGTTGAGTAATTTTCTTTCAATATACCTTGAGAATATCTAGTTAGTAGCGCATGACCAGCATTTTGTATACACTACAAAAATGATTAAAGTTAAGGAAAGTAACACGAAGAAACAAGGCGGGAACTCACCAGAGTCAGAAGGATGCCGGTCTTGAACAGGAATGACACGTTTGCCTCATCCTGCTTCAACATTTTCTTGTTTTCTCAATTAGGTATTTTTTAATAAAATCCAAAAATTGAAAATCCTGAGGATCCTCAGGAGGAAGGAGTCAGGATCAATCATCAATCTCACATTCATTCTCAGATATCAATACGACCGACTCTCTGTAGGCTTCTATATATCGGTATATCGCAGCAATTCGATCCAATTTTACTTTTGAGCTAAATCTAAAGTGCCTAAAGTGCCAGTATAACTTATTTCACGCCCGATTTAAAAGCTAATCGTGTATTGCACTAACTACTACCACAACTGTGCCATATAAGTACGATACTGATAACTAATAGGCTAATTGTTTTAAAAATAAACAGCACCAGTACCGGTAAAGTACCTGTCACCTGTGTCAACTGGTAATCTACCAACCGGTATTAAACTTATACTATTACCATAGTTTACTGAGCACTGAAGGAGCGACCATCATAATACCCCAAGTCAGCACCACGGCCATTCATTCCCCTGATCAAACCCATCCTTGAGCAAGTGCCAACATGGAAGAATCGGCGACCGAAAGCTTGCGACTGTCGTTGATGGAGTCCATTGCCGCTACTAACACGGAGAAAAGACGAGGGACGATGCTGGAGTTTACTATTAAAGAATTAGAGGATACCATTAGACGCCAAACAGACGAAAATGCTAGACTGAAAGAAGAAGTAGACAAGCAACATAACGAAAACATGCAAATATCAACTGTTTTTAAAGATAAACAAATGTGTTGTATAGAATTAGATAATGAAAAATTAGCTCTTCAATTACAACATAATCGTGTAAATAGGGAAAATAACTTACATGTAGAGCGTGTAAAAATGCTTGAAGTAGAGATTTATGACAAAACTAAAGATTACAGACTACTTCAAGCTAATTTTGATGATAAAATTCACGACCTTGAAATTGAAATTATTACAAAAAATGCATTGCTCGACAGAGAAATACAAAAGAATAAATATTTAGCAGATAAAATATTGCTACACGAGGAAAAGATTGATCATTTGCTATCTCAAATCGGTGTAAGCGAGTCTAAATTTGTCATGCAGAAAGAACAATTTTTAAAAGATTTAGATTCAATTGCACGTGATAAAGAGTTATATAAAAGACAGTATGATGAAATCGTTGAAAGATATGATGAGCTCGAAAAGCGTAGTATCGCGATTGAGGCACTTTATAATCAACAAATTTCAAAACTTGTATCTAAATGTGATAGCATGGAAGAATCATCTTTTGTAAAAGATGACCATGACTTGAGTATCAGAAATTCATTGCCTTCATCGAGTGTGATAAGTGCTTACGATGCGGAAACAGCCGATTTCACCGAAATATGTAATAAACTGTGGTTAACCGAACGTAAATTAAACCAAGAAATGAATCGACGGATTGAATTAGAGCAGTCATTGGCATTAAATACAGCGAGTCAATTAGAGCTTAATCAGCGTGCTGAAGAATATGATAAGTTGTTGCACAGTTATTCGCAAACTTTAGATAAAATGGATCAATTAATTATTGCGAACGACGAATTTAAACGAGAAACGAAAGCTATGTCGGCAAAACTGGCTAATGCAGAAAGAGAGTTAGTTTCCACTGGGCAAAAATATCGCGATGTGACGTCCCAGTTACAGCATCTCTTGTACAACAAAATAATAAGTCCTAAATTGTCAATTGTTCCAGTTGATGATAACGGCACCGCCGAACAAATCATCAATAATAATTTGGTTACTTTTGATGACATTTCTCACCTTCAAAGTAGGAATATAGAGTTGCTCGCGGTTGTTCGTAAACTTTCTAACAATGACGGTTATTTCCCTATTTCTCCATCGAAAAGTGGCAGCAATGCCAAAACTAGTGACTCGGATATCTCCGAGGTACTCAAAGAATTGTCATCTGCGACAGAAGCGTTGAGTTCTGCTCATGAAGTAGTGAACAGTCTAACTGTTCAACGAGACATGCTCAAAAATTTACTGTGTAGTAGTAAAGCTGAAGTGTCCGAGAAAATAGATGAGCTTTTATCACCAAGTTCGGCGAATGAGATGAAAGTTGTTATATCAAAGCTTGAACATGAAAATCAAACTCTAAAATCAGAATTAGCACAAAATTTGGATAAAATGTTGCAAAAATCCAATACGATAACGTCATTACAAGGTGAGTTGACTGAAAACTCCGTGAAACTAACACAATTAAATACGGACAATAGTATGCTTCAAGAAAGGTGTAACCGATTGTCTGATAAAAATATTATCTTGAATGCTGAAATAACCAGCAGCGCAGACCAAATGAAGTCGCTAAATAACGAAATTGTTACTTTGCGTAACAAAATACGCTCATTAGACGTCGATCTTAAGATAAAATCGGAATCATTTAATCGCGCAAGTAGTGAATTGTTACAGGTGAAAAGCCAATTGGAAACGGTGAAGGCAGATGAAGCGAAGTTAATGGAACAGTTAGTATATGCCCACAGAGAAATAGAACAGAAAAATGCGATTCTTACCACAGTCGAAAAAATTGAATCTGATATGAGGCATAAAGAATCTGATCTGATTATTTCCTTGACCCAAGACAGGGATGCGTTAGTTAAAAATCTTGAAAAAGTGAGGGAAGAGTCGGGTGCGACTATTATGTCATTGCAACGACAGTGTAGATATTTTGAAGAGGATATTAGTACTTGTAACAGAAAGCTCAATTTAAGCGAATTAGAAATATGTTCATTGCGTGAAAAGCTGCTATTAGAGCAAAGCAATTCGAAGGTTGCATCTGAAAAAACTGAATTATTTGATAAACAAAATACTTTGTTGTTAAAAAAAATCGCAAGTCTACAGGGTGTTGGAGAGACCAATTTTATCACCGCGGATGAACTAGTAGATAAGCTTGCATTAGAAAAGGAAAAAGCGCTGAATGAGTCCTTGCAAGAAGAATTAAACTCCGCTAAGTTGCACATTAGTGAATTACTTAAATTTTCATCAGGAACCGAGTCAAAACTGAAGGATGTGGAGGAAAAGCTGAAGAATATTAACACCTCGAACGATACCGAATTTGTCAAACTGCAAAACGAATTGATTAATTCGAGTAAAATAATCGAAGAAGAGCGAAATAATTTTAGTAAATTACAAAATGAATACAATAGTGTGCAAGCCACCTACCTGAATGAAGTAAATCTAAACACGGAGAGACAGAATGAGCTTATGGATGAAATAACTTCATTAAAGCAAAAAAATGTTGAGTATCGCAATGACTTGGAGGTTTTCAAAGCCGAATTAATTAAATTTCAAAATGCTGCGAAAGTTGCTTTCACCAATTATGAAAATGAAGTCGCCATTAGAGTGGAGCTAGAAAAAAAAATGAATTCGTTTCCATCAAATATTTCGTCTACTGCCTCTCATCAAAATGAACTTTCCACGGAGCAATTTGATCAATATGACAACCTTCGTCGCATTAACGAAGTTCTACACGGCCAATTACAGTCTCTTGGACTTCAATTAGATAGAGTAAGAAATAGTTCTAAGGGTGTGGATGCAAGTTTCCCCATAGACGTTGATAGAGATGCTGAAATTGAAGAGCTTCAGCGTGAATGCAGCGAATTACGCGAAGTTGTTAGATATATTAAACGCGAGAAAGATTTTTGTGAAACTAAAAAGTCCGAGTATGAAATTCAGTTGGCACACTTAAAAGGATCCCTAAAAGCATCGCAATTGCAACTAGAAGAAAGTCGAGCGGAATTGTTGAAAGAAATTGAGCGTAATAACAGTGGTCGCAACAAATCGGAAGAGTTTAACAAGCTACTGGTCGAGGTAATGCAAATAAACATAGTCAGAGAAAGTAATGCGCGCCTAGTATCTATTAACCAACAGCTCACGGATGCTAACAATAAACTAAAAACAGAAATTGAAGAATATAAAAGCACAGCCACGCCATTAGAAGCACAAATAAGCCGCCTAAGTAAGGAAAATGAAAATCTGTCTAAGTACAACGAAGTTAAGAGTAACGACCTTGCCACTTTGCACAGAAGACACGAAGAATTGTTAGGAAAGTATAAAGCTGTCGATCCCGAAGCATATCAAGCATTAATGGCACAGCTTGAAGTAAAAGATTTGGAAATTGAAAGATTGCAAAAGCTTAATGAAGATATGGATGCAAATAATGATAAATTGCGTACTAGACTACAAGATTTTAAAAACCAAATAGCTACGTCTAAGAAAGAAAAGGTAGAAGCGGATGAACGCTGTATGGATCTTACATCCAGTGTTGACACCTTTACAAAAGATTTAGATTCAGCAAAGTACGAAATCGAAAGTTTGAAAAAAGAAAATGATGCGGCAAAAGCGACAATAGAATCATTAAAAAAGGAAAATGCTATAGCTAAGAATGACATAGAAATATTTAAGAAGGAGACCATCAACAAAGCTACTATCACTCCGGTAGTTAGTACAGCAGCACCGCCTAAAGGTAATGATAGTGGCGCTGTTGTTTCATCCTTATCAGATGCTATTACTAAAAAACGAAAGGAATCGGAGTCTGGTGATATTTTTGAAGCAGATAAATCTCCAGTGAAAGAGACTTTGGGTAAATCACTCGATGAAATGAAGCATCAACTTAGATTGAACATGTCTCAAAAAGTTCTAAGTGATTTACAACCGCCAGTTCCAACTAGTGGTATCATAAGTGCATTAGGTGCACCACTCACTAAAAAGAGTAAAGTAATTTCTGATGGTGAACCAGTTGCCTCACTTAATCCTAATGCCACAGAATTTACGCCGGGAAAAGTAGTAAAAAAGGTTAAAAAAATCACAAAGAAGATCAACGACACCGACGAATAGATCCGTTCCCCTGTATTACTATAACTACATTTCACACTCATTATGGATTTTGATTTTCACTACCTCAAGTTCCGGGCGAGTCACTAGGAGGACCACAACTGAAAACGTCAATTCTTCTAACGCTAATTCAAGACAAAAACGTTAGACGTTATTTTTGAGCGCTATAATAGCGGACTAGCAGTAAAGTACACGCGCGGTATCGCTTGCGGACGACGCGGACCATTGACATGCACTGAAAATGAGAGCTTATTTATTACTTTTGCTACTTATCAGTCAACTTTGGCGTACGTATGCCGTGAAATATATCAAACTTGGTGGTATATTCTCACCAGTTGATGAAAATGGTGATGTAGACGGAGACCAAGCTCAATGTTTGGCTGCATTTATGAAGGGCATCGATGATGTAAATAGCCTTGATATTATGGATGGATATCAGTTTAAAGTGGCTATTACTTCAGCATTAGATAGTTATGAAGGGTTGAGCGCTGCTGAATATTTATCCGATGTTCCTTTTACAGCGGGATCCAACACCAATGCCGATTATTATTCTAATAGCATGGTGGGTGTTGATGCAGTTATTGGTTCAGGTAATGATGACGTAACAAAATCATCAAATTTAGTTTTTCCTAGTTTTGGTATAGTTCAGTTACATACACGAGCCATGGAAACCGCTTTAGGCGATGGGCTTACATATACCCACAAAGTTCAAACGACTCCTCTAGATTCGTTCCAGGGTATGGTATGGCAGAAAATAATGTGTGACACATTTCACTACAGAAAGTATACCGTATTTGCCACTAATGATGAGCGAGGGACGAAAACATCAATGGAATCTGGTGATAACACATATTGTGAATTGAACAAGTTATCTGAACATTTTTTTCGTTTTTCTGATACTGATTTTAGTGGTGTTATCGCCCAAGCAAAACTTGCAGGAGCGAAAGTATTTCTACTTGTTATGCCAGCAGCTACTGCTGCTTTGCTGATAGAACAGGGATATGATCAAGGTTTATTTCACGAGGGGACGCAACTATTCGGTATTGATTTGATAGGCAAAGGTAATGAAACTATTAACTACATGACCACAAAAGACCCAGTGAAAATCAAGAAAATGATGAAAGGCTTTATGACCGTTGAGTATGAACCATCGTACAATATTTTAAATGCTGGAGCCGGAGCCAATTTTTTAAATGCATTTAGGAATTTAGCTGCTACTAACGGTACTAGTTGCTCTACGTCTGTAGACGATGCTGGAAACTACCTATACCAAGCAGGTACTTTATGCACTGGTATATCAGACTTTCAGTCTATCACACACCAGAATATTAGTGGTTATGCCGCCCATGCGTACGATGCAGTATTTTCAATGGCGTATGCTTTTAAACATCTTATTCATAATTTGTCATATAGCTCATTTGATCCTGAGGATGACGGTTCACTGCTGCATGACGTATTGACAACCAACGTTTCCTTTAATGGAGCCACTGGGTATATCAAATATTTTATTGGTATGCCTCAATTTTCATGGTATGCCTTAGGTGACCGCGAGGAGGGCCATACATATAAAGTGAAGAATTTCAATGCGGATATGTATGATGATGATGTCTCTGATCCATGGGCATATGTTGGATATTGGCAACTCGAAAGTAATGGGATTGTATGGTGTAGTAATGCCGACATTTGGTACGGGGATAATTGCAAAGAAGTCGTATATAACACTTATAATGGTGAACCTGCTGTTGATGGCGAAGGCTACACTAATGCTAAGGTGCCCAGATATGTAAAAGTCGGAGGATACTTTAATCCACATGATCCGAACCAAGCTCAATCACTCGAAGCATTCATAATGGCAATAGAAGAAATCAATAATAGTACAACATTGTTGCCAAACACAACTTTAATATATGCGATTGATGAGGGGGAAGGATTCCAAGGCGGGTCTAATGCTGCGAATTTTTTAGGTGACGAAGCTTTCGCTTCAGGAGTTGATATAGTCATCGGCCAAGGTAATGATGTCGAGACGTTTGTATCAAATAAATACTTCCAAGACTTGAAGCTACCCCAAATCCATACTTTGGCCCAGGACACAATGTTTGGTATTGGTGACGACTTTCCATACAAGATTCAAACTGTAATAGTCGAAACGTATCAAGGAATGGTGTGGCAAAATATTTTGTGCAATTACTTTGAGTGGGATAAGTTTGCAACCATTGCAATTGATCTAGATTTTGGATATAAAATAACCATAGAATCTAGCGACCTTACGTACTGCGCATTAAGAAAAATTGCCGAAGAATATGTCAACGCAAATATCGGCGACTCGTCATTAAACGACCCTACTCTAATGGAGGATATGGACACTCTAGTCAAGTCCTTAAAACATTCGGGAGCCAAAATATTCTTTCTTGCACTACCGGCTAATACAACTGCGAGAGTTATTGAAGCGATGTATGATGGTGGTTTATTAGGGTTTGGTACGCAACTTCTAGGTATTGGTATGAACACCATTCCAGAGTTGCTATTAGGATTCGAGACGACCGATCCTAATAAAATCAAAGATATGATGCGAGGATACATGGGAATTAAATATATTCCTGACTACTCATTGCGCGAAGCGCCATATGGCACTAATTTTGTCACAAATTTCTTATCTCGAACGGATACCATCAGTAATGTTGGTGGCGTGAAATCATGTGACGGGACACTTGACGATGCAAGTAATTACTTTTTATATCACTACCAAAATGATAGTACCATATGCACTGGCTTGGAGTATAGTGGTTTGGGCGAATTGGATATAAACCCATACGCCCCCCATGCATATGATGCCGTTTATGTCGCGGCACATGGTATGCATGATATGTTCTATGTAAAAAATCTCACCTCGATTGATCCTGATTTGTTAGTTGAAACGTTACTGACAAATATAAGCTTTTGGGGCGCCACTGGCTACCTGAAGTTTTTTGAGGGTATGCCATTGTATCGAGGTTATGGGAGAGGCGACAGAGAAGTAGGCCATACTTTCTTAGTGTACCAATTTCAAGATGACCATTATGATGAGTGGAATGCAAGAAGGTTGATGGCGTCAGATACTAATTTTGACTCTAAGGTACAATCTAATAATGTTAACAATAAATATCAGAGTAAAGATGAGCTAGAGGGTTTTGCATTAATCGCTAAGTGGACGGATGTTAATTCTTTTGAAGCATGTACTTCTAGCTATGATTATTGTTATCAGGCTATATATAACTCACCTAGTGGGCTACCAGTGGATGATTCTCCTCCAACAATTTATATCAGGCATACTCCCGGACTTCGCGGTTTCCTGATATTTTTGGGTGTATTGACCATTATGTTGAGTACGTCTTTAATTCTCTTCACTATTTACTATAGAAAGGCGAACCTGGTGAAGCTAACTCAATACTATATGACATTATGTACATTATTTGGCGCATTACTCTGTGGTATTCGCATCTTGTTTGATTCGCAAGACTTAAGTAGCGAGAAATGCGTCAGTGAGGTTTGGATCGGTCATTACGCATTTATATTCATGTTTGGATCGTTATTCCTAAAAACATACAGAATTCACAGGCTTCTAAACAATAAAGGTTTCAAAAGAGTTAAATTTTCAAATTTGAAGTTGATGATGTTTATGTTGTTGTTATGTGGCAGCGTTGGAATATACTTGATAGCACTAACAGTTGTTGGTGTTCCCTACATGAGGGTGATTAGTACTACTAGCCGCAACCAAGAATATATTTCATTTTATTGTACCACAGAAAACCCCAAATTTATGGTAGCATTGTATGCTTTAGAAGCTATATTTTTGATATTTGGTGCATCGCTTACGTGGGCAGTTAGGGATGTAGTTGACAGTGTCAATGAGTCGAAGTCCATCGCTACTGCAATATCCTTCATTTTTATCATAGTTATCTTCGCATTTCCTGTTATTTACCTCACCAATGTGGACACAATAATCCAATCAGTTCTGAGTGCGGTCGCATTCACCCTCGCCTCCAACATAACCTTGATTATATTATTTATGAAAAAAGTGACAATTTTATACAACGGAAATGACGTCGATGGTATTTACGGGAAAATTGTACCAAGAGATTGCCCAGTTGGCTTCTATACTGTTGAATTTTCCGTTAAAATTGCAGCGGATTCTAAGTACAAGACTAAACCACTCGCTTCTAATTCCGATACAGCCACTCTCACGGTCAATGGTGTGGATATACTAAGTGATCAAAAATTCTTAAAAGGATCATTCGAGCATAAAGTAAAAGTGTGCCGAGATCAAGTAGAATTATGGAAGCAATTATTACTGCGTATTGAAGACGGCAGTTCAGGTGGAACAAATTCCAAAGAGACGGAATCAAATAAACCGTCTTCAGGTGTCAGAAGTGGAGACAAAATATCAAGTAAAGTAGAGTCAGCAGCAGATCCAGAAATGGCAACTAGTACAAACAATTATATAACGGCACCAAACAACAATTTAATTTCGGAGGCTTAGATGTAAATATTAGCGATTTATCAACAATAGTGCGTGTTTTTAGTGTGATTCTTTTACATTTTATTTTATTAATGTAACAAATTGATTTTGTATTAAATATCTAGATTATCCTATAGACCCCATTTCTGTAGACAGACTGCTCGCTGATAAGAACTTTCTGCAACTAAGTTACTTTCTACAACTGACATTTTCTAAGACGCCTTTCAGAAAGACTCTTTCAGAATCATTCTACTTCACACATTCATTGTGCGTAATCCCTATAAAAAATAGGTAGCGACAACGAAAACCCGTCTTGGGAAGTAGGAACTGCCACACGCGGAATGGACTTATGGACTGGCTTGTTGCTCTCGATCTACTCGATTTTTGCGCTAGGAACCTTCTTTTTGGTCTGCTTCTCGGATACTTCCAACAAGGGACTATTGGGTAAAGTGTCAATATTCGTCGAAGATGATATTACCTCCTTCATCTCTATTGTTATAGCTCGGTTATTTGGTGCCAAATGCCACGAATGTTGCCGAGATTCCTATGATTATGTAGTGCACGAGAGAAATCCATTGCTACAAATGCTGTATTTATTCATTTTAAACGGTGCGTACATATCATGGTTATTATATGGACAAGGACATCTCTCGAATATGTACCTAGTCTCTGACATTCATGCTTATATTGCATTTATGTTCATAATTTTGTGCCATTTTTCATTTTATTTAGCATGTAAAACTAGTCCTGGTGTTGTAACTAATGAAACATTAAAAAAATTTAATTATCAACCATATGATGACATATTATTTGAGAAAAATAATATATGTAAAAGCTGTAACATTGAGAAGCCTGCTAGAAGTAAACATTGTTCCTTATGCAATCACTGCGTTCCATTATTTGATCACCATTGTGTTTGGTTGAATCAATGTGTCGGAGAATTGAATTATAAATATTTTTTGTTATTTCTATTTACCCATGTAATATTTTTTGCATATGCGTCATCAGTATTGGCGTTAATGTTACTCAGTGAAATATATGACCCAAAAATTATGTTGATGAAGCGAAGTTTCTCAATAGCTGGTACAAATGAAACCATAAGAGGAGATAAACTTCATGTGATTTTAAACTACCTACTCTCTAAGTATACTGGCATTGTGGTCTTATTTTTGTTGGTATTTAGTATGTTCATAGCAATGACTGGTTTTTTCTTGTACCATATGTACCTAGTCGCTATTGGGCAAACCAGCAATGAAACCTATAAATGGGCGGCTGTCAAGAAAACGTACAAGAAAATGTTACATAATTATAATACGTACAAGGCTTCAGGTGATAGTGATGACGTCGGTCCCAGTAATGCGATTAAATATGAAGGTGGTGATGAGAACAGCGTAGGATGCGTAGCCTCTGGGGCTCCAAGTAACAACGATAGTAAACCTAATGTAAATACGTTCACACCACCACCAGACCCTGGTGAATTTCCAAAAAATATATATAATAACGGATTTTTCAATAATTTAAGTTCAATTATCTACCCCCATTCTCAAAGGACAAGTACAATCGGCTCGCGTCAAAGCAAAAAGAAGTCCAAAACAAAACTGAAGTAATTGCGTACTACCGCGATACTTGCATTATTTATAATTGTCTACTACGTTAACCGAAAACCAATTTGATTTATTTGGTGATAATTGCATAAATTACAATGGCGACATTAGCTACATGAAACAATATCGATGCTATAAACAAAGAGAAGAAAGAATTTTCACCAAGAATTTCTAATTTGTACGCATGAAATAACCAAACGGCAAGTGCGAGTAGCCATGACAGAGTCAGTGAACACAATGCATTATATGTGAAATCACGCCTTTGGTCCTTCAGTAAGCGCTGGGACAATATCATCGGTATAAAGCAGATATACCACATGAAATACTGCGCCGTGCAAACTGTGTTGTAATTGACGAATATCATCGTCAGCAATAGAAACGTCTGTGAAAGGTTGGACTTCGCATACGGAATCGATACCCAAATCGTCAATAGTGCCGTTGGAAATATCTTTAAAACAATCTGAATAAATCTACCGGCAGTTTCGTGTGCTATAAGACCACTGAATCCGTGAAATGAATTGAATTGATTTAAATATATTAAATAAAAATGGGGGGAAAAATTATGCCTGAAATCATTTCTGTAGACATAAAAATGTGAGTAATAAGTTACGTGTAACTACATGATAATGATACCTTTGGGCGTGATAGTATAGTGCATTAGACAAATACTTGTCACCATAGTTATAATAAGACAGTGATATGCATATCAGCATCGTGGCAATTGCACCATGAAAGAAACAAATTAAGTGACGTACGTAGCGAACAGAGAATATTTCACGAAAAGTGGAAATATGATCGATTCCTAAAATAAACAATGCAATTGCCAGCGAGTAGATTATCGGATATATTCTGAAGTATATAAAAAAACCATATAAAACACCACCGATCACATTGTTTTTCTTAACTTGGACCAAATACAGCAACATCAATGCCACTAGATTAGTAACAGAATCAGCATTTCCGCGGGTGCAAATATTAATAGCCAACGGATTAAAAGCCCAACTTAGTGCTAATAATAAACTGATATTTTTTCTATAATTATAATTGCCATTGGATATCTTGGTCGAATTTATTATATTGTATATCATGTACACGTTAAGCACATCAAATACAGAGAAAATCACTTTACCTAATGACGGAATATTATAATATACTCCAGGGACTACCAGTAGAGCTATTAATGGAGGATATCGGTAACTAAATCTGTCATATGGTGACTGGCCTGCATAAATAGCAAGTAAAATATGGAATACATGGAATTAATGATGATATACCTTGCGTGATAAACTCAGCAGCATCAGTGAATACATGGTAATCAATATCGGTGTATTGGAGAGAATATGTGTCTATAATACACCCTAAATAAACGAATAAAATGCGAATCAGCAGCGCCAACAACAGCACAAATTTCAAGTTGAATCTGCTACCGACAGCACAAAGCACCGAATGGATAGTTCGCAACACAAAATTCATTTCACCGATTCACACACTCATTACAATACACTATTTATACGTTGAATTCACTGTGATAACAAACTGTGATATCGTAATAATACAAATTTCAATTTTTAATTGCAATACTATCAACTCCGCGACGCAACAATCGATTTAACGTGTCAATTTGAAGCATTAGATCAATTGAATCAATATAATTAAACAAAATTCAAAAAAATTAAAACAACAAGGAATTGAATTTTCAAAATTGGAAGTTCATTTGGGTCACAATAAATTTCCGGATTTGATTGCTGTACCGTCATCATGCCCATAATCGGCAGCGCATCATATGCAGCCGTATTGTGACAGCCATTATATAATAACCATAACCATATTCTGTGACATGAATATTAAGCTATACATGTAGTTCATATGAATTTACAAATAAATTAAAATTCAATACATGTTGCATCATTTACATTCTTTAAAAATTAGTAAGAATCTACAACCCTTCTTGAATGTTTCAAGGTAATCGCTATTGTACCACTTCGTATAACCTAAACGTTTTCTTCTATTTACATTCTAATGTTAATCCTAGTAATCCTAGTACATATATCCCGACGCCTCCTACTCACTGTTACATGACCTCTAGAAATAGGTACAGCACAAGAATAATGAAGAAAAGTCCCAGTAGCAAACCACGCACCCCCACCGCGGGTAACCATGGAGGCGCAACGGCTCACCGCAAGGCGAACGCAATCTTCACAATCACTACGTTTATATTGACAAAAATGCTTGCTAGACGAGGTCGTTATAAAAGATTAGAGTTAATGTTCACCGAAGGTCTTGATGAATGCGATGGAAGCAAGCTGCAAAAAGCAATCAACCAATCATTTCACTATAAATTTGAGTATCATCCAGTTATAAAAGAATATATTTTAAAGTCTCGTGAAATAGTTTCGATTATGATGACCGAATCGTATATTATTGATCAATTGCAGGATGCAATCAAGTCTCAGTCTGTAGAATTATTAAAAAATGCCATTGAAATAGCAGAAAATTCTAAACTTATCTTTCCAATGGTATTACAAGACGCAAAAAGGGTATTAGTTGGTGTATTACATAGACAAAATACACTATATGATATTAGAGCGATCTTAGAACGGAGCACCACCGTTGCCGCCTTAGTAGATAATTATGATGAATTACAAAATTTAATAAATATTGCGGTAAAGAATAGACTGGAAGATGAAAGTATTATTCATGAAACAGTAAGTATATTAAAGAATTTACAAAAGTTAATAGAAATTAGAGATAGCATTCGAAACGGGATTGAATTATGTTCAATTTCACAAATTCAAGTCGCTTTAGAAAAAAGAGAGCAATTATTATTTGTATATGGCCCAACGTTTCTGCAGAAAGAAACAATAGCAGCATTGCGTTTGTTTAAATTATTACAATTCGAGTCGCAACTAGCACCTGATTATAGACGGATTATTATTGACGAAACAGATGTAGCCAGTGATAACGAAGTAGACAATACTATAGAGAATCAAGAAGTCGAGAGTTATAAATTAAGACACAGCAGTATGCGGGATAGTATGATCAAGACTATACTTGACAATGATGTAAAATTGCCAATATTTGCAAGAACGCAATTAGAAATTATGAAAAACGCAACAACTGTTGATGAATACAACGAAGCACAGATCAACTTTTGCGCGTTGGTCCCAAATGTAAAGAAGAGAAATGGTTATATTCGATGTTTCAAATGGATTGTAGCTGTTGTATTTTGGAAGTATGGAAATTATACTGATAATCAACAAGAATTTATTTACGCTGATAACGACGACGATATTATCTTCAGCAACGATTTGCTCGTATCACAGCAACTCATAAATAAAGTTAAAAATAAAATTAAAATATGTAAACAAGAAATAAAAGTACAGTCATCGCGACCAACTTATGAAAAGGATATCACAAATTCTTTGAATAAATTGCGGTTGAAAAATATACCCGGTAAAAAAACATTTAATGCAATTTAACATGTGTATGTATGTATATATTAAACAAATTGATACAATTATATTTTTTAAAGGGTTAGGGAAAATTCACTCTAATGGATTAAGTATTTCTCTCATGATTATGCCATCATTTCCCTTAAATACATTGACAACCATATTCACACTTATTGTTTCCTCCCCATCAACATAAAAACTCGCAATTAATAGACCAGAGTTTGTCAATTTAGACTGCTCAATCTCACTAACATCAATCGTTTCAATGTAAAATTCCATATCTGATTCACCATCTGGATAGTCTTCAGGTGCAGTCTCACCTAATATTTTAATAATTCTATGATATGCGGAATCAACTAATAATTTGATAGACCAATATCCCGCAACGATGTCTCTGCTGGCACTAAACTTTATACTCAACCTTAACTCTGAAGTAATTGGAGCTATTTTACTGGAATAAAATAAAAGAGTAAGTGAATTAAAGAACGAATAAGAAAATAAGCACACAAATAAAATAATAAATCAATGAACAAGCGATTGAATGATCACCTTGGAGAGTAACTAACTTTTAATATATCTACCGCGATCTGATCGTTGTTGTACTCTTTCCCTCCATCCTCGTACGCTCTCAATCCGCCTTTTTCGTCACTAGCCTCGCATAACTTGTCCCCTCCATCCTTACTATCGCTTCTCTTGTCATCAAAGTATCCTTTAGCTGCCATTTCTGGGAGTGATGCAAACTACTTTTTATTTTTGATTATCAAAATTTGGTAGTCTCAGTACCATCTAATCTTGATCTACGCCCTATCAAGGCCTATAACATAATCTATAACAGTGCGAGCTAATCGTGATTGTGCAGACTTGGTGGTAAGGCTGTGATGCAACTGGACAACCTTGAATAAGCATGCATCGTTATTGATTATGTTTGTTTGTTGTTTAAAGCTTGTAGCATATCCAACATATATATTCTGTGTGAAAGTTGATGTTGAAGTAAGTTCTCAAATAATTGATTAGGACGCTCGATTTAGCACGTTTCCTCGAGTTAAGTATAATAAGTTGAACTTAGTAAGTTGAACTACCGTTCTCATACCGGTACAAATTTTCCAAAAAAAACAAAATGAAAAAAAAATTGCATATCGCGAGTATTAATGT